>JUEG02000686.1_pt1 | contig 11353 bp, 8 predicted proteins | sample 432341 | NCBI WGS metagenome assembly JUEG02 (sample SAMN02953476, study PRJNA257561) | rock porewater metagenome | biome: terrestrial; feature: Opalinus Clay rock; material: porewater; isolation source: Opalinus Clay rock BIC-A1 borehole | place: Switzerland: Mt Terri URL, St-Ursanne ...
CTAGAAAAGCTTCGCTAGCGCGAAGCGCTGAGTTAGCTTTTTTTTGTGCGGAACCTACCTTATGCCAAGATTTCCTTTAGAGCGGCCAAAAAGGTTTGGTTCTCCTCCCGTGTTCCTACGGTTACGCGCAAGCAGTTGTTAAGGCTGCCCCCGCTCATATTACGAATTAAAACGCCTTTGGCTAAAAGCCCTCCGAAGATGTCACTAGCCGGAAGCTTGGTTCTAAAAAGAATGAAGTTAGCCTCCGTAGGGAAAATCTCAATACCCTCAATATCAGCCAGCTCTTTGAACAAGACGTCTCGTTCCTCTAAAATTTTCTCAATGTTTGCTTGAAAAGGTTTGAGATTTTCTAGGGCAACCTCAGCCGCCTTTTGCGAGAAAGAATTAAGATTATAGGGCGGTTTAACTTTTGCCAATTCCTGCATCACTTCAGTACCGGTTAGTAAATAACCGACCCTTAACCCCGCCATACCGAAGGCCTTAGAGAAGGTCCTTAAAATTACTAGGTTCTGATATTTTTCTAATAAAGCTACCCCTGTTTTTTTGGCAAACTCGTAATAAGCTTCATCTAAAACAACTAGAGCTGAAGTTTCTTGCAGTAAACCTTCTACTTCTTCAACAGAAACCGTGTTTCCTGTAGGATTGTTTGGTGAACAGATAAAAATCACCTTCGTATTCGGATCTTTAGCCTTCGCCTTAACCTCTACCCAATTTATACCGAATTCCTCGTTTAGCGGTATTTCAACTGAATTAGAGCCAGTAATAATAGAGCTAATCTTATACATAACAAAGGTTGGTGGAGTAATAAGAGAAGTTCCTCCAGCTCCAAAGGCCAATAAAATCAACTGAATTAGTTCATCAGAACCGTTGCCCACCATAATCCCGGCCTTAGCTACCCCTGTATACTCTGCTAGCTTTTCTCTTAGTTTCTCTGCACCGGGATCAGGATAACGAGGTAGACCTACGTCTTTTAATTGTGAGCAAAGCTTAGTCATAACTTCTTCCGGAAAAGGATATGGATTCTCGTTGGCATCCATTTTAATCACATTCTCATAATGTTTAGCGTCATAGGCCACTAAACCTTTAATCTCCGGTCTCACTAACTCTTTAACCATTATTTTTTAACCTCACTTTAACGGCATTAGCATGAGCATCAAGCCCTTCAGTCTCTGCCAAGTGAACCACATCAGGTCCAACTTTCATTAGTCTTTCTTTGGAATAATAGATCACACTAGACTTTTTCATAAATGTATCAACATTAAGAGGGGAATAGAATCTCGCTGTACCGCCTGTTGGTAACACATGATTTGGACCTGCGATATAGTCCCCCACCGGTTCCGGTGAATAACTACCCAAGAAAATGGCTCCTGCATTCTTAATCTGCCCTAGAAGTTCAAAAGGTTTATCCACGGCTAATTCTAAGTGTTCCGGTGCATATTGGTTAGCTAAATCAATGGCCTCTTCAATACTCTCGGTGATTATAATAGCTCCATAGTCTCTTAGGGATTGTTGAATAATTTCTTTACGATTTAAGACAGCCGTTTGTTTCTCTATTTCTTCTTTCACTTTTTCCGCTAAGGCCTTGCTTGGTGTCAAAAGGATCGAACCGGCCAAAACATCGTGTTCCGCCTGAGATAAAAGATCCGCAGCCACATACTCAGGGTCTGCCTTCTCGTCGGCCACAATTAAAATTTCACTAGGGCCAGCTAACATATCGATATTTACTAAACCATATACTAACTTTTTGGCAATAGTGACATAGATATTGCCGGGTCCAGTAATTAAATCTACTTTTCTAATAGTTTTAGTTCCGTAAGCTAAGGCAGCTACCGCCTGAGCTCCCCCTACTTTATAAATCTCAGTAACTCCGACTTCCGCCGCAGCCACTAAGGTAAAGGGATTCATTGTACCGTCCTTAGAGGGTGGACTAACCATTACAATCTCTTTGACTCCAGCTACTATAGCCGGGCAGGCATTCATCAGGACTGATGAAGGGTATGCCGCTGTTCCTCCGGGCACATAGATGCCTACTCTTTCCAGGGGTAAATATAGTTGACCTAAGATAGTACCGTCGGCTTCCGGCTCCAGCCAAGACTTATTAAGCTGCTTCTGATGAAAAGCGGTGACATTGTCTCTGGCTATTCTAATTGCTGCTACAAATTTCTCATCCACTTTGGCATAGGCTTCTTTGATTTCTTCTTCAGAAACTCTCAAGGTTTCCGGAGTTAAAGTAGCACCGTCAAAACGGGCAGTGAACTCTATAACCGCTTCGTCACCCTTTAAGCTAACACCTTTAAGTATATCCTTGACTCGTTCTTCATATATTTCTTGATCTTCATATTCTTTGTAAATAATCTTTTGAATAGCCTGATCTGATGAGTTTAGAATTTTAATCATAACTACTCTAGTCCTCCCCTCTCGACAATGTCCCTTAACTTATCCATAATCGGATTTATTCTTTGATACTTCATGCGATGGCTTACCCTATTGGCGATCAACCGAGTGGTTGAATTGAAGATCTGTTCAACCTCTACTAAGTTATTTTCCCTTAAGGTTCTGCCGGAAGAAACGATGTCTACTATCATCTCTGATAACCCTACCATCGGTGCTAACTCTATATTCCCATGTAATTTAATGATTTCCACCTGTAAGCCCCTACTTCTAAAATAATTCTCCGCAACTCCGGGGAATTTGGTGGCCACTCTGGCTTGACCGAAATCCTCTAATCTTTTATCCTTTAGCGCTGCCGGCACCGCCACTACGAAGCGACAAGAACCATATTTTAAGTCTAGTAACTCATAGACATCTTTTTTCTGTTCCACAATAGTATCTTTACCCACAAAACCAATATCTGCAGCCCCATACTCCACAAAGGTTGGAATATCCGTCGGTCGACAAATGATATACTTCGTTTTGGCCTCTTCGTCGACAAATATCATCTTACGGGTATCACCCTCCATTTCACTCACATCGAGTCCCACTTCTTTAAGTAACTTTAAAGAAGGTTTATAGAGTGTTCCTTTTGGTAAAGCAATAGTAAGAAAATCCAAAACAATAACCTCCCTTAATCTCAACTTACTTTTAACTCAATCAATTTTATCCAACGCCTAGGCTCTGTAACACTAAGCCTCGGTAGCAGTCTTCTTCTTTCTACTTCAGTTCTTGTTCAGACCCGCTAGCGTCGATATAAATCACCTGCTTAAAGCCTTTAGCCTTAGCATAATCCATAGACTCTTTTTGAGATCTGGCAATAACCTCAGTTTCCACTGTACACCCGTCAATCCGAAGTTCTCTGGCCTTATTAATAGCTAACCCTCGTGCCAAAGGATCATAGATAATAAAGTAATCCGATTTATCCGCTTGATAAAGATCTTGCTGTTTTTCTAAAGCAATGATAGTTCGATCTATCCCTAAAGCAAACCCGGTGGCCGGACACTCAAAGCCGAATTGGCCCACTAATTTATCGTAACGCCCCCCACCACAAATCGGAAATCCTATGCCGGGTGCATAACCTTCAAAAACCACTCCTGTGTAATATTCAAAGCCTCTCAATAGGCCTAAATCGATTGCTACAAAGTCTGATACCTGGTAAAGCTCAAGTATCTCATAAACGGAAGCTAAGCTATCTAAAGCTTCTTGGCCCTTTTTATTGGTAATCAAGGCCCGTGCCTGATCTAGGACCTCTCTTCCCCCATGCAGAGTAATAATCTTCATGACCTTATCTCTTTGACTAGAATTTAGTTTTAACTCAATAAGTTTCTCTTCCAGCCCCACAAAATTCTTTTTACTAATAGTTCCCTTAATAGCTTCAATTTCTTCTTTTTCCAAACCTAATTCATCCATGAGTCCGTTAAATACATCTATTTGACCCAGGTTAATTTGAAAACGACTTAAACCTGCTGCCTTTAAACTTTCCACTGCGATAGCAATTACTTCTCCATCAGCTTCAGGATTCTGTGAACCCAAAAATTCAATACCACCTTGAAAGAACTCTCTTTGACGCCCAACCTGAGGATCGGCAAAACTGAAACCATTGGCAAAATAGAATAATTTTAAGGGTAGCGACTTTTCTTTAAGTTTAGTCGCAGCCAATCTGGCAATTGGGGTAGTCATATCCGGCCGCAAGCCCAAAATATTCCCCGTGCGATCCAAAAATTTAAAAATACTATCTCCTTGAATATCGCTGCCTGTTTTTAATACGTCTAAAAATTCAAAGGTTGGAGTAATCACCTCTTGGTAGCCCCAGCCCTGAAACACTTTACAAATCTTATTTTCCATATCCCTTTTCTTACTGGCTTCTTCGGGCATAATATCTCTAACCCCTATTGGTACTTGCCTTTGTAAACGACTCATAATTATCACTCCAATTTCATTACTTTATCACGTTAAAGTATTAAACTAATAATATCACGAAGTATAGTTCAGGTCAATAATAAATAAAGGGATTTTTTGTCTAAAAGTTAGTATTGTGGGAACATGTACTTTACTACGGTAGAACAAAAAAGCCGCTGGAATTTTACGTTCCACGGCCTTCAATTATTTATTGTGTCTATTCTTTATTATTTAATCTTTTTATCACCAGTTTATAACCATCGGCACCATAGTTAAGGCATCTCTTAACTCTACTAATAGTGGCGGTACTCGCCCCTGTCTTTTCTACAATAACCCCATAAGTATTATTTTTTTCAAGCATCTTGGCCACTTCTAAACGTTGGGCCAAGGATTTTATCTCAGCTACAGTGGCGATATCTTCAAAAAAGCTATAACATTCTTCTATTGTTTCCAACTTTAAAATAGCCTCAAACAGACTATCTGTAAACTGATCCTTTAAACGTGATTCCATTCCCATTACCTGCCTCCTCGTAAATCCTAACCAAACTCGTCAAATTGCTTTTCCTATTTAACAATAGCTCTGACTTGTTCCTCATATATTTCTTGTTTAAACAAAATTATCCTGCTTTGCCTTCAAACTATTTTAACCATTTTAGAATTTGTCTATAACTATAGTATATAATTTGCTAACAAAGTGGTAGTACACTACCAATCTGTGATAAAATATAGTATTAGCAAAATGCAATTAGTCTAAGGAGACAGAATGTAATGTTTAATATTACCGAAACGATTATTAAGAATCAATGCGAAAACATAGAAACCTACAAAAGAGGCCAAAGGTATTTTGAAAGGCAAGCCGTCGAAGGCCTAAAACTTTTTAAAGACCGTCATGCTTTTGAGGCCCAAGTTATGGGTAACCACGACTACCTAGTTCGGACTTCCTTTTCTCCTAGCGGCGAGCTAAAATCTGCCTCTTGTGAATGTCCTGCTTATCATAGTTATCGTGGGTTTTGTAAGCATATTGTGGCAGTTTTGTTTAAAATCAGAAATGAGTACGGTGGAAGAAATCTTAAAAAAGAAAAAACTAGTCAAGTCTTGTTAAATATGCTTAAGCTGGTCAATCTTAAACAGCCGGAAAATCAAAAAATATCCTTAGTTTTGGAGCCCACCATTAGTCTCAGAAGGATTTTCAGGAATGAATTATTGACGGGACTTTCATTGAAATTAGGTGAGAAAAAAACCTATGTAGTTAAGGACATAGAAAAATTTTTCGATGCCATGAAGGCTCAAGAACCTTTGGTATTTGGTAAAAACTTTATTTATGATCCATCAGTGCATTTCTTTTCCGATAATGACCAAGCTTTAATCGAAATTATTCGAGAAATCTATGAAATAAATAAATTGCTTTCTTCAGGCCACAATTATTACAGTAATAGGGAAAAATTGATTGATGGCAAAGAAATCTTATTATCCCAGACCTTTATCCAAAAAACCCTTAGTGCCATGAAAGAAAAAACTTTTGCTTTAGATCTTTTCGGTCAGAAACATGAGGCGGTAAATGTTTTGGAAGAAGACCTCCCCCTTAGCTATACTTTAACAAAGGAGAATAATGAATTAATTTTAAACCTAGATCTAGAAGAAGGCCTTGTTCCCCTTGATCAGGATGGCCAATTCTTCTTTTATGGGGGCAGTATCTACTCAATATCTCCAAACCAGCAGGAAAACCTTTCGCCTTTTTACTATGGCTTTGCCAAGTTGGGTTCCTCCATTACCATATCGGAAGAATACCAAGAGGCTTTTATTTCTGAATTATACCCCTCCCTTAAAAAGTCTGGGCATGTAGATATGGATTCAGAAGTACAGGAATCCTTGTTCCAAGAACCCTTAGAAGCTGAAATTTACTTAGATGAGGAGGATGGGCTACTCACTGTGGAAATTAAGTACAGTTATGGTGAGCATAGTTTTAACCCCATTGAAGGAAAACGAAAGCTTGAATTACAGGGGCGGATTTTAGTTAGAGATACAGAAAAAGAAAGAAACATAATGCGCTTCTTTGAAGACGCCGAATTTAAGGTAAAAGGGCAAGGTCGAACTGTATATTTGGATGATGAAGATAAAGTATTTGAATTTTTATATGAAAGTTTACCTGAACTTCATCAAGAGGCTCAAGTCTATTACAGCAACAGATTCAAAATAAATAGTGTAAGACCCGCACCGTCTATCCAAGGTAGAGTCGGTTTGAATTCCGATAATAACCTCTTAGAAGTTAGTTTTGAACTAGAGGGCGTTAGTACAGAAGAACTGATAGAGGTCTTTGATTCTTTAAAAGAAAAACGCAAATTTTACCGACTTAAAGATGGCTCCTTTTTACCCTTAGCTTCAGACAATTTGCAAGAAATGGTTGAACTTATAGATACCCTTGACTTGCGTAAAGCTGACCTTAAAGAAGAAATTATCAGCTTACCCAAGTATCGATCAATTCAGGTGGATCAGTTTTTTCAAGAAAATAAACTAAAAACATTCAAAAGAGAAAAAGCCTTTAAGGAATTGACCCGAAACCTAAGAGAACCTCACGAGACTGATTATGAGGTTCCAGTGGATCTAGAGCCAATCCTTAGAGACTATCAAAAATCCGGTTTTAATTGGCTCAAGACTATGGCCACCTACGGTTTCGGCGGTATCTTAGCCGATGACATGGGCCTAGGAAAAACCTTACAAGCAATTGCTTTTATTTGTTCCGAGAAAGCTAAAGAGAAAGGCACCGTATTAGTGGTTGCACCGACCTCGGTCATTTACAACTGGCAAGCAGAAATTGAAAAGTTTGCACCTGCCTTAAAGGCAGAAATAATTTCAGGAACTAAAACTGAAAGAGCTGAGAAGTTAGAAGCATATGATGACTTTGATATAATCATCACCTCCTATGCCTTGCTTAGAAAAGATATGGACATTTACCAAGATAAAAAATTCAGTTATTTGATTTTAGATGAAGCTCAATATATTAAAAACCCTAGCTCATTAACGGCAAAGGCAGCCAAACAAATTGCGGCTAAAAATGTTTTTGCTTTAACGGGCACACCCATCGAAAACTCCTTAACAGAACTTTGGTCTATTTTTGACTGTTTAATGCCAGGGTACTTGGCTTCTTATAAAAAGTTTATGGAAAAATTCGGGAAAGCAGCTGAAAAAGAAGACAATGAGAAAGCAGCGACGGATTTAGCTAAAAAAGTTAATCCCTTCATCTTGAGACGTCTAAAAAAAGACGTATTGAAGGAATTACCGGAAAAAATCGAACTTAACCTAATGTCTGAGCTGACTAAAGATCAGAAAAAGCTTTATATGGCCTATCTAGAGAAAACAAAAAAAGAAATGGCAACGGAGATCCATCAGCATGGCTTTGATAAAAGTAGGTTGAAGATGTTAGCGGCTATTACTCGTCTACGTCAAATCTGCTGTCATCCTGGTCTATTCATCGAAGATTACAAGGGTGATAGTGGAAAACTGTTGCAATTAAAAGAAGTGGTAACCGATGCCCTAGCAGGCGGACACCGAGTATTAATCTTCTCTCAATTTACACAAATGCTTAAAATGATTGGCCAAATGTTAGAAAAGGAAAAGTTAGATTATTTCTATTTAGACGGATCAATCAAGTCAGAAAAACGTTTAGATATGGTTAATGCCTTTAACTCAGGAGCCAATTGGGAGCAAAGGGACTTAGGAAACTCCGGCGGAAAGAATATCTTCTTGATTTCTCTAAAGGCGGGAGGTACTGGTCTAAATCTAACGGGGGCGGATACCGTAATCCATTTTGACTTATGGTGGAACCCGGCAGTGGAAGATCAGGCTTCGGATCGAGCCTACCGCTTAGGTCAAAAAAGAAGTGTTCAGGTGATGAAACTTATCTCTTTAGGTACCATTGAGGAGAAAATTTATGCCCTCCAGCAAAGGAAAAAAGAACTGATCGATCGAATCATTACGCCCGGTGAGCAACTAGTTACCTCTTTAAGTGAAGCTGACCTTAAGGAACTTTTAGAAATGTAAAGCATACTGACGGTTGAACATAATGTTATGTTTTACACTTAACTGTCTTGTATGGTATAGTTAAACGGTAATTTATCCGATGGCTAAGCACCACTAATTCCCATCCTCTTTAGGTGGGAGATAAGTGGCGCTAAGCCCCTGGATAAGTGCAACTAAAATTTAGATGGAATCAAAACTCCATCTGAATCAAGTTTACTTTAACAGGGAAAGGAAATCATTTATGAGCTTGATTAAGAATGAAATAAAAGAAAAAATTGAACATAGGAAAACCTTTGCGATTATATCTCACCCTGATGCAGGTAAAACTACTTTAACCGAAAAGTTACTTCTTTTCGGAGGAGCTATCCGCCTAGCAGGAACTGTAAAGGGCAGAAAGGCAACAAAACATGCCACTTCCGACTGGATGGAAATTGAAAAGCAAAGAGGTATTTCAGTAACTTCTAGTGTCATGCAATTTTCTTATAAGGATCATGATATTAACATTCTAGATACTCCCGGTCATCAAGACTTTAGTGAAGATACTTACCGTACATTAACAGCTGCTGATAGCGCGTTAATGTTGATCGATGGCGCCAAAGGTGTTGAGGCCCAAACTATTAAACTATTCGAAGTATGCCGTATGCAAGGTATCCCTATCTTTACCTTCATCAATAAAATGGATCGCTTCGGCAAAGAGCCTTTAGAACTTCTAGAAGAGTTAGAAAGGGTCTTAGGCATTCGCTCGTGTCCTTTAAATTGGCCCATCGGAATGGGCCAAGAATTCCGTGGCATTTTTGATAGGCAGAACAGTCGAATTGAATTGTATACAGGTAATAACAAACGTGAACTATTCGAAGTCGATAATCTTTCCAACCCTAAGATTAAAGAATTGCTTGGTGAGTCCTTATACGAAAAACTAATTGAAGATATAGAATTACTAGATATTGCCGGAGATCCCTTTGACTTTGAAAAAATCCAAGCAGGAAAGCTTACACCAGTTTTCTTTGGTAGCGCCATTACAAGTTTTGGCGTGCAAACCTTTTTGGACGAATTTCTTAAAATAGCACCGACTCCCACACCGCGAGAAAGCAATATAGGTTTGATCGATCCAGTTGAAACACCTTTTTCCGGCTTTATTTTTAAAATACAAGCTAATATGAACCCGGCCCATAGAGACCGTCTTGCCTTTTTACGCATTTGTTCCGGGAAGTTTGAGCGGGATATGACTGTTAACCATGTCAGACTAGACAAGAAAATCAAATTAGCCCAACCCCAGCAATTTATGGCTCAAGATCGCCATATTGTAGAGGATGCTTATCCTGGGGATATTATTGGTTTATTTGACCCAGGAATCTTCCAGATTGGTGATACGTTGTGCTCTAAAGGGTCTTTTAAGTATGAAAAGCTTCCCCAGTTCTCACCAGAGCATTTTGCCAAGGTAACCACCAAAGACGCTATGAAACAAAAACAATTTTACAAGGGTATGTATCAGTTAGCTGAAGAAGGCGCTGTTCAAGTATTTCGGACTTTTCAACACCATACTGATGAAATCATTCTAGGAGTAGTGGGCCAATTACAATTTGAGGTTTTTCAATACCGTTTGAAGAATGAATATGGTGCTGATATTATCCTAAATAGGATGCCTCATCAAATGGCTCGCTGGATCAGAAGTGAAGAAAAAATAGATCCGAGTAAAGTAAACTCCACTAACTGCCTCTTTGTCAAAGACCATGAGGATCAACTTTTAGCAATTTTCCAACATGATTTTGCTCTACGTTGGATGCGAGATAAAAATCCAAAACTTAGTTTTTATAAAAATTCAAATGATAGTTCTTTAGATATAGGTTATTAAAACATTTCTTTTCCATCAATAAAAAGCCCTACACTCCCGATATTACAAGGGGCGTAGGGCTTTTCTTTTAGTTTATGGTTTTATTGTGGGATAGAGGAACTTATTTCGTAACTTTAACAGGAATTTGCAATTCATTAATTCTAGATCCGTCTTTGGCACTTTCTTCGAAGAGGATCACCCTACCTGAATTATTTGCTACCTTATCAAGCTTAATGATGATCTCAAATTCTCCCCATTCAGGAGCACCTGCCGTAGCTGTGGTGAAACCTTCATCTAACATATAATGTCCATCTTCAAACTCATATAAAATTGTCCCCTCATAAACTCGGGCTAAACCTCTTATAACGATACGATCTTTCACTTCAGTGTTTGGTGTCGGTTCATAAATTCGGAAAGCTGTGTTTTGTAATACAAACTCACGTGATGCTTTTTCATGTACCCATTTGTAGCTTTCAGGATCTTTTGCTACTATTGGATCACCGGTATAAAGATGTCCAAGTAGCGCTTCACCAACTCTTCCTTTCACTAAGATTTGAGTACGATCAAATCCGAATTGCTGCATGATCATGGCAATCTGTTCAGCAAACATTAACTCACCACTTGAACCTAGGTTGTTTTCCTGAATCTCTTTCGAAAAACTCACATTTGCGATTCCATCAACTTCTTCAACATATTCGACGATCACATCTGATCGGATTAATCCGGTTAACTCTTTGTGTTCAGGTCCGTTAATCCAAGCTTCTAGTGCAGCCTTTGCTACCTGATCTCCTTTTTTTATACTAACCTCTTTTTTAATACGATAAGTATTCATTAAATCTTTATCAGCGAAATAGAGTACCACTTGTTTTGTTTCATTCTTTTGGTTAGGTACCGGAGATAAATCATCTTTTCCGGTAAGATCTTCCTGTTCTTCCTTTCCGCTCTGACCTTCTGAAGGGTTATTTATTTCCTCCTTATCTGGTTGCTTCAATGCATTAGGGTCACTACCTTTAGCGCAAGCGGACAAGATAGCGAAGCTGACAAACATAAGAATCATAAGAGCCAATATCTTTTTCTTCATCATGATAACCTCCTTGTATACTGAAGTCGTAGTCAAGCTACGGCTTCTATTAATTTTGTTATATAGTGTCTATAGACGCTGTGGATTAGTTG
>JUEG02000958.1_pt1 | contig 11348 bp, 11 predicted proteins | sample 432341 | NCBI WGS metagenome assembly JUEG02 (sample SAMN02953476, study PRJNA257561) | rock porewater metagenome | biome: terrestrial; feature: Opalinus Clay rock; material: porewater; isolation source: Opalinus Clay rock BIC-A1 borehole | place: Switzerland: Mt Terri URL, St-Ursanne ...
GCGACGGGAGTGGAGGCCGTTGCCTCGTGGCGGGGGAACGCCGGTGCTTCGGCCTGCTGGTCGGGATCGCTCGAGCAGCTGGACGAAGAGGCGGGGGCATCGGTGGAGGGGACGTCGGCCGCCTGAAGCTGAGCATGCGGCCGAGCGGCAGCGGCCGAGTCGGCGGCAGGCGCGGGCGCCGCGGTAGCGGAGGCTTGCGTGCAGGCGAGGCCGGCGACGGCGATCAGCAGCGCCATGGCGGCACGCAGGGCGAAGCCATAGGTCGCGCTTGCCTGGCGCCCCGTGGCTCTCATGCCCGTCTCCTTCCTGCGGCGGCAAGCCTTGCCGACAGCCGGTGCCGGCCACGTGGGGGAGCCGGAGTGCCGGGAACGCGCTGCTGCGTCACGTGGCCAGTATGGAGGGCGCCAGGAGCGCGGAGGTGGCAACTGCGGCTGCGACGGCGAGGACGACGTAGGCGAAGGCGCGGCGTACGGTCGCGGCCGGGAGCCGGGGCCCGAGGCGGGCGGCCAGCAACGAGACGATCACGGACGATGCGGCGAAGAGCACCAGGACGGTGTAGTCGATGCCGCCCACGGCGCTCGCGTGCGCGGTGAGTCCGGCGACGGAGTTGATGAAGACCACGGCGAGGGAGGCGGCGACGGCCTGCTGGGCGCCCAGCCCGAGCAGGAGGCTGAGGGCGGGGACGATCACGAAACCGCCGCCTACGCCGAACAGGCCGGTCAGCAGGCCGACGCCGGCGCCGGCGAGGATCGATTTGGGCAGGCAGCTACGCCAGTTGATGCCGCCTTCGCGGGTGCGGCAGGCGCCGGTCGGTTCGTCCCCGCCGCGGAGCATGCGCACAGCGACGACCACCATGAGGGCGGCGAAGGCGAGGAACAGCCAGCGCTGGGGGATCAGGCGTCCCAGCGCGGCGCCGGCGAAGGCGGCCGGGATGCCTGCGGCGCCGAAGACGCCGGCGATGCGCCATTGGACTGAGTGTCGGCGTTCGCGGGGGAGTACGCCGCCCAGGGAGGAGACGGCCACCACCGCGAGGGAGGCGGGGATGACGGCGTGGAGCGGCAGTCCGACGCCGTAGACCAGGCCGGGACCGCGAGGATGGATCCTCCCGCTCCCAGGAGGCCGAGAGCGAGCCCGATGACGGCGCCGAAGAGCAGGGCCAGAATGCTGATCACTCATGTGCGTATGGGCCCGGAGTCGCCGGGCACGGGCGCCGCTGGTGGTCGCCGGGGCGGGGCCGGTGACCGGGAGCTGCGGGCGTCCTGGTCACCGACCCCGATGACGGCCGTCTCGGTCAGGCGTCGGTCAGGGGTACCCCGGCGTCGCCGGCGGTGTCGAAGTGGTCGTCGACGATGACCGCGCGGCGGTCGGCCTGTTCCAGGACAGAGGCGGCGGCCGTGGCGCGGTAGCCGCTGCCGCAGTGCACCCACACGGTGCCGGCGGGGAGCTCGCCGAGGCGGTTCTTGAGCTCGTACAGCGGAATGTGCACCGCGCCCTCGACATGCGAGGCCGTGAACTCGTTGTTGGTCCGCACGTCCAGGACCACGTCCACGGCCGGCAAGCCGCCGGTGCGGCCCTGTAGTGCGGCGGCCAAGTCGGCGAAGGTCGCCGTGTCGGCGTCCCGCAGCTGGGCGGGGTCGGCGGCGAGCTCGGCGGGCTGACCGGTGGCCGCGCCGGCCAGGTCGTCGATGCCGATCCGTGCCAGTTCCCGCTGCGCGGCGGCGACCTGCTCACTGCTCTCACCGACCAGGGTCACCGGGGCGCCCCAGTCGATCATCCAGCCGAGCCAGGTGGCCATCGGGCCGTCGAGGCCGAGGCTGACGATGCCGGCCAGGTGGGAGGCGGCGTACGCCTTGCGGTTACGCAGGTCGACCACCCACGCGCCGTCGGCCAGACGCCGCTTCAGCTCCTCAGGTGTGGCGGTCGCCGGGGCACGCAGGTCCAGCGGCTCGGGCCCTTCGGCGTTCTTCACGCCCATGTGCGCGTAGTAGGCCGGGTAGGCGTCCAGTCCGGAAAGCGTCTGCTCGACGAACTCCTCCTCGGCAAGCGTCAGCGCGGGGTTGATGCGGCGCTGCTCGCCGATGTCGGCGGTGTCGCCGGCCGCCTGGGTGGCCGAGCAGAAGCTGCCGAAGCCGTGGGTGGGCCACACCTGAGCGCCGTCGGGCAGCAGGTCGGCCAGCTTGCGGGCGGAGGCGTGCTGGTGGCGCGCCAGTTCGTGGCTGTGCTCGGTGCCCAGGAGGTCGGTGCGGCCGGTGGTGCCCAGCAGCAGCGAGCCGCCGGTGAACACGCCGACCGGACCGGAGTCGCCCTCCAGCGCATAGGACAGGTGGTGGAAGGTGTGCCCCGGGGTGGCGAGCACCCGGACGCGCATACGGCCGGAGAGTTCCAGCACCTCGCCGTCCTGCAGCGGCCGGTGCGCGAACGGCGCGTGATCGGCCTCGGCCACGCCGTATTCGGCGCCGGTCAGCCGGGCCAGTTCCAGCCCGCCGGAGACGTAGTCGTTGTGCACGTGCGTCTCCAGCACGGCCGCGATGCGCACGCCGAGCCGTCCGGCCTCGGCGATCACCCGGTCCACGTCCCGCTGGGGGTCGACCACCACGGCCACCTCGCCGTCGGCCGCGAGATAGCTGCGGTCGCCGAGCGACGAGGTCGCGATCGTCGACACCGACAGCCCGCCCGGGAGCGTCTCCTCGCCCTGCTTGTTCGCCGTGTCCGTCACAGTGTTCCTCCTTCGACATCGCGGCCGGACTCGATCCACGCCGACGTACCGCCGGCGACCGATACGGCCGTCACTCCTGCTTGCTCCAGCGCACACGCAGCTTCGAGGCTGCGACGGCCGGACTGGCACACCACATGCACACCGTCCGCTCCCGCAGTCGCGGGCGCGGCCAGCAGCTTCTCCAGCGGCGTATTCACCGCTCTGGGCACATGGCCCTGCGCGTATTCCTGCGGCGAGCGCACGTCGAGCACCCGCACCCCGCGCTCCCGCGCGGCGGCCAGCTCCTCCACGGTCACCTCACGCACCGTGCGGCTCATCACCGAACCTCCTTACCCGAGGGGGTATTTTCCGGGTTGTCGCAGGACGGCCCCGCAAACCCCGGCAGCGGTGGCTCCCGTCGCCGGTATCCACCACCTCCGACAATACCCCGAGGGGTATTTATTCCTTTGTGGGGTGTGGGGGCCCCCACGGCGGCGGTGCCCACGCGTAGCGCTGGGGTCGGCCGATCCGACGTGATGGCACACGGTGAGGTCGCGACTTCGCAGCGGTGCGGCAGCCCACTGCCCAGCGGGGATCCGGCCGCGGGGCGGACCGGAGTGCCCGCGTGGCGGGGTCCGCTCCTCGTCCTCCAACGAAGTCGATTCCGCCGGGCCCGCAGCCCGAGGCGTCGTATGAGAGCCCGAGCGCCGGCCGTCGGCGGCCCGGATCCAGTTGCGCAGCGTCTCGGTGTTGACCCCGAGGTCACCGGCGACCGATTTGATCGTCGCTCCCGGCCTCGACCGGTACAACGCGACCGCGTCCGCCTTGAACTCGGCGGGGTAGTGCTTCATCCCCACGGGGACTCCGTTCTCCTGGACCATCAAGATCCAAGTCTCTCCGGTGTCCAAAATCCGGGGTCAATGCCCAAGGCCGGGTAGTTAACGTTTTCGCAGGTCATGCAAGCCAGTTGAAGGATTTCCGACGCAGAACAACGGAGCTCGTTGGTACAGGCAGTCGTCCAAGACAGCTTGTACTTGAGGAGCTCCGTTGCCGTTTCATCATGTCCTGCCGGCCCCGGTGATGGCCATCGCCCGTACGGTCACAGTGGCCGCGGGCCGGTTCGCGCCCGGGCATCTGGGCGAGCTGACGGCCGTCGTGCCGTTCGAGCTGGTCGACGCGGTCCTGGCGGAGACCCGCTCGGTGCAGAGACGACTGCGTGATCTTCCTTCGCGGGTCGGGATCTACTTCCTGCTCGCGATGTGTCTGTTCCCTGAAGTCGGCTACCGACTGGTCTGGGACAAGCTGACGGCCGGGCTGGCCGAAGTGCCGGTGGCCTCCCCGACGCCGAAGGCCCTGCGTGATCTGCGCCGACGACTGGGCAGTGCGCCGGTGCGGGCGTTATCCGAGGTTCTCGCGGGGCCTCTGGCCCGGCCGACGACACCCGGTGTGCGGTTCGGGCCGTACCGGACTGTGTCATTCGACGGCTGCAGTTCCCAGAAGGTCCGCGACTCCGGGCGAAACAGGGCCTGGCTGGGGCGAACCTCCCATCACGGCTATCCCACACTGGAGTTGATGACGCTGGTCGAGACCGGCACACGGGCCTTGCTCGGCGCTGTGTTCGGGCCCACCGCCGAGGGCGAGACCAGCTATGCCTCGCGCCTGCTGCATCTGCTGCGGCCGGACATGCTCGTCCTGTGGGACAAGGGCTTCGACGGCAACGACTTCCTCGCCTCCGTCACCGCGACCCGCGCCCAGTTCCTGGGTCGACTCCGCAGCAACCGGTGTACCCCCGTTCTCACACGTCTCGCCGATGGCTCATACCTGTCGGTGATCGCCGCCGAGAAGGTACGGGTGATCGACGCGAACATCACGGTGACCTGCGCGGACGGCACCGTCTTCACCGGCTCCTACCGGCTGGTCACCACCTTGACCGACGCTGGCCGCTACCCGGCGGCCGTGCTGGTGGGCCTCTACCACCAGCGGTGGGAACACGAATCTGCGTACTACGCGCTCCGCCACACGATCACGAACGGGCGTGTCCTGCGCTCGGGCGACCCGGCCGGCGTCGAACAGGAGATGTGGGCCCTGCTCACCCTCTACCAGGCCCTACGCACCATGATGGTCGAGGCCGCCGAGTCGCTACCTGGCACCGATCCGGACCGCTGCTGTTTCACCATCGCCCTCCAGACCGCCCGCGACCAGGTCGTCCAGGCCGCCGCCGTCATCACCGACCCCGCCGATGTCGGTCGCGTCGGGCTGATCGGGCACCGGATCCTGGCCCGCCTCCTGCCGCCCCGGCGGCAGCGCGTCAGCACCCGCAAGGTCAAGTCACCGATGTCCCGTTACAGCACCCGCCATGACGACGGCAGGCCCGACACCAGCCGCACCATCACCGGTCTCGACATCAGCGTCCTCGAACCTCGCGAACCGCACCCTCAACTCCCCGCCATCTCCCGCGACGACCGGAACACCGCCCTCGCCGACCGCCGCCGTCACCGGATCCTTGGCCTGCTCGAGGAAGACCCCATCCGCCTCTGGCGCCCCCATGACATCGCTTCTCACTTCGGCGACATCACCATGGAGACCATGTATCGGCAGCTCTCCAGATGGGCCGAGGCCGGCCTCATCCACAAACTCGGCCCCGGCCTCTACGCCGCCACGGCATGGACCCCAACACCCCTTGCATGACCTGCGAAAACGTTAACTACCCGGCCTTGGGTCAATGCCCGTTCATCAACTGTTTGGAACTTTGTTCTTATACCCCCGGCAATATTGGACGTAGTTTCCATAGTGCACTCGGAAAGGGGAACTCCCGGATGGACCTCAGTACAGAGAACGGCACGGCCACTCCCACCTGGAAGGATGACGGCATCCTGCTGATGGAGCGGGCAATCAGCGGAGATGAGCTGACCCGCCTGCAGTCCTGGGTGAGCGATCTGGAGCGGCAGCCGGGCACGACGAGCGGGCTGTTGCAGTACGACGAGAACGTCGGTGTCGGCACCGTGCGCCGTTGCCGCACCGAAAACTTTGTCCCCTACCACGAGGGACTGCGCACGCTATTCACCGAGGGCCTGTTCCCCAAGGTGGCCGCCGAGCTGCTGGGCGAGGAGGGCGTGCTCTACAAGGAGAAGATCAACTACAAGCACCCGCAGGGAGCGGGGTTCCTTCCGCACCAGGACGCCCCGGCGTACCCAAACGTCTCGAACACCATCGCTTGCATGGTCGCCGTCGACGATTCCACGCCCGAGAACGGCTGCCTCGAGATCGTGCGCGGTGCCCATCACGAGCAGCTGCCCACTGACGACACGGGCTGCATCGACCCGGAGGTGGCCGAGGGGCTGGTCTGGGAGCCACTCCCGGTCCCCGCAGGGTCGTTGCTGTGGTTCCACTGTTATGTGCCCCACCGCAGCGGAACCAACACCTCCGAGACCACCCGGCGCGCAATCTATCTGACTTACAACGGCGCTTCCGACGGCAACCTGCGCGAGGAGTACTACGCGGCCAAGCTGGCCGAGCTCGCCGACAATCCCGAGCGATTGAGTCTGATCGGGCACTTCACCGGGGTCGCGTCGCCATCCCACGAGGGAGGTGCTGTCTGATGCCGGTCACCACGGAGGAGCTACTCGAGCTCGACCCGCGGGAGTGCGGCGTAGAGGAGTTCTGCGACCGGCTCTTCGACTACCTCGGACACGCTGGGCAGACGATGTACGACGAGACCGTTACTCAGCTCGAGCACGGGCTGCAGTGCGCGGCACTGGCCGAGCAGGATGGCCATGGCCAGGCGCTGCAGGTGGCCGCGCTGCTGCACGACATCGGCCACCTGGTGCTTGACGAGCACGACGAGCGCGACGACTTCCTCGAGACAGACCAGCGACACGAGGTCGTCGGCGCCCGGCTGGTGACGGCGTGGTTCGGCGCAGAGGTCGGCGGGCCGGTCGCGCTGCATGTGCCGGCCAAGCGCTACCTGGTGGCCATTGACCCGTCGTACGCCAACGGGATGTCGCAGGCGTCGGTTCGCAGCCTCGAGGTGCAGGGCGGCCCGATGACCGACGACGAGATCAGCGCCTTTGAGCAGCGACCCCACTACGCCGGGGCCGTGCAGCTGCGGCGGTGGGACGACCGCGGCAAGGTCGCCGACGCCGGCGTCCCGGGGCTGGAGCACTGGCGGCCGGCCGTCATCGACTCCTTGCAGACGCACCACCAAACACCGAGCGATTCCGATTCCTAAGGGGGACCTCCCGATGCACTGGACCCGACCCGTCGTGACCATAGTGGCGCTGCTGTGCGTCGTCGCCGGGCTCACCGCCTGCGGCGCGGGCGCCGGCAGTCCGGACACCGACACCCTGCGTCTCGGTGCGATTGCTACTGGCTCGGCACCCGAGGAGAAGGAGCGCTACGAGGCGATCGCCGACCAGCTTTCGGAGAGCCTCGACATGGAGATCGAGCTGATTACCAGCACGGAATACTTCGCGATCGCCGAGGGGCTGCGGGGCGGTAAGGTCGACGTCGCGTTCTTGAACTCGCTCGGCTACGTGCTCACTGACACCAAGGTCGACCTGAAGCCGCTGGCGGTCGGCGTCGACGAGGCCGACGAGCCCGGCTACTTCAGCTACCTGATTACCAGTAAGCCCGATGAGATCAGGGGGCCGGCCGATGTCAAGGGTCACAGTCTGGCCATGGCCAGCCGGCTGTCGACGTCGGGATATCTCTACCCGACCAAGGCGCTGGAAAACGCTGGGATTGACCCCGAGGAGGACGCCACGCTCTCCTCGGGTGGCAACCACGCGGCCAACATTCTCGCGGTGGGCAGCGGCCAGGTCGACGCCGCGTTCGTCGACTCCGTGGAGTACGAGTCCGCGGTGAAGAACGGCAAGGTCGACCCCGAGAAGGTGGTGAAGGTTTGGGAGTCCGACCGGATCACCGGCTCGCCTGTGGTGGCGCGCTCCGAGCTGGACGCCGAACTGCTCGACCGGGTCAGGAAGGCGCTGCTCGACCTGAAGGGTACCGAGGATGTGCCCTTGGGCGTGGAGAAGACGCTGAAGATGGGGCCGGTGAAACCCGAGGATTTCGACCCGATCCGCAAGCTCGCCACCGAAATCGGCCTCAGCGTCGAGGACATGAAGGAGTGAACCCCGTGATCCGGACGGAGCGGCTGAGCAAAGAGTTCGGGCGGCACTCGGCGCTGCGCGACGTCAGCGTGAAGATGGCTGCCGGTGAGATCGTAGGGCTCGTGGGCCCCTCGGGCGCGGGCAAGTCGACGCTGCTGCGGACACTCAACGGGTTCGTCGAACCTTCCGACGGCCGGGCCCTGGTGTGCGGGCGGGACGCCGCCACCCTGCGCGGCGCCGCTCTGCGCGCACACCGCGCAGAAGTGGGAATGATCTTCCAGGCCTTCAACCTGGTGCGGCGCCTGACCGCGCGCGAGAACGCCGCCGCCGGGGCTGCCGGTCGGGTAAGCACTCGGCGCACCGTGCTGGGGCTGCTGCCTGCGGCAGAGCGGGCGCGGACGGATGCCGCGCTGGACCGGGTGGGGCTTGGCGAGTGGGCTGAGCAGCGGGCGGACACTCTGTCAGGTGGCCAGCAGCAGCGGGTGGCAATTGCGCGCACCCTCGTGCAGGCCCCCCGTGTCGTCCTCGCCGACGAGCCTGTGGCCAGTCTCGACCCGGGCAGCAGTGAGCGGGTGCTGGGGCTGCTGCGCAGCCTGGCCCACGATGACAGCCGCACCGTGGTGGTCTCGCTGCATCAGGTGGAGTACGCGCGCGAGTTCTGCGACCGAATTATCGCCCTGGAGAAGGGGCGGGTGGTGATCGATGCGGCACCGAGCCTGATCGAGGAGTCGGCGTGGGAGCGGCTCTATGACTCCGCACGGGCCGACGTCGACGAGGCTAAGGCCGATCTGACTGGGGCCGTGTCATGAGCGGTGTGCTCGAGGAGGCCCGGGAGGTCACGGCGCCGGCAGCTCGCCCACCACGGAGGCGGCGCCGGGGACGGGGCGCGTTTCTCGCCCTGGCGGCGATGGTGGTTCCGGTGGGCGCCAGCATGGTGCACCTGGAGATCTCGCTTCTCGACGTGGCATGGGCGGTGCCCGACTTCGCGCGGTTCCTGGTGGAGAACATGTGGCCGCCGGAGTTCCACGAGCTCGAAGACCTGCTGATCGCGACCTTGGTGACCGTCGAGATGGCCTATCTGGGCACGATCGCGGCCACCTTGGTCTCGCTGCCGCTGTCGCTGCTCGCCGCGCGAAACCTCACCACGCACCCGACACTGTTTGCGCTGACCCGCAGCGTGGTGATGGTGTGCCGGGCCGTGCCCGACTTCGTGTTCGCCCTGATGTTCGTGGCGGCGTTGGGGTTGGGGCCGTTGCCCGGTGTCCTCGGCGTGGCGATCCACTCGGTGGGCATGCTCGGCAAGCTGTACGCCGAGCGGATCGAGGAGGTAGACCCGGGTCCGGGCGAGGCGCTGGCGGCAGTCGGTGCGACCAAGCTGCAGGTTGTGCGGCTGGCCGTCATCCCGCAGGTGCTGCCGAGCATCGTGGCGAACACGCTCTATCGCTTCGACATCAACATCCGGAGCTCGATCATCCTCGGCATCGTGGGAGCCGGCGGCATCGGCTACGAGCTGGTGACGGCGCTGCAGGCGCTCGACTACCAACGAGCGGCGGCAGTGATGGTGATCGTGCTGGCGCTGGTGATCGTAGTGGAAGCGGTCAGCAACCGCATTCGCAAACACTACCTGTGACGGGTAACGTCACGGCAGTGACTGTCCAGGAGAGCCAGACTCCCCACTCGAAGGCACCGGTGCTCGAGCGGCTGCGGGCCCGCGGCTCGGGGCTGTCGGCGACCAACGAGCGGATCGCGCAAGTGGTGCGCGACGACCCGTCCGGCGTTGTGGGGATGACGGTCAGCGACCTGGCGAGCGCATCGCGCACGTCGGTGGGGTCAGTGGTGCGGTTCTGCCAGGAGCTAGGGTTCAAGGGGTTCCAGGAGCTCAAGCTGCGGCTGGCCGGCGACGTCTCCACCCGGGGGCCCAAGCTCGAACACAGCGTAGGAATGCCTGGCCGGGTGCTGCTGGAGACCGCAGCCGCGCTCAACGAAGCCGTCTCGGCGCTGGACTCGGCGGCGTTCGCTCGGGCCGAGGGCATACTGGCCGAGGCCCGGCAGGTGCTCGTGGCCGGGATCGGGACGTCGGCACCGGTCGCCGCCGACGCAGCATACCGACTGCAACTGGCCGGGCTGGCCACCATCCACCACGCCGACGCGCACGCGCAGGACGTGGCGGCGGCGCTGCTGCAGCCGGGCGACGCGTGCCTCACCGTGAGCCACACAGGGCAGACCCAAGAGACGCTCGCGATCACCGCCACCGCCCGCGAGGCTGGCGCGCACACGATCGGGCTGTGCAGCTTCGCGCACTCCCCGCTGACTCAGCAATGCGACGAGGTGCTGGTGGCCGGCTCGGCGGAGACCGGCTACCGACTGGAGGCCATGACCAGCCGCTTCGTGCATCTCGCCGTCGTCGACGCGCTCTATGTGGCCCTCTCCGAGCGCGACCCCCAACGCGCCGAGACTGCCCAACAGCGCTCGCTGGCTGCCGTCGCCCGGCATCGGCTGTAGCCAAGCTTGGCCCCCGGCGTCGCCCCGGCGACACTGACCGAGCTGGCAGAAGGGGGGCGCCGGCTCTGCCAGGCCCTACACGGCTTGGGCTACCGGGGCATGGTGAGCGCGGCTGTGATCATCAACCCGGACGGTGAACTCTACTTCAGCGAGTACAACGGCCGCATCACCGGCTCCACCCACATCTACCAGGTGCTCGGCGAGCACATAGTGGGTGAGGACTATGCCCGCACGCGGGTCCTGTACGAGGTGGACGGCTGGGTAGTGCCGTCATTCCGAGCCGCAGCCGATCGGCTCGCCGAGTCCGGGCTCGCCTACTCCCCGGCCACGCGGACCGGGGCCGTCCTGGTCATGGCGTACAACCCGTCCGACAGCACCCCATCCCGCTGTTCCACCCGGTCTGGGCCGACGCCGACCCCGAGGACATCACCTTCGCCGACAGCCACGCCGCACACGGCAACTTCCGCGCCTGGGCCCAGCTGACCGCCCACACCCGCACCGCCCTGGCCCGCACCGGCCGCCCCCGCGTCGACCAGGAACTGCTGCGCTGGGCCTTCAGCCGCCTCGCATGACCCCGATACAGCCCGCCCCGCTCCCCGCCAAGGGAGTGCCAGCCCTTACGCTGGTCATGGACCCCCACGACGACGTAATCCACACGCACACCGCCCTGGCCGCCCACCACCTGCCGTCCGGCCGGATCACTCTGCACCCCGGCCCCGGCACCACCAGTGAAACCGGCCTCGCCCACGACCTTCTCGCCACCCTGGGAAAACCGCCCCTGCTCCCGGGCCGCTTTCCCGGCGGCCGTCAGCCCGCCTGGGAAGCCGCTGCCGCCTGGATGACCGCCCTGCCCGTCACCCGGCTGACCGTCCTGCGCGCCCACCGCCTCACCGCCCGCCGCACGACGCGCCTCCTCCAACTGCGTGCCGTCACCGGTATCCACCTGACCCTGGTCTGCCACCGCCCTCACCTTCCCGCCGCCCTGCACCAGGCCCTGCGGACGGTCGACTACTCCGTCACCGTCGACTTCGAGGCCGCCCGCC
>JUEG02000459.1_pt1 | contig 11337 bp, 10 predicted proteins | sample 432341 | NCBI WGS metagenome assembly JUEG02 (sample SAMN02953476, study PRJNA257561) | rock porewater metagenome | biome: terrestrial; feature: Opalinus Clay rock; material: porewater; isolation source: Opalinus Clay rock BIC-A1 borehole | place: Switzerland: Mt Terri URL, St-Ursanne ...
TTCATAGCTCTAAGTAGTAACTTTTCAGTCGGCTCTACGGCAAGAATTTCCTTGACCTGCGGGATGAGACCCAATCGTACGGATAGTTTCCCTTCTCCGGCACCAAAATCAACGATCGTCTGCTTGGACGGTAAGTTATCAATGATGCTCACAATGGTTTGGTATCTTAGTTCATTTAGGCTGATTACAGCCCCAGCACCTTCAATATTGCACTTCAGGTCTTTCCCTGTCTGACCCTGATCACTTCCTCTCCCTTGCTCCTCTGCTAACTTCGTAAAGTCTTGAGAAAGATTTTCTGGAACCTTGGGCATTAACTCCTGAGGAACCTTATCGATGATTTCTCTAAACCGAAGGAAGCGTTTGATAAGCACCTCATTGAGGGGATGATCCGCCAACCACTCTTCTCCATAGCGCTGTAGTTTCTCGATTTCCTGTTCATCCATGAAGTAATGCTTATAATTATCGAGTACCGGTATGAGGACAAAAAGGTGCTTCAAGGAGTTCTGAAGGGTTATTGCGCCTTTAAGGTTAATGAACCGAGAAGAACTTTTATCTTTAAGCTTGAATAAATAATCTGCTTGGCCACGCTCAATTTCAACTTTGTAACCTAAGGGTTCGAAAAGCATTCTGACAACTGAATCTGGTAAATCCGAAGCTACTGGTCCGAAACCCACGTTAAGGTCAAAAGGGTGGTTAACATAAGGGAGATATTCCTCTAAAGTCCGTCCATTAAGGGCTGTTCCTAACGCTGAACGAACATAGGAGCAAAATAAACTACTCACGACAAATTCCCGGTCATTAATATATTGTGTAATCTTATACGCGTCCGGACTATTTTTTACAAGTTCAACCGGGTCAGGGGTAACAAATATGATCATTTCCACTTCCGTATCTGTAAAAACAGTATAGGTGAAACGAACTCGATAACCTTTTTCAGCCCGGTCATATACATTTTGGGGATTCTTCGCTAGGAGAAAGGATAAGGCCTTTACCCCTTCTCCCGACGCCTTGATTGCTAACTGCACAGAAAAAACTCCTTATCACCCTGTAGTTTTTTATTGTTATGCCCAAAAATCGCGGCTCATGAACACGCTCTCCTAGTTGTATTGACAATTGAAATTTTGTGTTATATATTTATAACACAATGTTAGATATATATAACAAGGGAGGGCTTTCCAATGAATAGTAAAACTAAGTTCATTTTCTTACTGATTACTTGCCTATCAATAGTGCTCGGTACTATTTTCTTTTCCTTTAATTTATTTTCACATGGAAATAGCACACGAGCCGTAGTACTAATTATCGGGATGCTTGTCATTGTAGGTATTCTTTCGGTCCTGATCAGGAAGAGCTATTATGACTTAAAAGCGGGTATACCTAGTGATGACGAAAGAACGAAAAAGGTAAGAATGTACGCTGCAGGCTATGCCTATTTCATTTCCTTATACATTTGGATTTTACTGCTCGCATTTCACAGATACCTAGACACTGACGATCTATTCATGCTTGGTTTACTCGGGATGGTTATATCTTTTTATTTATCGTGGTTACTACTGAATCGCAAAAAGGATATTGCGTAATATGAAAACGAGGATAAAGGAACTTAGAGCACGGTTTAATCTAACCCAAGAACAATTAGCTCAAAAAGTTGGTGTAAGAAGAGAAACTATTGTGTTTCTCGAAAAAGGGGAATATAATCCCTCGCTTAAACTTGCTGCGAAAGTAGCCCGTGTTCTAAATTCGACGATTGAAGAGATTTTTATTTTTGAGGCCAACGATTTAGAATAGAATTCGAACTTGAGGTTGAGCTTTCCCCCATTTTTTTGTAACCATGCGCAGTTTGGTTACTATGGTTATCAATTAGGCGATAATAAAGCTACTATAAGTAGAGATGATATGCAGCTGATATTGGCTGAATCCATACTACAGGTAATGCAAAGAGTAGACTCTAATTAAGCTCTTCCTCTACCCTTCTCCATAATTAGGCAAATGTACAATAGCGGAGTGAATGTGTATTATATATAATGATTAGAAAAATAAATGTTGGCAGAAAAGAGGAAACATCATGGGGACTGTACATTTAGAGGATATCATCAAAGCGGGCCAAGCTCTCAAAGGCATCATCAATAAAACACCGCTCCAACGTAATGATATTCTCTCGGAAAAATACAACTGCAATGTTTATTTAAAGCGTGAGGATTTACAGGTTGTTCGTTCGTTTAAGATTCGCGGTGCTTATAACTTGATTCAGAGCATTATCCCAGCCGAACTAAAGAATGGTGTGGTCTGTGCCAGTGCTGGTAATCACGCTCAGGGTGTCGCCTATTCTTGTAAAAACTTAGGTATTCCAGGCAGAATATACATGCCCATCACCACCCCAAGACAAAAGGTCTCCCAAGTCAAACGCTTTGGCGGAGATTTTGTGGAAGTGGTTCTGACTGGAGACACCTTTGATGATGCTTTTCAAGAAGCCAAGGTGCATTGCGATTCAGAAGAAAAATATTTCATCCATCCTTTTGACGATCCTCTGGTTATCGCCGGACAGGGTACTATCGCCATCGAGATTCTTAACGAGCTACAGAATCCGATCCATTATGTTTTTGGGGCAATTGGAGGGGGTGGCATGATGTCGGGCGTTGGCACCTACATCAAATGCCTCAGCCCTGAGACCCAGATTATCGGAGTGGAACCACAGGGTGCTTGTGGTATGAAGCAATCGTTTGATAATAATGATATTGTAACCCTAGACGTAATTGATAAGTTTGTTGACGGTGCAGCTGTAAAGCGGGTTGGAGACCTAACCTTTAAAATCTGTCGGGATGTCTTAGATGATGTCGTTGTTGTGAGTGAGGGGAAAGTCTGCACGACAATTTTGGAACTGTACAATGATAGTGCGATCGTTGCTGAACCAGCCGGTGCTCTTTCGATTGCTGCCTTAGATACTTATAAGGATAAGATCATCGGTAAAAATGTGGTCTGTATTATAAGTGGTGGTAATAATGATATTGAACGGACTCCTGAAATAAAAGAGCGATCCCTGCTCGACCAAGGGCTCAAGCATTATTTCATTATCAACTTCCCCCAGCGTCCCGGCGCTCTGAAGGAATTTGTGGTCGATATCCTGGGTCCTAATGACGACATCACGCGGTTCGAGTACACTCAAGTTAACAATAAAGAAAAAGGCCCGACCCTGGTCGGAATTGAACTCACCCAGAAAGAAGACTACCAAACTCTGATCGCAAAAATGGATAATAAAGGGATTCAATATACCATTATTAATGATAACCCAGAACTGTTCGATCTTCTGATCTAAGTTCATCCTTACCCTATTACATAGATAGCCACCTGCTTACCAAGATATTGGCAAACAGGTGGCTATCTATGTAATCCACTATAATAATCCAATTGTTCTAAAAAGAGTCAAAATCATAATGAGAACGGAAGATACGATCACAACATATAACCCATTCCAGCGAAGCCCGACTTGGATTGGAGATTGCTCAGTTAAACCAGAAATTGCAATAACATTAGCGGCAGAAGGAGAGACCGAAATCCCCATTGCCCAGCTGATGGCAAGAATCAAGGCCATATAAGTAGGAGTTACACCGTACGCAGCCGCTTTAACCGTGCCTCCAAGAATGGTAACTGAAATAATCGGATGAACACCCAACGTTGATAGAATGAGACTACCGAAAATAAGTACGATGGTAAGCGCCAAAGCATTACTGCCCACTATAATGTTTAAAAATCGGGGTACGTAATCCCCTAAGTGTGAGTATGAGATACTGGTTGCAAATAATCCAGCTCCAACAAAAAGGACGATTTCATTCTTCAACCTAGGGAGCCTTTCCGTAAAATAATCCCCCTTAAACTCTCTGAATAGAACTGACAAACGTCCGATCAGGGCTAGCCAGATGATAGGAAAAACCAACGAAGCGATGGAAACCACGATGATCGTTGATATTCCGCTTATCAGAGATATAATGGCTATGAGAGCTATTAAAGCGATCCCAAAAACGGTTAACTCTATAACCTTTCGCAGATTAATTCCTGTAATAGGTTTAATCATTTCTGCATTTTCTGCAATTACCGCGACTGCAGTAACCGTTGGAATAGTTGCATCAGTTGCTACACTACTTCCTTCTCTTCTCCCCTCAAACATCACCATTGCAAATCCAATTAAGCCAGCTATTACACCGAAAAAAATACCATAAGGAAAAAATATAGGCCATTTTGCGCCGGTTAATTGTATTACCAAGGCAATAGTTGCGGTCGTTGGCGCCCAAAACATGGATGTAGTAAACCCTCTGCTGATGGCAACACTTAGTAGTTTTTTGTTAGAACTTTTATTGCTAGCCAAGCTAATTTGATGCACGAGAGGCACAACTGCCATATTAACCAAAACACCGATAAAAGCTGAGATTAAACTCACTAGCAAATAAAAGCGCCTGTTTGAATGAACATAACGGCTGAAAACACTCTGTAAAGACTCGAAATACCCCCCGTATTGGAAAGGGATACCTAACAACGGTACTAGGGTAAACATAACCACCAGATAGAGGTTTTCTTGCAAAGCCTGCTTCCATATGCTTAATGGAGCATGATAAAAAAGTAATAGCACAATACTTAGCGCAAAGGATACGTAACCGATCACCTTTGCTGAACCAGTGACAACAGTTAAACTTAATGAGAGAACGATTATCAGAAGAATTAGATTGAAATCCGTTATTAATTCGGATTCGATATACAGGTTAGTTAAGTAACCAATCGCTAGACAAAAAGTGATTACGCTGCGGATACGGGTAGATAATACTGCCATACCAAACTCCTAACCTATCATAAGGTATACTAATTCAACAACTAACTTTAAAGTTAGAAAAACCGTTTAAAATGCAGATTATGTCAAGTCCCCTCGTCCACAAAAGGTACGAGGGGACTGTTAGCATAACAATCTTTGGGATATAAATCGGTTTCTGCACTTGAATCGCATCTTCATTACTCTAAAACATATTACAGATTTCAATGCTGAAAGCACAAATGCGAAAGTATAAGTATAATTATACTTATCTCATTCTATAATCAACCCTAAAATTCCTCTTTCACTTGCACACGTTCTTTTCATTAATGAGGTCCAGCTAAGGATAGTTTACCGACAGCTAATAAGAGTTCTTTCTGATCATAATCGCCGCCCGCTGTATAGTAGCGATCTCCATGACTCCATACTAAGAACCCTTTGACTGGTTTCACTCCGAAATCCAAGTAAGTTCCTTCAAGTTCCGCTCCAGAAAAAATAAACCTGACAGGAATTAGCGGTAACTGTGGCGGCAAATTAGCATGCGCAACTTTGCCCTGTGTCACAGTTAGTTTCGCCAACGGGTCCCCCGGAACAAAGTATTGTATCAACAGTACCCCTTCGCCACTCGGCATTTTTATCCACTGATATTTAGCCTGGAATACTCCGTCAGTCTCGTCTTCCTGCAAACGATAGGGCTGCCCACCCAAGCGTTCTCGTACCTCTTGAAGGGTTATTTCCTCTATAGGTTGAAGGATTTCCTGCGTGTTATCCTGCACTTGAATATCGGACGGTAAACGTAGATTAAAAAGTTCCTCAGGCAACCCTTGATTTAAACGGAGCTCCCGGACCACCTTGCGTTGCACCAATTCGTGACTGGCATTGTAGAATTCCGTCACCAATGGCATCCAAGTATCTTTATCCATCCACAAATGGGTGACCATATCACCTTTGCCGCTCACCTTCTGGTTGAAATGGAGATGCAGAGCTGGGCGCCCACTGACATATTCTGTACCCAATGTACGACTATCCCGATCAGCGGCCATCAACTTTAGCGAATCCGTAAAGCTGAGTCCCATTTGCTCTTTGAATTCCTCACTTACTTTGATTTTAACCGCTTGTTTGGCATCTTTCATATAAGTTAGTGCTTCGACTCCTCTAACAACAACGATTGCCTCACCCATTAAAGGATGATGAGATTCCACTCGATACAAGTTCGGAGCCTGAAACCAAGTATGGGATGTCAAGGTTTGTGGGGAATCTTGCTCAAAGTAAGTGTCGTCAACCACTTGCTCATAATCAGTAATCTTTGCGCTTACGGTTTGAAATTTTTCCATAATTTCGGCTGAAGTAAGCGTCATTTTACCTGTCAATGTGTGGAGCAATGTCAGAAATTCCTTATGACGTCGAAGTTCCTTCTTCCACTCTGGGTGTTTAACCAAATCCAGTTCAAACTTCGCTCGCTCCGCGCCGTTCATAGTTTCTTCCAAATAACTATAAAAGAGTGCAGTTAAGTCACTCGCGATTGTACCTTCCATGATATCTTTCATTGTCTTTTTCTCCTTTCTGCCCTCTCGAAATACTACGAGATGATGTTGAAGCCGTTCCCTTGCACGAAACAAGCGAGATTTAACCGTTCCAATGGGTATCTGGTTCCGATCAGCCACTTCCAGCAAACTTACTCCCAACAAATCCACGTCAATCACTACCTGCTGTTGATCTAACGGTAATAGTTGGAGTGCCCGAGCCAGTTCGTAACGCATTACGACCAGCTCATCTACTGCAAGTCCGATTTGTTCTAAAATTCCTTCATCAAGTCTTTCTGTTTCTCGTTGTTTCAGCCGGAGAATCATGTAGACTTCGTTTGTAACAATGCGACGCCACCAAGAAGAAAAGGCCGTAATCTCGATGAGAGTATGCAAGTGAGTATGCATTTTAAGCAAAGCATTTTGCACGGCGTCCTCTGCGAGATCCTGATCCCGCAACTGTGCCCGTGCTTGTCGCAAGGCAGGGGGATAAACCTGAGAGAGCAGGGATTCCCACGCCCCGAGGTCACCCTGTTGAGCCTTTTTAATTAGTCCATTTATTTCAATCACTCGAACCAGCTCCCTAATGTGGTATCAATTTCTCTATGATCATAGACTATCACCCTTCTGCTCTAGCGGGACGTTTTCCTCCAAGCCAACAAAGGAATTTGCAAACCTATGAGAAGTGCAGTCCCCATCAATGTTGTGCCAATCGGTTCCCAAACCGCTGTAGACCTTGTCCAGGGGGTTTGACTCATGGTCGCTTGAATTAACTCTAAAAGGCCAGAAACAAAATGCCCCTGCCAAACCATCGGCAACAGTAGGTTAACTAGCACAATAACGATCAAAGCTATGCCGCCAGCCAAGGTCGAACTTGTAACTAGAGCACTAGCTAACAATATCACACTAATTATAAACGCTTGATATAAAACATAGAGCAGGGCTCCTTGGCAAAGGGCGCTCCACTGAACGGGCCCGATCAACTCGGCAGTATAATAGGCTCCGATTCCTAGCCCGACCAATGAGGAGATGGCTGCCACTAGAAAGAACACGCTAAACTTCGCCAATACATAGTGAATAATGTTGACAGGTTTACTCCATAACCATTCACCAACAAGTTTACGTTCACCTGCAATCAAACCCATTCCTACCAAGATGAGAGCAAGGATACCTAGTTGGTTATATTGTCCGATGATGCTATAAAGCACTTGATCCACGGTGGGCGGTGGAATTTGAATCACTGTGCCTTCCGGCAAATTGCTGGCAGACCTTAGAATTAAGGGCATAAGTTTAAAGGTAATTGGTTGTAAGACTCCTAGGAACAGATAAACAGCAACCAACGGTATCCAACGCCCAAGTCGAACCATCTCTCGGGCCTCTTTAGCGAGCCATGTTGCCATCTTTAGCCCCTCCTTGACCAGTACTTGGGTTTTGAAGTTGTTCTTCTTCCGCTTGCTTGACTACCTTGTAGAAAAATTGTTCCAGTCCTTGCTCCTGCCAGACGACATTACTAATAGGTATCCCTACACTCTGCATGACTCCACTAAATTCTGCCTGCAAACGGTTCATCTTGAGACTGTCAACCTCGAAGTTCACCTGAGCGCTAACCGTGCTTTCTCCACTTTGCCTTAGTAGCTCAGACAGAGTTCCCTGGGCCTTTATTTGCCCCTTATGAATTACAACCACACCATCACAAACCTGCTCAATATCGTGTAAGATATGGCTGGATAAAAAGATGGTCTTGTCCTGTTTCAATTTTTTTAATAAGGAAAACATGGCGTCACGCCCTTGCGGATCCAGCGCTGACACCGGCTCATCTAATAAGAGTACCGGCGGGTCACTGATCAACGCTGCGGCTAAACCTAAGCGTTGCTGCATACCGCCTGAGTATTTACCCACTCGACGGCGAGCAAAGTCTGCCAAGCCCACGGTATCTAGATATTTGCCCGCAGCATTTTTCGCCTGACGGGCTGGCACACCCACCAGTTCCGCGCTAAGCCGAAGGAATTCCTCACCGCTTAACCACGGGTAAAACTCTGGACGTTGTGGAAGGTATCCGCAGAGCCTCTGAACTTGCTGGCGTTCGGTGAGGAGAGAATGTCCTGCAACGAGAACCTCCCCCTGATCTGGACGAAGTAAACCTACCAACATACGTAAAACCGTCGTCTTACCTGCCCCATTTTGACCCAAGAAACCATAGCAAGTGTTGCTAGGTATGCGAAAACTGATGTTATCTAACGCCTTAAAATTTCCAAACTTCTTATTAATTGTTCTGCATTCAATCATTGCACTTTTCTCCCAAGAGTCCAGTATAAAACAGGACCCATCAGACTTAATAACACGATGATAAAAGCCCAAATAATCTTATTTCCTCTCTGAACTCCATCACTTCGCACCAAGCTAATCAATGAAACAACTTGCAGGATTCCTTGGAGAACAATTATGGGTATAATCAAATTCCAAGGGATGTTCGCTAATTCGGCACTCATTGTCCCTCTCCCCTTCTGACTAAATTCCTCATCTTAGACGTAGTCTTAGTTTCGAATTGGGTCTTTATCCCTTTTCATTGTCTTACCCTTTTTCACTTCTGTCTTCTAGATGCATGTTAATGCAAAAAAGTTCCATCGTTTTTATAATTAATTCCAACTCTACTGTACAAACCACAAGAACTGCCCCAAAAACTTATCCCGAGTGGATAAGTTTAATGTGATAATTGCATCCCTTCGTAGGAATACAAAAAGGCATCGGTTTATATAAACCGACACCTTTATAACTCTTTTTAACCAGTCCTTCATGATTGGCATTATTTCTCCTGTTATGACTATATATCAAAGCCCTAAATACCAAGTAGCTATAGAGAAGTAAATTAATATCCCTGCTATGTCAGCAATCGATGCAACCAGGGGCCCGCTGGCTGTGGCGGGATCCATCTTTAGTTTGCTAAGCAAAAATGGTAGTGACATCCCAATAGTACACCCAACTAATACTACCACCACCATTGATAAAGCGACTATTACTGCCACATCCTCTCCGCCTCTAAACATGCCAATGATAGATACAGCAACTGCCATTACCAAGCCTAATAAAATAGCAACAACTATCTCTTTTCTGAGCAATTTAAACCAGTCGCTAATTTCCACATCGCCAATAGCCAAAGACCGGATCATCAGTGTAGAGGATTGAGAGCCTGCGTTACCGGCACTACCTATCAATAATGGCATAAAGAACACTAGAGCGATAACTGCGTGGATGGTGTTTTCATAGTGTGCGATGCCCGCTCCTGAAAGAATGTTCATAAAAATCAACACCATCAACCACGGGAGACGCTTTTTGATTAGTAAGAAGGGGCTGGCATCAAGTAGGTTTATATCTATCTTTCCGACCGTAGCCATTTTATGAAAGTCTTCTGTATTCTCGTCCTCAATAACGTCAACAATATCATCGATAGTGATGATACCTACTAAACGCTTTTCATTATCTGTTACGGGTATAGCTAACAGGTCATATTTACTAATTAATTCAGCAACATATTCTTTATCATCTGAGGTAGTCACAGAAATAATTTCCCTGCGCATGATTTCTTCAACTTTTTTGGTGGGGTTGGCGATAACCAAATCCCTTAAAGAAACAATTCCTTCTAAGCGACGACTGGCATCAGTAATATAACAGGTATAAATCGTCTCTTTATCCAGAGCTGTTCTTCTGATTTTATCTAAACAATCTTGAACTGACATTTCCTTTTTTAAATTTACCAACTCAATCGTCATTAAGCTACCAGCAGAATCTTCATGATAATTAAGAAATTGGTTGATAAGTTTTCTTTCAGATTCCGGAGCGTTTTTAAGAATCCTCTTAACCATACTTGCGGGCATTTCTTCCAAAAAGTCGATTTTATCGTCGAAGGAAAGGTCTTCTAAAATATCATGAAGTTCTTTCTCATTAATTTGCATCGAGAGTTGAGACTGACTCTCCGGAAACAGGTTTGCAAAGACATCCGCAGCAATTTCTTTAGGCAGTAATCTATAGACCAAGAGGGTAGTCTTAGGATCTAATTCATCGATAAACTCGGCAATATCTATGATTTGCTCTTTAAGTAACTCTTCTTTAAGCAAAGAGTATTTCTTTTCTATTAATAAATCATCAATTTTGTCAAAGTTCATATTAATTCCTCCAAGTCAGAATTCAGCCCTTCACGACAGTTTTTGCTCTATATAACATGAAGGTTTCTCCTATGCTACATTATGTAACACCTTAAGCGGATGTTGACTGCTGACCCTTAAGAATCTCAACGATATTTCAAGGCAGTAGTATATTTTTGTATTATAACCTCACTTAACAGGTTATATTGTCCATAAATATTATAATACACATTACGCGTGTTGGGAATGAAATTCCCACTTACCTTCGGGATAAGCAAGACCCCCTCTACTGAGCTCTCAGTAAAGGGGGTCTTGAGGAGTGCGCTTTTGGGAAGTGTACTATTACGCCATGAACAGTTTGACATCTTCTTCAACGGTGGAAATTCCAGCAATGCCGAAGTTCTCAACTAAGACGTTCACGACATTAGGAGATAAGAAGCCTGGTAGTGTGGGTCCTAAGTGAATATTTTTTACACCTAGGGAGAGTAGCGCTAGTAAGACGATGACCGCTTTTTGTTCGTACCAAGCAATATTGTAGGATATTGGAAGTTGATTAATGTCCTCGAGTCCAAATACTTCTTTCAGTTTCAGAGCAACCACGGCCAAGGAGTAAGAGTCATTGCATTGTCCAGCATCGAGAACTCTTGGAATGCCGCCTATGTCTCCGAGGTCCAATTTATTGTATTGGTATTTTGCACACCCTGCCGTCAGGATCACGGTGTCTTTAGGCAGTGCTTTTGCGAAGTCTGCATAATAGTCACGACTCTTCATACGGCCGTCACAGCCAGCCATGACGAAGAAGCGCTTAATGGCTCCCGTTTTAACGGCATCTACAACTTTGTCAGCAAGTGCAATAACTTGATTGTGGGCAAATCCGCCG
>JUEG02001176.1_pt1 | contig 11292 bp, 12 predicted proteins | sample 432341 | NCBI WGS metagenome assembly JUEG02 (sample SAMN02953476, study PRJNA257561) | rock porewater metagenome | biome: terrestrial; feature: Opalinus Clay rock; material: porewater; isolation source: Opalinus Clay rock BIC-A1 borehole | place: Switzerland: Mt Terri URL, St-Ursanne ...
GATTGAACTGCTGATCATCGATGAGCTCAGTTATCTCACCTTTAACCGTCATCAATCTGAGATGTTGTTTCAGGTGATATCGGAACGTTCCGAAAGGGGGAGTATTATATTAACCACGAATCTAGAATTCTCACGTTGGACGGAACTGTTTGAAAACGAAATCATGGTTGCAGCCTTAATTGACAGAGTAACGTTCCGATCCCACGTATTGAATATGAATGTGAAGGATTCCTATCGATTAGAACAGACATTAGCAAAAGCAACTTAATTGATGGAACCTTGCCGTGCGCGCCTGTAAAATCTCCACTCGGGCTACGCCCTCCTTCCGATTTGACAGGTGCATATCTATACCAATAAGTGGCTCAATATTCTTCCAGCGTTTTCACCAACATGGATCACTATTTTACTGACGTTAGTGGATCAACTTTTTTCTGGCGAGTGGCTCACTATTTTCTTGACATTCGCACACTTATACTTATCGTTACAATAACGTTGCAACATAGGCTTTTTTTTTGTTGTTGCTATTGTTTTTTCTTTTTCTTGGTCTCAAGTGGCCATCTATTTTCGATGCCGCTTTTTCTTTAAGTTTTTTCTTCTGACTCGGGGACAAATATTAGGTGTCTCTATGTTAGTGTGACGAGTAGCTCTTGAATGACACTTAGATCCCTGCCTTCTTCCAAGAGAATCGTAGCAAAAGTATAGAGAAGTTAAGAGTTAGATGAGGGTTCCAGCATTTTATTATGCATGCCTGAATGAGCAATAGAAATTTCGGTATCCCAAGCTTCGTTTGTTGGGAATTTAGCGAAGGACATTCTCTGGAACAATTTGAAGAAACAGATGTAGTTGGGGGAGTTCTGAGATCAATGAAGGAGTTAAACTCTATATGTCGAAGTAATCAAAAAAGTATAAAGTGTGGAGGCATTTGCCATTATGGAAACATCTGATTTTATTAAGGAAGTTCATTTTGAGAATACAGAAGAATTATTTCATGAGCTTTCTCCATTTGGTAAATATAAATATGTGTTAAAAGATTATATTTTTAGAGGTGAATCAAGTGCTAATTATAAGTTGCTTCCGAGCGTATTAAGAGAAGAAAACAAGTCTAAACTCTACTCTTTAAGCGGAATGGGCAGAGTAGTTGATGGGCAAGACGAATGGGAGTATTGGCAACAATATTATGAAGTTTGTGCATTGAAGAGATTTTTTACATTAGCCGACGAGAGAGGGATTACTGTACCAGAAATTTCTTTTATGAGAAATGAAGTATTAAACATTTTTCCATACTTCAGCAAAATGGCAAGTGAAAAATGGATTCCGGAAGAATTTTTAGAGTTAGCTGCTCTCGCCCAACATTATGGTGTTCCGACTCGTCTTATTGATTGGAGTTTAAGCCATATGATATCCTTATATTTTGCAGTTTCTGGGGCGTTAAATAAAAATCAAGTTGATGATGAAAATATGGTTTTATGGGCTTTAAACTATAGGGAATTTGAATTTCGTAAAATTACTACATCAAGAATACCGCTTAGACTGATAAAACCAAATTACAATAGGAATCCAAATCTTTTATGTCAGAAGGGGGTTCTATCTTGCTGGGAGTACGAAAACCAATTAGTAAAAGAACCCTTTCGAATTTTAGAAGATAAAATAATTAGAGTTAATCGAACACCATTAGACGAGTTAATAAGTAATTATGTATTAGAAAATGATATTAATTTAGTACTATCTGATTCAAGTTATACTATTCTGCTATATAAGTTTTACTTACCAATTAAGGAAGCGCGTACTCTATATGAGGTGCTAACAGATTTGAATTATGGGGCCGACAGCATATTCTTTGGATTTAATGGTGTGTTCCAAAGAATGAAAGATGATGCTCGATGCGCACAATAGCTATTTATGAGAATAAAACTAACATCGTTAAAGACTGAAAATGCGTTGACACAAAAAGAAGGATAGGCGGTTTTTCCTTTATTTATTCAAATGCTATAAACATAAACAGAAAGAAATAATCGAATTCATTAATGATTATACCTTTTTCTTAGAAATGAGCATTGATACATTATTTTCATTCGATACATACAAAGGATATTAACGGGATAACAATTGAAATAAGCTATAAGAATGGCCTGGAAGCAGTAGAAAATATGATTGATGAGAAAACTGTGTAGTCTTTCAAAGAAATAATATGTTATAGTTGACGACAATTTGACGACAACGAGCTTGTGATTAGGCGAAAATAGAGGGGAAAGAAGGTTAATTAATTACAGGAATAATTAATTAGATAGCCTTAAACACTAATACCATAGGACTAGATAAGACTTACGACATCGAATTCCCAAGCCGAAGGTTGGGAATTCGATTCTCATCGTCTAAACGTCTCTTAAGTCAAGTAAGGCCTAAGAGACCGGAATTATGAAACTGATCTGGGCATTGTCACAACATGCTCGTCTTGTAATGACGGGGGGATGAGGATGGATTAGACTTCCCTGCAAATCATCCGTGTCTATAGCGGTAGGCGCAGAAGGCAAGTCATACAGCACGGCGAAAAGATGCTTAATTGTGTTGCTCCGACCGACAAAACAGTCCTTAGGGGAAATGAAACGAAGACTCTGTATAATGGCACTAGCTCCTCAAATCCAGTTGTAAACGCCCTGTTGGCCAGGGTATATTCATTGGCAATAGAAAAATGGACAGCCAAAATAATTGCCTTAAGTTTGTCAGCGACATAGAAACAGGACGAAAGGTCCGGATTTATACACTTGCCCGGTTAGCTGCAGGTCTTATGGTTCCTGACCTTTCCAGGAAAGTGTAGCCTCTGCAAACCTGCAAGTGGCTATAATGGAAGATGTAATTAGGGGAGAGTTGCCCAAGATCTCATAGAATGCCAATTATATCCTAATACATACTATGCCGGATCGTCCCATAAAGTTACAAGCTTAGGCTCCCATCGAAAACGGTGAGAGCTCTTTTTATAACAGACTGGACATCATAGGGTATTCCTCGTCATTCATGGTTCCGCCACAGCTGAAGCGAACACCACTGTTTATGAAAGAAGATCTAAAAACTGAACCATTTCCAAATCTTGCACGTATCGAATCGACGGTCTTGTCCAAAACCCTTTCTTTAACATAATCCTTTTCAAAAATGGATAATTGCTGAAAATCGTTCTGACAGAATTCAGAGACTCTTACTCCCAAATGCCGAATAGGCTCACCCTTCCATAGCTCGTCAAATAGTTCGCAGGCAATCTGATGGATCGCATTAGTGCAATCAATTGCGGATGCAATCTTTCGTTGGTGAGAGCATGAATAGAATTCACTTGTTTTGATAGAAACTGAAACTAATCGAGCACAGTAGCCTGCTTGACGTAATCTCGCGGCAACGGTCTCAGTCAGAGAAAGTAATACTAAATGGGCCGTGTTTCTGTCCTCAACATCAAAGGGGATTGTTGTCGAGTTTCCAATACCCTTAATTATTGGACGGCGATTCTCGCGTACCAGCGAAATATCCTGGCCATTAGCATAATTCCAGACCAGGAGCCCATGTGATTTTAAAAAGAGTTGCACCCATGCCGGATCAGCGTGAGCTAGATCACCAATGGTTTTGATATTCCTTGATCGCAGCTTTTTAGACGTAGCTCGGCCGACCATGAATAATTCCTCAATAGGGAGGGGCCACATCTTGGTTGGTATCTCTTCGGGAAAAATAGTATGTACTTTGTCTGGCTTCTGGAGTTCGGAGGCCATTTTTGCTAAAAGCTTATTAGTTGAGATTCCGATATTGACCGTAAAGCCAAGTTCATCCCTAATTTTGTCTTTGATAGTATGCGCTGCTTTAATCGGATCGACATAGAGACGTTCCATGCTGGTGAAATCTAAAAAGTACTCATCGATCGAATATTGCTCAACCAGGGGCGAGAACTCACGAAGAAGAATATCCCCAAATGCAATACTACACTGCATGTAAAGCGAGTAATCAGGCGGGACAATGATCAAGTCAGGACATTTGTTTAAAGCTTCTCGGAGGGTTTCACCTGTTTGAATACCATATTTTTTGGCTGGAATTGATTTGGTTAAGACAATTCCGTGGCGAGTTTCTGGATTGCCTCCGACGATCGAAGGTACGGTTCTTAAATCAAGAGAATCACCATGCTGGAGTTTGGCTACTGCAGACCACGATAAATAAGCACTGTTTGCGTCGATATGGAAAATAATTCTCTTGCCCATGCTTAAATCTTCCATAGAAACCACTTGCATGTCTGGAGTTCATATTTAAGCTGAAAACGCCTCATCTGACCATGGATCTCACTCTGACATTCATAGACCTTCATGCGATTACCGGCAATTTTTTCTTCGGATATTCTGTGAATCATTTCGACCTTAACAACACTTCCGCCATGTCGGAAGCGGATAGGACGAGGTGTACCCGGGATTTCAAACCAAGCGATCATTTCAATTGGGTCCATGATCACCTTCATTATAATTTCCTCCCTCAATGCAGAATGTGTGTTCTATTTTATCAACACAAATGTTCCTAGTAAAGAGGGCGAATCTGGTAAATTATGCATAACTCTACTATCAAAGATTTAAAATCTATATTAAGGCCACCTTTAAAAAACCAGCTCTAAGCGGGTTTCAGCGACCTTCCCGGGCTTGTCCCAGATGGGTTCCGGCTACGTCCCAGGCAGTCATCGTCAGCCTGGTAATACTGAAATATAAGCCTATTCCTTACATAATTTCCCATTGATAACGGTGAGAGATTTTTATTACCCATAACTTCCCACCTGACTGTAAGCATTTCCCATGCTAGACTTGTATAGAGGTGGGAGTTATGTTTGTTAGTCCAATGTTACTGCAAAAGACAGACGAACCATTCGATAGTGATGATTGGCTTAGCGAGTTAAAGCTAGACGGAATTCGCTTCATATATTCAACAATGGGTGGTATAAGGTTCTATACCCGCCACAACAACGAAGTAACGAATCGTTTCCCAGAACTTATTACAAAGGCCATACCTAATGGAACAATTCTTGACGGTGAAATCATCTTGCCAGATCAGGAAGGGAAGCCAGACTTTGAAGGATTAATGAGCCGGTTTCACACAAACAGTGACCGCCGGATAAAAACCCTCTCGGCCAATTCACCAATTACTTACTGTGTCTTTGATGTGCTTTGCCACCAAGGGAAAATGACTACGCAACTGCCATAAGAAGAGAGGAAGGTACTACTAAATAAGTTACTACCTGAGAATTTACCACGGATTATTAAAGCACTATCAGTCTCAGGTAAAGGAAAATCGCTTTTTAGGTCAATTAAGGAACAGCAGCTCGAGGGAATTGTTCTTAAGAGAAAGAATTCGAAATATGATGTAGGGAAACGTTCAGACAATTGGCTAAAGGTTATTAATTATCAATACGCTTCCGTATCAATAGTAGGATTTAGAAAGTCAAAGTTTGGATGGTTGCTTAGGTTTGAGGATGGAAGGTCGGCTGGAATCATGGAGCTAGGAGTACCTCCTGAAACCAGAAAGGCTGTTTATGCTTTAGCTAAAATGGTTAAGTGCAAAGAAACAAGCGACTATGTGTATTTCCCTAATGATTCTTTGAAGTGCAAGGTTAAATACCGTACCTTAACGAAGGCAGGGCTTTTAAGGCTTCCTTCGTTTGTAGAGTTTGCTATATAAAAGAGGAGGGCCTCCCAGGCTCTCCTCTTTTCGAAAGGATCTGTTTAGTGTGGCAGTCCCCACAATACATACTATGCCGGTTTGCCCAATAAGGTTACAACTTGTCTTGCTTTTGGCCCTCACTAATACGTTGAGGGCCTTTTTTCGATTCTCGACTACTTGTGACATGATTTGCCAAAATAATATGTAATAATTATCGCATGAGGAGTGATCTACTTGCTATTACAAAATAAGACTCTAATGTAAACTTGAATTAGGTTAATACAAAAGCTAAAAGGAGAAAATCATGAAAATAAGCAAACTAAAGATATGTAGATTTCGTTGTTTCGGTGATGAAGAAGAGACCATCAATTTTGATGATTTAACTAGTTTAATCGGAAATAATAGTTCTGGGAAAACTGCTGCCTTACAGGCTTTACTAAAATTATTTTCTGATAACTCTGGAGATAGAAGTTTTCAAAGAAGTGATTTTTATTTGCCAAAAGACTTAAAACCCGATGAGTTAGGCTAATAATCAGCAGTTCAAGAATACCAACAGTTATAACAATAATGAGAAATTAATTGGCGGCATTAATTATTGTGGGGGATGAACTATCATGGCAAATGAACGATGGAACTCTCCGTTTCCATATACTCTTGCATTTAATCTATTTAGAAAACATTTTACAGAGCTTAACCAAGTGTACTGGTCATTTGTTCCGGCATCTAATACTATTATTTCCAGCGCAAAAAAGGCTTTGAAAAGCGATGATGCTGATCCTAAGACATTCTTTTTGATACACGATGAGGATGATAGGCGGCTTGCACCAACATTTGGTGAATGGAAAGCTAATTTTAGTGAATTCTCAAATTATACAAGATTGAATATGGTTATGCTACTTAGTTCCTGCTTTGAAACATATTTACGGGCGGTTATTTCAAATGCGTTCGAGTCTAAGCCGGGCGTTATAATAATGTGCGCGAATTCTGTGGATGGTGTTTTTTTACTGAAGAACAAAGCTGGTTATGGAAACACAAATGATAAAAATTATCAGTTTTCTGAAGAAATCGATGAGATTTGCCGTAGTGATTGGGAAAAGAGATTTTCTGCATTTAAAAAGTATTTTGGGAAAGTTCCAGAAAGCGTAATTGGGAAGATCGTCGACTTGAACGAATTGCGTATTACTCGAAATAATATTGGGCACTACATAGGGCGCACAAAAGCTGACTACTCTGCACCATCGTTTTTTTCGCCAATTAATGCAATGCGTATTTCGCACGATAGGATGCTTAAGTATTTTAAATTAGTTAATGAGGTGGCACAAGGACTTGATGATTATCTAAAAACTAACTTTATTGGATCATATGATATTATTAAGTCTTATTTTCAACAGGTTTTTCAGGGATACTTTAGCGACAACAGACCGGGTATAAGGGCACGTGAGTTTCAACGCCTATTAGGCAACGAGGGCTTTCCACCTGTAGGAAACGAATACTACCGAAACATTGTAAACTACTGTGATTTGGATAGTCAAAATGATTTGTGCAGATACAGTAAGAAGGCATGTATAAAAGAAATTAATCGTCAATTAAACTCAAGGGGAACCCCCCTCGTTCTTGATGGACACGCCATTCGTTTTGGTGAATACCATTTCAATTTATTTGTTCGATCACATGATTGGAAAGAGAACTCTGAATACTGCCAGAGGAATCCAGCCAACACGGGACAGAACGAATATAGATACTCCATAAAGGCGATTAGTGAAATTGTTGAAGAAATATCTGCACAGCCTGAATGAATAATTAAGAATCTGCAAAATAGATAAAACAAGCTTCGCATTATGTTTATTATTATAGAGACAAATTAGGATTCTCTATGCTGTAACCCGCCAAAATAGCAATGAAAATTAGTTAATGAGGAGTGATATTATTGGGCAATAGAGAACAAGCAGTTGCACAAATTGAGGAATTCCTAGAATCAAATGAAAAATGTATGCTATTGACTGGTACGCATCAATATGAAAAACATAAGCTTATCATGCGTATCTTGAACAAGAAATTGGAAGGACATTTAATCTTATTTCGCACAAACGCTATGCAAAACATTGAAAATGAAGAGTTCTTAGGCTGGGCCAAAGTAAAAAGGAACCTAAAAGCTGGGGAAAGAGTAAAAATTGGAAAAAACTTTTATGAATGTGACAGCCTAAACACCGCATCAACATGGCATAAAACAAATCATAAATTTTCATGTGCAATCTTATATCCTTTTGACTCATTATGTAGAAGTGAAAAGTTGAATGCAATTGACGATTTGTTCCGGGATAAAGAAATCTCAAAAATTTTTCTAGTTTCTTGGACAGACCAAAAAGACTATGATTATTCAATTTTTACGCGGTATATCTCTCGCCATGTTGTGTATGATGCCGAAGAAGAGGATCCAGCGTACCATAAACGTGTCCTTGATATACTTGAACAGATAGATGATAGAAGAAAATAGCAATCTATAGGCATATTTCCTTAGCTGCCCATAATCCATAAAAAGAACGATAAATTGAGGGAGGTACATAATGCCAAGAGGTGATAAATACATCGGACTAAAAAGGTATTTACAAAACTCAGCAGTGCCTATAGTCACCCTGTCTTTTAAAGACATTGAGAAAATCATTGGTGAAGTTTTACCTAAATCGGCTTATGTTCACGCCGAAGCATGGTGGTCAAATAATTACGATCATTCACAGGCAATAGCATGGATGGATGCTGGATATGAAACCGATTATGTAACAGATACCTACAAAGATGAAAAAATTACTTTTGTAAAACGCTAGAATAATAAAACACTTGAAATTCACAACTTCCCGTTATCCATATACTGGTTAGTCTAATAATGGGAAGTTGGATAAATTTATAAGCCATGATGAAGAAAGTATTGAAGATTTTATTAAATGAGAGTGATTGTATATATGAGTATACTTAATAATATATCAATATCATCAGATTTGAGTGGGCTAAACGAAGATACATGGAAAGGATATATTAATGAAGCGCTGGAATTTCTTACTCGATTTCAAGATCTTGATATTAATAATATAAATGTGGATGTTATTATAACAAACAACTTTGAAAATACAGTTAATAGTTATCTTACTTCGGAAGTTACTCTGAATGAAACTACAGATGCGATTACATTGAGCAGGTTTCAGCTAAATAATTGTATCGGAATAAACAAAGAAATTATTATAATGAATGGAAATAATTGTTTAGAGTTAGGTAGATCTAGCCTAATATCAATACTGGTTCATGAGCTTGTACATTGTATTGACTTTCAAAGAATCGAGTTATTGAATAATAGATTTAAAATTAGCCTTTATCCAGCACAGACATGTGCTAATAATATAACTCGTGATATAAACATTTTTTTCAGAGGTTGGATTGAAATGAGAGCAGCTTATTACGATGAAATCTATTATGTAGTCAAGAAAGATTCACATTCCAAATTAATCAAGAGTTGCCTATTCGTTATGAGGAAAGACATATTACTTTTTTATTGCCCAGATTGCTTGGGAGAAGGAAATGCTGGATGGAACTGAATGTTCACCCCAATAAAATAATAGAGGCAACACGATATATCAATCAAGGCAATATAAATTACAATTGTTTATGTTGGTGTAGTTTTTTTGAAAGGTCATTTGACTATAATAGCTTTTATACTTTATGTGAACAGTTGGAGCAGCATAATAATGAAAACCGAATAGTTTAATAAATGACTAACATTTTTGTACAAATGTACAATTAAATACTATATTGTATGTACGCAAAATTCTGTTGAAGTATTGAAAAAGAAGAACTGAAAGATTAATTATACTTCTAATTATCCATATGCTGTGACACATTATAGGGAATAGCAAAGTAATGATTATTTATATTAACACGGAGATAAACAGGAATTAATCAAATACAGAACAACAAATACTAATTAAGGTTGAGGCAAAAGATGGATGATAAATCAATTATTCATTTTGGGATAACTATGGCATTAAGAACTCGTGGTTATAATTTAACCCGTGAGAATTATGCTATTATTTCAAATAAAAGTACACTTGGAAAAAATATGATATACATCCAGGCACTTAAAAAGAACGATGAGAAACTTATAAAGGCTTATTCTGAGATTTACGCTGATCAAGAAGGGCTTATTTATAGAGATGATTGGTGTAAAAAGCATTTAATTGAAGTTATGCAAAATTTTAACCTCAATATGAATTTCTTTGAGAGATTAGAACATGTTAAGTTTGAGGATGAAATTGCACAATTTCTTAAGAAAACAAAGTTTTTTGAGATTACAGACTTAAGTGAGTATTCCTGCCCAGGATATTATGTAATGGTTCTTGATAAATATTGTCAACTTTATATTGGGACGACTAAAGATATCAAGAAAAGAGTCAAACAGCATTGGGCTGGTGGTAAGCTAAGATTCGACAGGTTGATATGCGGACAAATTACTAAGTCAAGGTTATCTATCAATAGTTTTAGAGCATTAGATACGACAAGAATACTTGTTTATCCAACTGATGATATATATTGTCAAGAAAATGAATTTATCAATTTTTTTTCAAACGAATTTGTATGTAATAGAATAGGTGGAGGAAAAATGGAATTTGGTGTATTAAGTGTTGCAGCAAATATGAAAATAAGGAACTTAGAATAAACAAATTCCAATTTATCAGTAATTATGAGCATAACTTTGAGTTAGGGTAATAATAGGTAATTCCAAAAGCTATTCTCTAAACAGGATTTAACTAAATAACCACCCGCAGGCTTTGACACTAATCTACACGAAAACTTTTCCCATAACCTTAGTAAAATATTATTGCAACGTTGCAACCATCGTTGCAACCCGATCCAAAAATTGTAGTATGATTCAGTAAATAGCTAAAGTCAACAACTTTAGAAACCGCTGTATGACTGTACTTAAGGATTCGTTAGGATAGTTCAGGATACCTTTTAACTCACTCGTAATGAGCAGGTCGTCGGTTCGATTCCGACCATTGGCTCCACTGGAAACGTAGACACCGCAAGCGATTGCGGTGTTTTTAGTTTTTCTGGGAATAGGCTCATTTTAACGAATCGTCGCCCAAATGTACACGTTGTTGATTGTCAATGAAAATTGACCCCTTTTTCATAAAAATTTCACTCAAAACTGACCCCTATACTATTGGATAAAAGGGGTCAGTTTTTCATCCAAATTTGACCCCCTAATTCAATTGATTGTTAAAGTGTAACCATCTCGCTGAAGACGTTCAGAGTTAATATGAATCTCTTTTGAACTCTGTTCAAAGATAATATATTTTGCAATTTCAGATAGCCGGTCTTTCATTAGGTCAATAACAATCGTATCAAAGATTAGCTTATCCCGATTAGCGTTAGCTTTGATCTCCATTTTTGTTGAAGCCACCTTTGTAGTACATAACTCCTCTAAGCTCATAAATTGATCTTCGTTGTCTCGAACTCTATATTTCTTGGCACCACGATCATAAACATAGTTAGATTTATTTCGCAGTTTCCTCTGAAATGCTAAATAATCCATGTTACATTCCTGGGTTATATATTCGATGGCAGCCCCTTTACCTT
>JUEG02001089.1_pt1 | contig 11279 bp, 9 predicted proteins | sample 432341 | NCBI WGS metagenome assembly JUEG02 (sample SAMN02953476, study PRJNA257561) | rock porewater metagenome | biome: terrestrial; feature: Opalinus Clay rock; material: porewater; isolation source: Opalinus Clay rock BIC-A1 borehole | place: Switzerland: Mt Terri URL, St-Ursanne ...
CCGGTCGGTGGCCGCCACGGAGGAGAAGGACACCGCCCGCGGCCTGCGCCCGTACGCCGCCCGTGAACTCCTCGACATCCTGCGCTGTCCGCCCGGCTTCGCCTGGCCCGCCCAGGAGGCCGACTGGGCCGGCGGCGAACTGCCGCCCGCCGCGGTCGCCGTGCACGAGGCGATCCTCGCCGCCACCCGCGACCTGACCCCCACCGAGAGCAGCCTCAAGCAGTCCGTCACCCGTCTCACCAAGGCCCTGGACGACCTGCAGGCGCAACTCGCCGCCGCCGGACAGGACTACCGGCCCGAATGGGACGGCTCCGACGGGGTCATCCTCGTACGCGTCGCCGAGGAGGAAGGCCCGCTGCCCGTCGCCGCCTTCGCCCAGAAGATCGCGGCACACCGCCGCGACCAGGCCGAACTGCTCTCCGACTCCGAGCAGCGCATCCTGGAGGACGCCCTGCTCGCCCGGCTCGCCCAGCAGATCCACGACCGCACCGTCGACGCCCGCGACCTGATCAGGCGGATGAACACCGACATGCGCAAGCGGAAGATGTCATCGGGGACGACAGTCGGTGTGAGCTGGCTGCTCGCCGACCACCTCGACGACGAGCAGCGCGCCGTCTGCGCCCTTCTCGACGCCGAAGCCGCCCGCCTCGGCCCCGACGGCCTCGCCCGGGTGCGTACCCACTTTGCCGCGCAGATCAAGACCGCCCGCGCCCGTCACCGCGACCAGCCCTACCGCGAACTCCTCGCGGAGGTCCTGGACTACCGGCGCTGGCGGCAGTTCGCGTTCCAGCTGGTACGGCCCGGTGAGTCCGGCAAGACGGAAGAGAAGCTCACCCGCGCCCGGCACAGCCGCCTGTCGGGCGGTGAGCAGTCAGTGTCCCTGCACCTGCCGCTGTTCGCCGCCGCCCACGCCATGCTCAACTCCGCCGACCCGCACGCCCCGCGCCTGCTCGCGCTCGACGAGGCCTTCGCGGGAGTGGACGACACCGGGCGTGGCGAACTCATGTCGTTGGCAGCCCAGTTCGACCTCGACCTGTTTATGACCGGATACGACCTGTGGGCCGCCCACGCCTCCGTCCCCGCCGCCGCCCACTACGACCTCGCGCACACCGCCGTCGACCACACCGTCTCCGCGCTGCTGCTCGTCTGGGACGGCGCCCGGCTCCTCGCCGACGACACCGGCGATCTCACCGCCGCCCTCGGCTCGCCCGACACCCGGCGCGTTACGACGCCCGAGGAGGCCGCAGTTGTCGACTGAGCGGCGTGAGCCCGGTGAGAACGGCGAATGGCGGGACGGGTACGACGAGTTGCGGGGCGAGGAATGGACCCGGCTGCTCGCCGCCGCCCGCCGCAGGCTGGAGCGCACCGGCGGCGTGCTCGACGGCGACATTGGGCTCGCGCGGCCCAGCGAGGCCGAACGCCGTACCGTCATCGGCGTCACCGGCCGCTACCGGCCCGAGACCGCCAAGCGCCTCGCCGTACCCCTGCGCGACCTGGACGGGTATCTGCACGACCGCTACGGCACCGGTCTCCTGCAGACCCTCGGCCGACTCCACGGCCCGCTGCGCGACCGGCCGGCCGAACGGGCCGGCGAAGACGCGCGCCGCGAACAGTCCCTGATTTCCGCCCACTCCAGCCGACTCGCCGAGCAAGGATGGTTCGCCGCCTGGCTGGAGCGGATCGCCGCCGACGGCACCCTCACGCGTCTCGTACGCCGCGGGGACGCACCCCTCCTCGACGCGGCGGTGCGCGTCCTGGAAAGTCTCCCCGGTGACCCGAGCCGGATCCCCGGGCACCCGGCGGGCGTCGTGCCGCTTCCGGTCCTCGCCGAGCGGGCGACCGGCGACACCAAGGCCCTCGTCCCCGGCGCCCCGCTCGAACAGCTCGTCCTGCGTGCCCTCGCCCAGCGCAGCGGCGGGGACGTCCCGCGCGAGAGGGCCGGGCGGCGCGCCCTGTGGGAGAGCGCCGGAGCCATCGCCGACGACCTCGCCAGCCAGGTACTCGTCCTCAACATCTCAGCCGAGGGCGACACCGTGGTCTGTGACTGGCTGCGCGACGCCGTCGACTTCGGCATCCCCTTCCGGCTCACCCTCCACCAGCTCGCCACGGACCCCGTCGTCCCTGCCGCCCGCTCCATCTTTATCTGCGAGAACCCGGCCGTCCTGCGTGCGGCGGCCGGCGAACTCCAGGACACCAGCGCGGCCCTGGTCTGCACCGAGGGCGTCCCGTCCGCCGCCTGCCACAAACTGCTCGGCGACGCCGTACGCGCGGGGGCCCGGCTGCACTGGCGCGCCGACTTCGACTGGGCCGGCCTGCGCATCACCGCGGGCGCCGTGGCCCGCCACGGCGCCCGCCCGTGGCGGATGACCGCCGCCGACTACACGGCGGCTCTCGGCAGGGGCGAGTCCACACCGCTCGCGGGACCGCCCGCGGCCAGTCCCTGGGACCCCGAACTGGCCCGCGCCATGGAGGAGTCGGGCAGCACGGTCATGGAGGAACGCCTCCTGTCCGCGCTCCTGTCCGACCTCACCCGCACCTGACCCGGCGGCGTGCCACACACTCGTTGCGTCTGCGTGGTGACCGGCAACCGGCCGTCGTCACGCGCCCCACAGGCGGATCGTGCCGTCGATGGCACTACTGGCGAGGGCCTTGCCGTCCGGGCTGAACGCCAGCGACAAGGTCACCGGGCCGCGTGTGACGAGGGTGGCGGTGATCTGGCCGGTGGCAGGGTCCCACAAGCGGACCTTCCCCTGGCCTTCCATGCCACCCCAGTAACCGGTGGCGCTGGCGAGCGTCCTGCCATCGGGACTGAACACGACATGGCCGATCTGCGGTGAGCGGCAGCTGGCCGTCCCCGCCGAGAAGCTCTCCGCGTTCCGCAAAGCCCTGCTCGCCCAGGGCTATCCACTGGCCTGACCCGGACGGATCCGCTGCGGCTCAGGGCAAGGGGGGAGCGCCAGAACCTGATCGGGGCGCGGCGGACGCCAGGGCCAGACCCAGTGCGACAGCTATGGAACCCCACAGACCGTTCATGGGTTGTGGAATCCTGCGCGTTGGTGCTGCTGGGGTCAGGTGCTGGATGCCTCGAAGGTCTCGATCGTGCAGCGTGCTGCCCCGCTGCGCTCGATCCTGGCGTCGCTGGTGATCAGCGGAACACCGAAGCTCTCGGCGAGGGCCACGTAATGCGCGTCGTAGACGGAGAGGTTGTTCGACAGCTCGCGTACGCGCTGCCACAGGACCAGCGTTGGGTGCAGGTCGAGAGCGAGGGCCTGGTAGTCGGTGATCGCCTTCAATGCCTCCTTTTCCGTGATCTTCGGCTTGCCCCCTCGCCGGCCGCGGGCCAACCCGAAGGCGGCCGAGGTGATCTCGTAGTCCAGCAGGCCCGGCGCTGCGAGAGTATCGGCGCGGCCCACCCGCTCACGGATCGCGGTTCCCGTCTTGCCGTGGTCGAGGAGGAAGTGCACAAGGCTGGAGCAGTCAATGACGATCAACGTCGGTCCCGCCCGTCCTCGATGGCGTCGAGGATGTCGGTCGTACTGAGCTCGGTGCGGGTTTCACGCTCCAGGCGTGTGGCCATCTCCGCGAGGGTGGGCTTAACGGCTTCCCGGGCGAGAAGGTCCAGGGCGTACGCCTGGAGCGACTTGCCCGCCTGTGCGGCGCGGGCCTTCAGGACGTTGACTGTGTCGTCCGGGACATCCCGGATCGTGATCGCGGTCATGCCTGCACTTTAGCAGTAATGCAGGCGATATGCAGCCGTCAGGGAACCGGTCGTACTGCACGCCGATGCTGACCCAACCGTGCAGCGTGCGACACGGCCGGAGAGCGCAGGCCGTACACAGGCGGCCCTGCCGAGTGCGGGTCGTCATCCGGCTGGCAGCGCGGAGGAATCAGCGGCTTTCCTGTGATCGCCGGACGCAGATCGTCTCCATGTGTCACCGTGCGATTGCGCTATGAAGCCGCACCCGCCCTTTGAGGAGCTCGATGCCCGCACCCACCCCTGAGCAGAGCGCGGCCGTCGACACCTTCCGGCGCGGGGACAACCTGGTCCTGCAGGCCGGTGCCGGAACCGGGAAGACGACGACGCTGGCGATGCTCGCGGCCAGCACGACCAGATCCGGCCGGTACATCGCGTTCAACAAGTCGATCGCGAACGACGCGGCCCACGAGTTCCCCAGCAACGTGCGGTGCAAGACCGCGCACTCGCTTGCCTTCGGCGCCGTGGGTCACAGGTACGGGTCCCGGATGAACGCGCCCCGGGTGCCTGGCTGGAAGACCGGTGCATCCCTCGGCATTGCCATCAACATGCGCATCCGCATCGGCGAGCGGAACGTCACCAACAAGGCGCTCTCCTATACCGTGCTGCGGACCGTCACCCGCTTCTGCCAGTCTGCGGACCGCATTATCCAGCGCCACCACGTCCCGCGCCTGCGCGGCATCGAAGCCGAACACCTGCACGCCCAGCTCGTCGACGTCGTGCTGCCGTACGCCAACCGGGCTTGGGAAGACCTCCAAAACCCCCAGGAAGGCGTCGTTCGCTTCGACCACGACCACTACCTGAAGATCTGGGCCCTGACCGAGCCCAGGATCGAAGCGGACTTCCTGCTCCTCGACGAGGCCCAGGACACCAATCCTGTCGTCGAGAAGATCTTCAACTCCCAGCGCAATCACACCCAGCTGGTGATGGTCGGCGACTCGGCGCAGGCGATCTATGGCTGGCGCGGAGCCCGGGACGTGATGAGCGGCTTCGACGGCACCCAGCTGGCCCTGTCCCAGTCCTTCCGCTTCGGCTCCGCGCTCGCCGAGGAGGCCAACCGGTGGCTGCATATCGTCGACTCCCCGATCCGGCTGACCGGCACCCCGGCTATCAACACCCGCCTCGATCGCGTCCAGGAACCGGACGCGATCCTGTGCCGGTCCAACGTCGGCGCGATGCTCGAAGTCATGCACCTGCTGGAGGAGGGCCGCCGCGTCGCCCTCGTCGGCGGGGGCGAGGCCCTGCGGGCCCTCGCCCGAGCCGCCCGCGACCTCAAAGCCGGCAAGCGCAGCACTCACCCCGAGCTGATCCTCTTCGACTCCTGGGGCGAGCTCCAGGAATACGCCGAATACGACCCGTCGGGCCGTGACCTGCTGCCCCTGGTTGATCTTGTCGACGAACACGGCGTCGACGTCATCCTCGACGCGGTGGACAGACTCTCCGTCGAACAGGGCGCTGAGATCGTGGTCTCCACCGCCCACAAGGCCAAGGGCCGAGAATGGGCCTCCGTCCGCATCGGCGAGGACTTCACCGAACCGATGAACCGAGAAGAGACGGACAAGAACGGTGACCCCTTGCCCGGAGACATCGACGACGCCGAAGCCCGGCTCGCCTACGTCGCCGTCACCCGCGCCCGCCACCGACTCGACATCGGCGGCCTGGGCTGGATCAACCAGCACCCCGACGGCAACCCCGGCGGAACACATCCGTGCCAGGACCCGGGCAGGTAGCGGCTGGGATGAGGCGCTACCTGGGAAGTATCCGTGGAGGCACCCACTGGCGGATGGCTTGTAGAGATCCCACAGTGACCTTCACCCGTCTCTCCGACCGGTCGACAGCATCGCCGGCAGCCCAGCGGTAGTCTCACTGGCGGGCCGGTGAGAGCCCACCGGTGGACAGCCGGTGGACAGACGCCTTTGGACGGCGCGTCACGGGGTGGCACGGGTCAACCTGCTGCACGTGCTCTGATCAGGCAGAACGTCACTGGACAGCACGGCGAGGCATTACGTAACACCAACGCTCACGGTCTCGCTAATGCGTAGGTCTCGGGTTCGAATCCCGAAGGCGGCTCCGAGAAGGCCCAGGACTCACTCGCCGTGACCTGGGTCTTTTCTCGTTATCGGATGCGCCTCCGACGCCGTGAGCGAGCGTCCTTCTTGCTCACGGTCTCAGTTCCGGTCTCAGTTCGAGGCCGGAGCGCGTCACCCATCCGACGCACAGCCTCCTCGGCGCACGCGACTACGAGACCACCCCCGCCCACCTCGCAGGTCCGGTAGCGGGTGGGGGGTCAGCACTCGTATTCCTTCCGACCCTTGAAGTCCGGCGGCCGTTTGTGCGCCGCATCAGAACGGCCGACAGGGACGAGGCGGCGTGGCCCGGTCAGCGCGCGTCTGTGGCGCTGAGGATCTCAGTGGCCGCGGGCAGCGCGGCGTTGCGGTCGGCGGGCACCAGCCCGATGCGGGTACGCCGGTCGAGCAAGTCGTCGACGTCGAGTGCGCCTTCGTGGGTGACGGCGAAGGCGAGCTCGGCCGTGGTGACCGGCACGTGCTCGCCGATCGGTTCGAGCAGGTCCGGGCGAGCCGTGAGCGTCGGCGCCTCGACGCCGTACTTGCGGACCAACCGGGCCGGCGCGTCGACCCGTCCGAGCGCCTCGGGCGTCGCGGCACCGACGAGCGGCAGGTTGTGGGTGCGGCACGGCCCCGCCGAGAGCCGGCGCTCGCGCACCGCGGCGTCGACAGCGTCCTGCGCCATCCGGCGGTACGTCGTCAGCTTGCCGCCGATGATCGTGACCACGCCGTCCGGCGATGTCAGCACCGCGTGCCGACGGGAAACGTCCGCGGTCGATCCGCCGGCGTCGAGCAGCGGGCGCAGCCCGGCATACGTCCCGACGACGTCCGCGCGCGTGAGCGGCCGCTCGAGCACCCGGCCGAAGGTGTCGAGCAGGAAGCCGATCTCGCCATCGGTGGCGAGGGGCACGTCCGGGATCGGCCCGTCGGCGGCCTCGTCCGTGAGCCCGAGGCAGGTGCGGCCGTCCGGCTGTGGGAGGGAGAAGACGAAGCGTCCGATGGTGCCGGGCACCGGGGCGTTGACGATGACACCGCTGTCGCCGAACGTCTCGGTGCGCAGCACCAGGTGCGTTCCCCGCGACGGTCGGAGCGTGATTCCGGGCACGAGGTCGGCGGCCCAGACACCGGCTGCGTTGACGACCGCTCGGGCCTTGAGGTCGTACGCCGTGCCGGTGACCTCGTCGCGCACACGCGCTCCGTCGCCGGTCACCTCGAGTGCACGGACGCGGGTGAGCACGCGGGCGCCCTCGCCGGCCGCTGTGCGGGCGAGGGCGATCACCAGACGGGCGTCGTCCTCGAGCTGCGCGTCCCACGCCGTTATGCCGCCCCGGATGTCGTGCCGGACGGAGGGCGCGAGGCCCTGTGCCTCGGCGACGTCGACCCGCCGGGGCCGTGGCAGCAGGGCGCTCGGGGTGCGGGCAACGCGCCGCAGCAGGTCGCCGCCGACGAAGCCCGCGCCGATGAGAGCGGCACTCGCGTGCGAGATGTCCGGCGTGAGCGGCACCAGCCACTGCGCCGGACGCACGAGGTGCGGTGCGGTGCGTCGCAGCAGGATGTCCCGCTCGACCGCGCTCTCGTGAGCGATCCCCACCTGGCCGTGCGCGAGGTAGCGCAGCCCGCCGTGTGCGAGCTTCGAGCTCCACCGCGACGTGCCGAACGCTACGTCGTGCGCGTCGATGACCACGACGGTCAGGCCTCGAGCAGCCGCGTCGAGCGCAACCCCGGCGCCGGTGACGCCGAGGCCGACGACAAGGAGGTCGACCGTGCGTCCGTCGGTCGCCTCGGCGAGGTCGCGCTCCCGGCGCGTGCGGTTGAGTGCGGTGTCACCGGTCATGCGAAGTGCCCTTCGAGTGCGCGAGCGAGTTCGTCGAACAGGAGGTCGTGGCCCTCGCCGTCGATCGCTGTGCCCGGCCGGGTGCCCGGCAGGTCGGCCATCGTGGGCGAGGAGAAGACGAAGCCGTAGGTGAGCAGCAGCGCGCTGCGGGCAAGCAGCACCGGGTCGCCTGCACGCACCGCACCCGTGGACTGTGACCGCTCGATGCGGGCGGTCACCGCCGCGAGCAGCGTGTCCTGGGTGCGACCGCGCCGATGGAGCAGGTAGGGCAGCAGCAGCTCGGGGTCGACCTCGACGATCTTGCGGAAGAGGGCGTTGCCCTGGATCGACCGCGCGATCCGGGTGATCACAGCGGCGAGGGCGGCCGCGGTCGGCGCGGGGTCGACGTCGTCGTGTCCCGTTGCCAATGAAGTGAACTCCCGGGTCATCAGGTCGGCCGACAAGGTCGCGAGGTCGGGCCACCGGCGATAGACGGTCATCCGGGAGACGCCCGCACGGCGGGCGATGTCGGTCATCGTCGTGCGACGCCAACCGACCGCCAACAGCTGCTCTCTCGCGGCATCGAGCAATTCTTCTTCGTCGATGTGGGTGTTACGACTGGACGCCATGTGTCACACTCTAACGCATGAGCGATCGAATGCACTGGTCCCGCTGGGGCGACCCGGCACACATGACTGCCCTTCCCGAGAGTGCGGCCGGGCTGCTCGAGCTCGCGTTCGGGCCGGCGGTCCCGCGCCCGGCTGTGGACCTCACACAGGTCCGCCTCCCGGTGGCCGAATTGGCCGACCATGTGCTGGACGCGCTCCGAGGCGTGGTCGGCGAGGACCATGTCGACACGACCGACGAGGCACGCGTGCGGCACACGGGGGGTAAGTCGACTCCTGACCTGCTCGCGCTGCGTGACGGCGATGCCGCCGCCGCGCCCGACGCGGTCGTGCGTCCGGCGGACCACGACGAGGTCCTCGCGCTCATCGCGCTCTGCGTCGACCGACGGATCGCCGTCGTGCCCTTCGGTGGCGGCACCTCGGTCGTCGGCGGCCTCGCCGCGTCGCGCGACGTTCTGACCGGGGTGATCGCGATCGACCTCAGCCGGCTCGATGGGCTGGTCGCCGTCGACCAGGTGTCCGGCACTGCGGTGCTGCAGGCCGGGGTGCCGGGTCCGCGTGCCGAGCGGCTGCTCGGCGAGCAGGGGCTGACCCTCGGTCACTTCCCGCAGTCGTTCGAGTTCGCCACCATCGGGGGCTTCGCGGTCACGCGGTCGAGCGGCCAGTCCTCCTCGGGTTACGGCAGGTTCGACTCGATGGTCGTCGGGCTCAAGGTCGCGACTCCGCAGGGCACCTGGGATCTCGGCGTCGCTCCGGCCAGTGCCGCAGGCCCGGACCTCAAGCAGCTCGTGCTCGGATCGGAGGGCACACTTGGCATCGTCACCGAGGTGACCGTCGCGGTCCGGCCCGCGCCGGAGACCGCTGTCTACGAGACATGGCGGTTCCCGTCGTTCCAGTCAGGGGTGACCGCCATGCGCACCCTCACGCAGGACGGCATCAACCCGACTGTGCTGCGCCTGTCCGACGAGACCGAGACGTCCCTGAACCTTGCGAAACCCGAGAGCATCGGCGCCGAGTCGGCCGGCGGCGCCCTGATGGTGTGCGGCTACGAAGCGGCACCGGCCCGCGTCGAGCGGATGCGGGCCGAGGTCGGAGCGACGCTCGAGCGACTGGGCGGCACGTCGCTCGGCGCCGAAGACGGGCAGCAGTGGGCCGACGGCCGGTTCGCCGCGCCGTACATGCGCGACGCGCTGCTCGACGTCGGCGTGCTGGTCGAGACACTCGAGACGGCCACGTTCTGGGGCAATCTGGACCATCTGTACGCCGAGGTGAAGTCCGCGCTCGATAGTTCGCTCGGCGCACAAGGGATGAATCCCATTGTCCTGTGCCACATCTCGCACGTCTATCGCACCGGGGCTTCGCTCTACTTCACCGTCGCGTGCAAGGCGGCAGACGATCCGCGCAGGCAGTGGCACGAGGCGAAGCGGGCCGCATCCGACGCGATCGTGGCTGCGGGCGGGACGATCACCCACCACCACGCGGTCGGCCACGACCACAAGCCGTGGTATGCCGAGGAAATCGGCCCGGTCGGCGTGGCGGTGCTTCGCGCGGTCAAGCAGGCCGTGGATCCGGTCGGCGTACTCAACCCGGAAGTGCTCATCCCATGACCCGTTCCTTTCACCTCGTGGTGAACCCGCACGCGGGAGGCGGGCGCGGCGCGCGGGTCGCCGCCGATGTCGCCGCGGCGCTCGAAGCACACGGTTGCCGGGTGCGCTCGACGATCAGCCCGGGCACCGAGGCGGCCGACGACCTGGTCGCCCGGACCGCCGCGGACGAGGTGTGCGTCGCCGTCGGCGGTGACGGCATGGTCAGCTCGATCGCGGGTCCGGCGGCCCGGCGCGGGGTCACGCTGGGGATCGCGGCTGCGGGCCGCGGCAACGACTTCGTCCGGCAGCTGCAGATCCCGAAAGCGCCGGACGAGCTCGCGCGCACCCTCGTCCACGGCGAGGTGCGCGCGGTGGACGCGATCAGCGTCGGCGACGCCGTTGTCGTGGGCAGTGTCTACGCCGGCGTCGACTCCCGCGCCTCCGAGCTGGTCAACCGGATGCACCGAGTGCCCGCGACACTGCAGTACCCGATCGGCGCGGTCCGTGCGATGGCGACGTTCCCGGTCACCGCATACCGCGTCACCGTCGACGGCGTCGAGCACACCTTCGACGGATTCACCGTGGTGGCAGCCAACTCCGGCTACTACGGCAAGGGCATGCACATCGCGCCCGACGCCGACCCACGTGACGGTCTGCTCGATGTGGTGCTCCTGGGAGCGGGCAGCAAACTGAAGTTCCTGCGCAGGTTGCCCCAGGTGTACCGCGGCACGCATACGGAGAACGACGAGATCGTCGTCCTCCGCGGGGCCGAGGTGCGGATCGAGGCCGACGGTGTCCAGGCGTACGGGGACGGCGAGCCGCTCGCACCCCTGCCGGTCACGGCTACGGTGCTGCCGGGCGCGCTGCGGGTCATTTCGCCCGGCCCGCTGCCGGCTCCGGACCCCGGAGTCGAGCAGGGCGCTCCACGCTGACCGCCATGGGCGGGTTTCCGGCCTGCACACGGCAGTCCGTCCCACCTCCGGTCCGCTGGACGGAGCGCGACCGACTGATCTGCCGGGCGCGCCGGCCGGTCCCGACACGCTGACGGCGGTGAGCGTTGACAGCGGTGGGCGGGCCCATGACCACGGGCGCGGGCATGCGGGCCGGTTCCGAGCATGGAGGAGTCGTTGCGTCGCGGGGTGCAGGTCACCGCGGCGTAGCTGACCACGATGCCGGGTGTCCCGTCGTGTTCACCGAGGTACAGAAGCGACCGCCGCGGAGCAGTACGGAGCGGTTGTGGGCTGCTCGCACCGGGGCCTGTTCGTCGATGTGGTCCGGGAGTTGCAGATACGCCTGTAGCCCGCTGTCGCGGCCGGGCAGCCGGGGGCAGGGTAAGCAGCTTGCGACCTGGCGGCGGATGAACCCGCGGCGCCTGTGGAACTCGGGGCGCAGTCTGCGCTGGTGGCGGTCGAGGGCGCCGGTGTCGATGAGCCG
>JUEG02000235.1_pt1 | contig 11267 bp, 12 predicted proteins | sample 432341 | NCBI WGS metagenome assembly JUEG02 (sample SAMN02953476, study PRJNA257561) | rock porewater metagenome | biome: terrestrial; feature: Opalinus Clay rock; material: porewater; isolation source: Opalinus Clay rock BIC-A1 borehole | place: Switzerland: Mt Terri URL, St-Ursanne ...
CTTCATCTACCCCAAGTTGTTCGACGACGATGGCTTTCACTTTCTCGAAAACTTCCATGCTGCTTCTTCACCTCCTTTCGCAGTGACCTAAAAGAATTATATTTCCATACCCCCATCGACACACAAGGTCTGGCCTGTGATATAAGATGCCTCAGGGGAAACAAGGAATCGAACCACTTTAGCTACATCCTCTGGCTCTCCTAAGCGACCGAGTGGGATTGCACGTAAGACCTCAGTTTGTACTCCGTCAGCCAAGGATTCTGTCATATCAGTGGATATATACCCCGGAGCGACCGCATTGACTCGAATTCCCCGCGATGCGAACTCCTTAGCGATGGATTTTGAAAATCCAATAATCCCAGCTTTCGCTGCCGCATAATTAGCCTGTCCAGCATTACCCGAAATGCCTACGACGGATGAGATATTAATAATAACACCCGATCGTTGTTTAATCATCCCTTTACTGACCGCTTTAGTACAGAGGAAAACTCCCTTAAGATTAGTAGCTAAGACAGCATCCCAATCCGTTTCTTTCATGCGGAGCAACAAAGAATCCCTTGTTATTCCAGCATTGTTAACCAGAATGTCAATCTTACCGAAATGGTCTAAAGTTGTTTTGATTAATCGGTCAACATCAGCTGCTTGACTTACATCCGCTTGAACGGCCAAGCATTCTCCCCCGGCCTCACGGATTAGTTTGACGGTTTCCTCAGCTTTATCGACCCGCCCAGCGTAATTGACAATAACTTTCGCACCCGCTACTGCCAACTCCAAAGCAATAGCACGACCAATCCCTCGCCCACTCCCAGTAACTATGGCAACGCTATCATTCAGCATCATTTTAACGACTCTCCTTCAAATATGCAAGTGACATTTTTAAGGACGCTATATCCTCAACGCGGAGGAGATTGACACCAGGGGCAATTTTTTTCACCAGACCTGTCAGGACTTTACCAGGACCGCACTCTACGAAGGTATCGACGCCTAAGTCGAGAAGATGACGAACAGATTGTTCCCAACGAACTGCACCACTCACTTGCTCAACCAAGGTGCTCACAGAACGACCAGAAGTGGTAACCTCACCTGCATCAATGTTTGCAATAACGGGGCAACGTGGTGTTTTCCAGGGCACGCTTTCTAAGACTATTCGTAGTTGTTCTCCCGCTGGCTCCATTAATTGGGAGTGAAATGGCCCGCTCACTACCAGCGGTATCGCACGTTTTGCTCCTAATTCTTTGGCGACTTCTATTGCATAGGCTACGGCCGAAACCTCACCTGAAATAACCACTTGTCCAGGACAATTGTAATTTGCGGGTGCGACTATGCCGCGCTCTGCTGCCCGTCGACAGGCCTCTTCCACCAACTCACCAGAGAGCCCTAGGATAGCAGCCATCCCCCCACCGCTTGGAACGGCAGCTTGCATTAGTTCTCCACGCTTTCGAACCACTCGCAGTGCTTCTGCCAAGTTTAGACTACCCGCTGCGACATGCGCTGAATATTCGCCGAGACTATGCCCGGCAACATAGTCCGGTTCAATCCCAGCTTCAGAAAGGTGCTGCCAAGCCACAACACTTACCAGTAATATCGCTGGTTGGGTCCAAGCAGTCTGTTGAAGTTCTTCTTCCGGTCCCTCCCCCAACAACGTGATGAACTTACTACCTAGAATCTCGCGAGCCGTCTGCTGCGCGCTCTCTCCACTAGAAGTTAAAAATAATTCCTTACCCATACCGACATACTGAGATCCTTGTCCTGGAAAAATAAAGGCCATTTTACCCAAATGTTAGGCCCCCCTCTCCCCAAACCGCGCCGCTAGACGCTCAAATTCTCGTTCAGCAGATTGCATGATATCCTCAATAATATCCGCCACAGGTTCGATACGCTTAACCGCTCCAGCGATTTGACCCGCCATAATTGAACCGTTCTCTATATCTCCATCCACCATGGCTAGACGTAATCGACCAACACCCAATTGGGCGATCTCTTCAGGTGCCATCCCTTCCCGTTCATATTGATCAATCTCACGGGTAAAATGATTATCTAGACAACGAACTGGATGACCTGTCGACCGTCCTGTAATAACGGTAGAACGGTCCTTAGCTTTTATAATCTTATCTTTAATGAGCGATGATATAGTACATTCCTCTGCGCACATAAAACGAGTCCCCATTTGTACCCCTTCAGCTCCTAAGGCTAAAGCTGCAACCAAGCCTCGACCATTCACAATGCCTCCTGCTGCAATGACCGGAATTTTCACAGCATCGACCACTTGTGGGACTAGAGGGAAGGTTGCTATTTCTCCGATATGACCACCAGACTCCATACCCTCAGCGATAAGCGCATCAACCCCTGCCTTCTCAAGTCGTTTAGCCAGCGCTACGGAGGCAACCACAGGAATCACCTTCGTCCCTACTTCTTTAAGCATCGGCACATACTTGCCTGGATTCCCCGCGCCTGTCGTAATCACCGGGACACGCTCTTCTAAGATTACCTGCATAACTTCATCCACAAACGGGGACATAAGCATTACATTGACTCCGTACGGCTTTTTCGTGATAGCTTTCACCTTTTTAATTTCCTGACGCAACCAGTCCGCGGGGGCCTGTCCAGACCCAATAATACCTAGCCCACCACTCTCGGAAACGGCTGCGGCTAATTCTCCAGTTGCAACCCAAGCCATCCCACCTTGGAAAATCGGGTATTCAATTCCTATAAGTTCACAAATTCTAGTATTAATTCTTGTTTTAATCATGCGTTTTCAACCCTGCTTTCCTCCATCTCAATACACAAGCTCCCCATGTCAAACCAGTCCCAAATCCCACCATAACGATGGTGTCTCCTTCGGCAATGCGCCCTTCCTTAAAGGATTCATCTAGGGCTACGGGAATTGAAGCAGCCGACATATTTCCATATTTGTCTAAGTTTACGATCACTTTATCTGGGGAAATCCCTAAGCGCTTAACCGCAGCATCTACTATCCGCATATTGGCTTGATGAGGAATCAGAATATCAACATCCTCATGAGTTAAACCTGCCTTCTCAAGGACCTTTACCGCAACCTCTCCCATAATCCGGACTGCGAATTTATAAACTTCTTTACCCGCCATCTGAACAGCATGTAGCTTTTTCTCGATAGTTTCCACACTTGCAGGATGCTTAGACCCTCCAGCTGGTTGACTGAGTAATTCTCCTCCAGAACCATCTGCACCTAATTCGAAACTTAAAAAACCATATCCCTCTTCAACTGGCTGTAAAACTGCTGCCCCTGCACCATCACCAAAGAGAATACACGTTGAACGGTCTTCGAAGTTAAGAATTTTGCTCATTGTCTCGCCTCCAATGACGAGCACAGTCTTATACATTCCTGTTGCAACAAACTGACTACCTGTTGCCACTCCATAGATAAATCCAGTACATCCCGCTTCTAAATCAAAGGCTGCTGCTTTTCTTGCCCCTAGGCGATCCGCAACAAGACAGGCAGTGGCCGGAAATGCATAATCTGGGGTAATCGTTGCAACTATGATCAGATCAACTTCCTCAGGTGCTACGTTTGCATCCTCTAAAGCCCGCAAACCAGCTAAATAACACAGTTCTGAAACTGGCATATCCTTCGGAGCAAAATGGCGTTTCCTAATTCCAGTGCGTGAGGTAATCCATTCATCGTTGGTATCTACGATTTTTGCTAAATCTATGTTTGTTACAACATTTTCAGGAACATATGACCCGGTACCCACAATTCCAACACTAAACATAGCCGAATGTCCCCTTTTCTCTTTACTAAAGTCCATTATATATTATTTAGGAAGATCGTCTCTAATCTGTTCAATCAAACGCACTTGAACACATTCTTGAGCTACCCGGATGGCATTAAAGATCGCCTTTGCCTTCGAACTACCGTGGCTTATAATGCTAATTCCATTAACGCCAAGCAAAGGAGCACCGCCATATTCAGCATAATCCATCATCTGAGCGATCTCTTTTAAACCCGGCTTTACAGCCAGCGCACCTAGCTTACGGATAACGTTTGAAGTAATCTTCTCCTTAATCAACTGAAACAATACTCCCGCCAAGCCCTCAGCTGTTTTTAGCAAAACATTTCCAACAAACCCTTCACAAACGACCACATCAGCACGGCCATAGGGTACATCTCGTCCTTCTATATTCCCTATGAAATTAATCGGAGCCACTTTAAGCAAAGAATACGCTTTCTGAGTCAGTTCGTTCCCTTTTCCTTCCTCACTACCTATGTTAAGTAACCCTACGCGCGGTTTTGAAATTCCTAAAATCTTCTCCGCGTAGATGCTACCCATCAGTGCATATTGACAAAGGTGCTCTGGTGTGGCGTCCAAATTAGCTCCGACATCAAGGATGAGTTTCCCTCCCTCTGCAGTCGGCAGGACCGTCCCGATGGCTGGTCGTTCGATCCCCTTGATACGACCTAAGCCCAATAGAGCAGCAGCCATTTGAGCACCAGTACTTCCTGCACTCACGACAGCATCAGCCTCGCCAAGCTTAACTAATCTGGTGGCCACCACGATCGAGGCGTCCTTCTTCTTACGAACTGCATTCGCTGGGTGTTCGTCCATCTCTATCACTTCGGACGCTTCAACCAGTGATATATTAGCTGGTTTTGCACCAATGAAAAAAGGTAGAATTCGTTCTTGTTGCCCAACTAAGATAAGGTGCAGATCGGGCCATTTTTCAGCAGCCATCAGCGCCCCTTTTACTATTTCCTCGGGGGCATAATCCCCACCCATGGCATCCAGAGCAACTCTCATCGTTCCATCTCCATTTCCCGTAAATCTAGTTGATCTACTGCAAATAGTACCCAATCTCCTCGAAGCACTTCCTCGACACCTACATGTTCAGATACATGGACCCAATATTTATTGCCTTTTCGCTTTATAACGTTTCCTACAGCCTCAACAACTTCACCCAACTGAACCGGGCGTATGAATTTCAAATCGACACTTCCAGTCAAGGCCATTGGCGCATCGACTAGGGCAATGGCAAGGGAATTAGCCTGGGCAAATAGGTAATGTCCACGTGCCACTCTTGCCTTGGCCAAAACCATGCTATCATCAATTATCAACTCTGAGCAGGCTCTCTCGCCAATGACCAACTCGAGTAGTTCCCCTATCAGCTCCTGGTCATCTAAAGACTTTAATGTTGAGTATGCTTCCTGAGCTACTGCCCGTGTTCGTTCCCGGAGTTCAGGAATCCCTAGTTCTCCACGATCTAAACGAATGGTTGAGACGCTAACCTTAAACCTCTCCGCAAGCTCATCATCGGTAAAGAACGGATGTTTAGAGAGCTCTTCCCCTAATACCTTGCGGCGTTCTTCTTTTCGATTCCGACCCATCAATATCACCATTTCTTTTCCTATGCAATTTGCTCATCATGATATCCGAATTGAATTACGAGCAGCGAAATTATGACCTGGTCACAATTATAAACTATATCAAGATACTTTTCAAGAAATAACCCTGTCGATTGCTGAGGAAAAACAAAAGCAAAGAACTCTTTTAAAAGAGTTCTTTGCTTTGCGTACTAAACCTTATTCCCCGACAGCAATAACAACCTTTGAATTATAATACCCACAGCTAGGGCATATATAATGCGGCATCTTTGGTTTATGGCATTGAGGGCATTCAATGTGGTTTGGTGCAGTTAGTTTCCACATAGCCCGGCGTTTACGTACTCTGGATTTTGATTGGCGATGTTGCGGAACACCCATAAAATTACACCCCCTTTAGATTCTCTTAAATCAATTAGTCATTGGATTGCCACTTACCGAGTGCTGCAAAACGAGGGTTTATGTTATCTTTCCCGCATTGACACGGGGTAAGATTGCGATTTGCACCACAGGTTGCGCATAATCCCTGACACTCTGCTGAACAAATAAACTTCATGGGTAATGCTAACACAATTTGTTCAAAAATGCGGTCCTTGATATCGACTTCATCCTTGTCCAAAATAAGTGCTGTTTCTAACAGATCTTCAGTTGCCTGCGTTCGAAAAACCCATTCGTCGTGGAAGGAGAGACTTAATGGATAGACGTACGTTTCCAGACAGCGCCCACAAGTCGCCTTAAGTTCTGTTTGAATGTTTCCGTAAACCAGCATCGCTCTGTTTGTCTTGTTCACCTGAAGTTGGACATGTACCGGCGCATGAAATGAGAGGGCTTCTGTTTCCAAATCGAATGAGGAAAAATCTTCCGTTAAATCAAAATGGACACTTTCACCTTCACTGTAACGAACCTCGGCTACATTCACTTTCACATTATCCACCCCAATACACATTCATTATTATAGTTGGCACATTTTTCTTTGTCAAGGGAAACTCTTTACGCACTCTTCTATCGCGTTAATTCAAGTGTATCCAACGCAATCATCAGTTCCTCATTTGTCGGAATCACAAGCACCCGACAACGCGAATCTGTTTTTGAAACATCCACTTCCTCACCCCGGACCTTGTTTTTCTCTAAATCTAGGTTTATACCAAAGAAGTCTAGATTTTTGCAAATCCCAGCTCGCGTGCTCGGTGCGTTTTCACCAACCCCTGCGGTAAATATCAGGGCATCCACTCCACCCATTACGGCTGCATAAGAGCCAATGTATTGTCTGACATCATGTTCAAAAATATCTAACGCCAGCTGTGCACGATTACTACCTTGTTCTGCGGCCACTTCGATGTCTCTGAAGTCACTGCTTATCCCCGAAACCCCTAAAGCACCACATTTATTATTGAGGAAATCATTCATTTGATCAACATTAAAATTTTCTCTACACATAATGTAGGTAACAATCGCCGGGTCTAGGGCTCCTGAGCGTGTTCCCATCATAAGGCCATCCAAAGGAGTAAAGCCCATTGAGGTTTCCATGGATTTCCCCCCGCGGATGGCTGCAATCGAGGCACCGTTACCTAAGTGACAGCTAATGAGCTTCAGTTCGCTAAGTGGTTTCTTGAGCAGGATCGCAGCACGTTGACTGACATATTTATGGGATGTTCCATGAAAACCATATTTCCTGATCCCGTATTTTTCATAATACTCATAAGGTAGCCCATAGATATAACTATGAGGGCGCATCGTTTGATGAAATGCTGTATCAAAAACAGCCACTTGTGGAATCCCAGGCATCATTTTCTGACACGCTTTAATACCGGCAATATTAGGAGGATTGTGAAGCGGAGCAAGCTCAATACAGTCCTTAAGGGCTTTCATAACTGAAGCGTTAATGATTACAGATTTTGCGAACTTCTCCCCCCCGTGAACCACACGGTGACCAATTGCATGAATCTCATTTAAATCTTTAAGGGCTCCACCATCTGGCGCTACCAATTGCTTGAGCACAAGCTCGATAGCTTTAGTATGATTCTTAATCTCAGTCTTAGTAACCACTTTTTCTCCTAAAGTGGTACGGTGCGTAAGTACCGATCCTTCAAGCCCGATACGTTCAACCAATCCTTTTCCCTTAGGATTCCGTGTGTTCATATCAATCACCTGATATTTAAGTGAAGAGCTTCCACAATTAAGAACAAGAATTTTCATTTATTTAGCCCCTTTATATTCATAACACATTCTCACAAATTTTTCAGTATTTAATACGCATAGTGTTCCCGAAAACATCCTATTTCCCACTTTTTTAGGATGCTATTTATTTCCATTCTTTATGGTCGACGATATCGCCTTTAGTGTAGCACAAAATTCCCGGTTTTTTCAAGCTTAACTTCACTATTCTCTTGATTTCAGAAGATTTCGCCAATACCATGATGCATTTTCCTTACTACATTAGCTTCTAGGTCCAGGCATTCTACCATATAAATTATGAAGGAAGGTGATAACTACATGGCCACCGTAGCCCGGGTCTTTGCTCTAAGCCTCCTAGCATTAGGAATGTTTATGTATCCCCAAGAAGTCCTTATCTCCGCAAGTGGAGGTTTGGCCTTATGGTGGCGTTTTGTCCTCCCTGCTCTACTCCCCTTCTTTATTCTTTCCGAACTCCTGATGGCTGCAGGATTTGTTCATTTCCTGGGAGTGCTTCTAGAAACGTTCATGCGTCCAGTTTTCCGCCTACCCGGCAAGGCTGCTTTCGTTGTCGCTATGGGTTACACCTCCGGCTTTCCTATGGGTGCTGTACTTACTGCTAGGCTTCGAAAGGCCGGTGAAATCACACGGGTAGAAGGGGAACGTCTCTTAGCCTTTACCAATAATCCCAGTCCCGGGTTTATGTTCGGTGCTGTCGCCTCTGGTATGTTAGGTAAACCTTCACTTGGAATAATTATTTCAAGTTCTATTTATCTGGCCAATTTGTTAGTCGGTTTCCTCTTTCGCTTTTATCGTGTTGCACCTCGTCCCCAAGACTCAAACCGTTCACCTTCATTTAAACGGGCCTGGCAAGAGATGAGAGACGCTCAGTTCAAAGACAACCGGGCCATCGGACAAATTCTGAGTGACGCCATAAAACAGAGTATAACCACCGTACTTATGGTAGCCGGTTTTATGGCCTTTTTTTCAGTGATCCTCCGACTCTTGAATATCTGGCATGTCACCGAATTCTTAGCAGCCCTAATTCATGTCGTTTTCAAAGTACTGCCGTTACCGATGCTGCAAGCTTTTCTTAATGGTCTTGTGGAGATGACATTAGGCTGTCAGGGAACAATCCAAGCTGTTTCTGAGCTAAATCATCAAGTGGCCCTACTAGCACTCCTCATGGGTTGGAGTGGTCTTTCAGTTTTTGCCCAAGTCGCCGGTTTTATCAGTGAAACTGATTTGCGCTTCGCTCCATTCGTGGTTGCTCGAATACTTCAAGGAATTTTCGCCCTAGTACTAAGCCAACTATTCCTCATATTTACCAAGATACCTACATCGGCTCCTGTGATTCAAAATCCAAGTTCATCAGTTCTTTTCTGGAATACTTGGCAAACAAGTTCAAGTATTTTCATGAGTATCATGGTGCTTCTATCCGTACTCGTCTTAGTAAGAAAGCCCCTAAAGTGAACCCCTTCAACTTAAGTTGCACCTAAAAAGTGCACTTAGGACCACTCTGAAACTTGAAGTGTAGTCTCTCATGATAGCATTAAAAAAATCAGCTAGCATTTAGGCACTACTATAAGACTCTCACTCGTCAAGTGAGAGTCTTATTTGCGCAATTATCCCGAAAGAGACGATTTAACGCCTTACTCGCTCTTCTCTTTTTCAGGGTTACCTGTTCTTTCACGGTCTTCTTTAACTAACCCCTTTAATTCTTCGCGATTTATTCGCAATGACTGAAGGGTTTCGTACAAACTCTTTTCAACATGCTGAAGCATATCATCAGCATATTGGACAGCCCCAGTTTTTACATCTTTGGCAAATGTTTGTGCTTGCCTAACGATGTCTTCTCCATAGATCTGAGCCTGCTTAACCACTTCATTTTCTACTGCCATCTTATCAACGTATGTTTTCCCTCGCTCCATGAGGTTCTGAGCTTCTACTTGTGCCTCATCTAAAATTCGTTGACGTTCTTTCAGGACCCATTTGGCATTGGTTATTTCCTCAGGTATGGCCGCACGCACGCGATCGAGTAATTCAAAAATTACAGTGTCATCCACCAAAACTTTCCCTGTCATTGGGATTTTAGTTCCATGATCGATGATCTCTTCTACATCATTGAGCAAATCCAAAATATCGTTATCCACTGTTACTCTCCCCCTCGTCATATAACCACTCTCTGTAAATACCACACTTTAGTGTCACCATATTCGGCTGTTTTACGAATTTCAAACGGATAAATATCACCCTCGAGTTTCTCGTCCTTTGCTGTTTCTGCGACGATTACTCCGTCTGGTGCTAAACAAGAGAGTTCCTTTAAATTCAAAATAGCTTTTAAAACAAGCCCCTCCCGATATGGGGGATCCAGAAAAATTAAGTCGAAAACTTCGTCAGAGCATCTGCTTATGTACTTAAAAGCATCCAATAGCAGAAGTTTGGTTTTATGGCTTACGCCCATTTGTTCGATATTCTTCCGTATCACCTGATGGGCATCACGACTCTTTTCGACGAGCACCGCCTCCTGCGAGCCACGAGAAAGTGCTTCGATTGCTAAGCTTCCAGTTCCAGCAAAAAGATCTAATACGCATGCGCCTTTGACCTTATCCCCTAAAACATTAAAAATAGCGCACTTAACTTTATCAGAGGTTGGTCGCGTCTGCATACCTTCTACCGACTTTAATTGACGGCCACGCATCTCACCTGCAATAATCCTCATAAACCCTCCATCTTCCATTATAGCAGAGCTTATTATTCTTTACAGCACAATTATTGAATGATTGACTTTTAACATGTATTAGTATACCACAGCAAATAAATCCTCCCTAAATTTTCCCTGTATATCATTTTTATTTTTGCCCATACTAGTTTTGCAACCGATGAATTTACTATAAATCATCGATTGCCTTCCCCCATTCAACTCTTCCTTTCGTTTTTCCTCTCTAATCACTGGAGCTTATTAGCCCCAGTGACTTTTTTAAATACATTATAAAGGAGTAAAAATATGAAAAAATCAGAACTATATCGTCACCTAAATGTGCAGCTTGATTTAGCGGTTGAAGCCCATCAGCTCTTGCGAGGAGAAAGTGGGGAAGAAATCCCAGGGGTTCTAATGGATGAGCAAGCATTCGAACACGCTAAAGTCACCACAATTACTGTCAAGACCGACGAAGGATCCGAGGTAATTAGTAAACCGAAAGGACAATACATTACCATTGACGCTCCAGAAATCCGTACAAATAATTATATCACCCATGAAGCGATTACTCATGTATTAGCAGACAAATTAATTGATCTAATGAATCTCAAAGAGGATTCCAGCATTTTAATAATCGGTTTAGGAAACTGGAACGCAACCCCCGATGCCTTAGGGCCTCAAGTTATAAACAAAACTATGGTCACTCGTCATCTATTCCAACTCACTCCCGATGAATTGCAAGGTCATATGCGTAAAGTAAGTGCCATCGCCCCAGGCGTTTTAGGGATCACTGGCATTGAAACAGCAGAAATTATCCGTGGTATCGTCGATCATGTCAAGCCGGACTTGGTAATTGCCATCGACGCCCTTGCAGCAGGTTCACTTGAACGTGTTGGAACAAGTATTCAACTCGCAGATACCGGGATTCATCCCGGTTCGGGCGTAGGGAATCCAAGGGCTGGCATTAACGAGGAAACAGTAGGCTGTAAAGTAATTGCCATCGGCCTCCCAACGGTTGTCAACGCTTTCGTGATTGCCCAT
>JUEG02000179.1_pt1 | contig 11246 bp, 9 predicted proteins | sample 432341 | NCBI WGS metagenome assembly JUEG02 (sample SAMN02953476, study PRJNA257561) | rock porewater metagenome | biome: terrestrial; feature: Opalinus Clay rock; material: porewater; isolation source: Opalinus Clay rock BIC-A1 borehole | place: Switzerland: Mt Terri URL, St-Ursanne ...
GCAGGGCGGGAAACAAGGACGTTTCCCGCCGTCCATGCGACACGGACGTCGCATTGGACGGGAACCCTGCCCTCTTGCATCCGGATTAAAGCCCTAGTTTGGCACGACAAGCGCATCGGCTGAACAAGTGTGATCGCGACCCTCCCCAGCGAGAACGGCCTTACGACCCACAAGCCAGCACCATTATCTCTCCAAGCCGCTTACTTGATCAATCCTTTACTCTTCAAAAACGTCGTTGAAACTTCCTCTACGGACTTCTTCTCAACATCTGCTTGCATATTCAATTCTGTAATGGTCTTAGTATCGAGCAGCGAACTCAATTTTTTAAGATCAGCAGCAAGTGTCGGATACTTATCAACAATTTCTTTTCTTACGACAGGGGCTGCATTATAAACAGGGAAAGCCTTCTTATCGTCTACGAGCATGACCAGCTTATCCGTAATAATTCTCGGTTCTGTCGTGAACGCCAAGGCCAAATCCCCTTTTTTGGCTGCCAAAGTCTCATAGTTTAGACCCATAGCGACATTGACATAATCAGCCTTAGGCATTTTGAAACCATAGGTCTTTTCAAAGGATGGCAATCCATCTGCTCTACCTTCCCACTCAGGGAAGCCGATGAATTTTAAGCCTTCGCCCTTATTAGCGAGAGCAACATAATCCGAGATTGTTTTCAATTTATACTTTTCAGCGACATCTCCGCGGACCACAATTCCATAGGTGTCATCCAAAGGAGCATAATCCAGCCATACAATATTGTTCTTAGCATCCCACTCTTTAATAAGTTTGTAGCTCTCTTCAGCTTCAAACACAGGAGCATGCTCCATCAAGTTGATGACACCCGTACCGGTGTACTCCCAATAAAGATCGATTTGCCCAGAAGTCAGAGCTGGTCTGATAACTGCTAGTTCGCCGAGTCCCATCTTATTTTCCACAGGGTATCCCAGCTCTTTTAGGTACTGCAGGCTAAGTGTTCCCAGAAGTGCCGCTTCTGTAAAGGTCTTGGAAGAAATCTTAATCGTGGGTCCCTCTTTTTTAGCATTTTCAGTGGCAGCAGGTGGCGTGGTAGGAGCCGGTGTCTTGGCGCCGCAGCCTATTACGCCCCCCAAAGCTAATCCGAGTGACAAGAGCACCACAATTCCTAAGGAAAATCTCTTTTTCATGTACATTACCCCTTCCTTCTGATACGTGTTCACACATCTCTTTAAGTCTTTTCACCACTGCAACCCCTTACAGGGTTAATCCCCTCCCTTCAAATCAGTTCATAGCTTTTATCCAATCATAAAACTCCCACTTCGCTAAGTGAGAATGGACCCGCACCCACAGGGCTCAACTAGTGAAGCGATTTACGAAACCCGCATTCCAGGCGGAGTGATTCGATACTCCAGATAACTTAAACTCCGCTCCAAGGTAATCGCCATAATTGCCCCAAGCCCTGCTCCTACCAGCAAGTATTCTGGTCGGAAGAGAGCTAATCCCCCCATGATTAAATTACCTAAACCACCTGCGCCAATCAATGCAGCAAGGGTTCCTATACTGACGACATAAACTGTGGCCGTTCGAATACCACTCAGGATGATCGGCAGAGCCAGAGGTACTTCCACTTCTAGAAGAATCCTCCGTTGCGACATCCCCATACCTAAAGCCGCTTCCTTCACATCCGGACTAACCCCGATCAAGCCAGCAATCGTATTTCGGACGATGGGCAACAGACTTTGAAATAGCAACGCCACGACGGCAGGTTTCATTCCTAAACCCAGAATTGGTAACGCCAAGGCAATAATCGCCAAGCCCGGGATCGCTTGTAAAACGTTCAGTACATTAAGCGTTACTAAGCCGAAACCTTTGAACCGCGGACGAGTTAATAACACGCCCAGTGGTACTGAAATTAAAATTGCTAACGATATGGTAATCAAAACGATTAGCGAATGCTCTAGCAAAGCTTCTGGTGCCTTCTCGAATAGGGCAAACCTGAAATTTTCCCACTTCATTTACTCACCTTCTTTTCGATAAACATGTTTTCGTATATCTTTGAAGGAAAGCATTCCACACAGTTCCTGGCCCTTCAGAATACCCAGATAATCCGAGTCAAATTCCAGCAACAATGAGAGCGCATCAGGTAAAGCGATCGTAAGTTGAACAAAGGCTTTCTCAGTACTCAGAACCTTTTTCCTTAACCCCTCCAGATCCCCTTTACCCGCTTCATACTCAGCTAACGTCAGATGCCCCATCCGTTGACCCGACCCATTTAAGATAAATGCCACCTCAGTCCCAGCGTCCTTCATCATTTGGCCGGCACTCAGTAAATCCGCCTCTTTCACCAGACACACAACAGGTTGCATGGCGTCCTCAGCTCGATATAAGTTTAACTTTTTAACCACTCGATCATGCCCAATAAAGTTTTCGACAAACGAATTCTTGGGATTCGTGAGGATCGCTTCTGGGGTTCCAAATTGAACTAACTTTCCAGCGTCGAAGATGGCAATATTGTCCCCCATCTTAATCGCTTCATTAATATCATGGGTGACAAAGACGATTGTTTTCTTGATCTCCTTTTGCAGACGCAATAATTCATCCTGCAAATGATTTCGCGCAATCGGATCAACCGCTCCGAAGGGCTCATCCATCAGCATGATCGGTGGATCAACCGCCATCGCTCGCGCTACACCGACTCGCTGCATTTGCCCACCACTAAGCTGAGATGGATATTTTCCCCGTGTCTTTTCCAAGTCAAGCCCCATCATCACGATAAGTTCGTCGACGCGTTTGGCAATTTTCTCTTTAGGCCATTTAAAGAGCCGGGGCACGATAGCGATGTTCTCCGCGATCGTGCGGTGAGGTAGAAGACCGATCTGCTGAATCACATAGCCAATACCCATTCTCAGCTGATCCGAGTCCTTACTTGATACATCTTCTCCGTTAATAGTTACCGCCCCAGACGTCGGTTCGATCATCCGGTTAATCATACGTAAAATCGTGCTTTTCCCACAGCCCGAGGGGCCAACTAATACGCAAATCTCTCCTACAGGTATGGAAAGAGATAGGTTCTCCACTGCTGGCATTGCTTGGCCTGGGTACTGTTTCGTGATTTGCTTTAGTTCAATCATCAAACTCCCCCTCTGGAAACTTTATCCTGATCTCTGTTAAACCTTCTTAATATAAGGTGCCGTTAGCGGTTAATTCTTAACCCTTTGGGAACAATCCATCGTTCTATGACCCCCAAGATCGTGTCTAAACCGATAGCGATCACCGAGATAATCAGAGCTCCGGTCACCATCATAGGAGTGTTTGAACGTATAAGCCCCTCCGAAATAAAGCGCCCTAAATTGCGTTCCCCTATATAGGTGGCTATGGCCGCGATGCCCGTCGTCATGACAACAGTAACTCGAAACCCAGCGAAGATAATCGGCATACCGAGCGGTACGAGAATTTCGCGTAAGATCCTAGCCGTACTCATGCCCATCCCCTTGGCAGCCTCAATGACACTGCGATCCACATTTTTAGCCCCGTCATAAACACTACGAATTAAGGGCATCATCGCATACAGCACTAAAGCAAACAAAGCGGACTTCCGTCCTAACCCGAAAGCAGGAATGGTTACTAAAATTGCAAACATCGACAAACTGGGAATACAAAAAATAGTATTAGCCAGACCCAAGACCCTAGCAGCCCATTTATCGCTTTTGGTCAACAATAAGCCAACCGGTACCCAGATCACTAGGGAAATAATCACTGCTGACATGACAAGTGTAAAGTGATTTCCACTATATTCGATAATCGTCTCCGTATTTTTGTTAAGGAAATTCAGGAAATCCTTTAACGTCACTCGCCATCACCCCCCATCGTTTATCCACTCCTGAGACTCCCTCTTCTACAAGTGGGAGCGCTCCTAGACCTCTGCTTAGGTGGGAGGATGATTCCCCCACCTAAGTCTCGAAGTTCAGCTTTAGGCTGAACAAGTTCATTAGGATACAAAACGCCCACATAATTCGACCGCACTGCCTGCGTCTGGAGCATACCCATCCGCTCCAATTTGGGTGGCGTAGGCGGAAGTAACCGGGGCACCACCGATCATTATCTTGACTTGTTCTCTTAGGTTTGCCTTTTCTAACGCCTTAATCGTCTCACTCATGCTGGTCATTGTCGTGGTGAGAAGCGCGGACATACCAACAACTTGAGGCTTGTGTTTCTCAACTCCCGCTACAAATTGTTCCGGAGTAATATTTACCCCTAGATCAACCACCTTAAAGCCCTGACTCTCTAACATCATGACCACCAGGTTTTTGCCGATATCGTGCAGATCCCCTTTTACAGTAGCCATAATCACAGTCCCTCGGGACGGAATATCTATTTCAGCAAGCAAAGGCTTGATTAGAGCAACTCCACCACTCATTGCTTTAGCACAACGCATCACTTCCGGAACGAACATATCTCCCTTCTTAAAGAGCACACCCACGGTATTCATGCCTGGGATGAGTGCTTCATTAATAATACTTAAAGGGTCGACCCCCTGCTCCAACATTATCTTTGTACCTTCGGCAACTTTACTCACATTTCCTGCTAAAACGTGTTCACTTAATTCTATAAAATTCATTTTTACGACTCCTCTTTCATTAATTTATTGGTCAAAGTCCGGGTCTGAATCAAACTTATCTTTGTAATAACCTAATAATGCCTGCTCAACACCCAAAGGCATCAAGGGTCGTGAATAAACGGAAATCCTCTTTTGCCACACTTTTTTAGCCCGTTCCAAACTATATTGTGTGTAGTCACGCTCTGCTCGGTACACCTGACGATCAGACACCGCCGGTCTCCAGAATTCTTGCTTAAAATGCTTTAGGGTATACTCCGTATCTAAGAAATGACTTCCTGGCCCTTTGCCCTGGATTTCAGCGACAGCTAAGGTGTCTGAGTTAACTAGCAGCCCTTGACCAAAGCGTCGAGCCATTCCTCCAACCTCCTCATCCATCACTAGTTTCTCATAGGAAAAGGTGAGAAAGGAGTCCAGGATTCCTGCTGAATGCATCACAAGGCTAGTATGTCCCGTCACTGTAGCCACCATCGAAAGCATGGATTCCATACCCGCCTGGATATCCGGCGTTTTAGCATCCGTCAGTGCCCCGCCAGTGCGTGACGGTAACTTATAATGACGTGCGAGCTGATTGACAGCACTAACCAACAGCGCCAGCTCAGGTGCCCCGATGGCAATCGTCATGGTATTCATGTCAGAAATTGTGGACGTGTTCCCATAAAGCACGGGTGTGCCAGGCTTAATCAGTTGGGCGAGCGTCAACCCTGCCAATACCTCAGCATTATTCATAACCAGGGTCCCTGCCAGCGTTGCTGGGCTCGTCGCCATCGCCATGCTGCAAGGGGCGATAGTCAGCGCCTGTCCTGCCCGCGCATATAAGAACATACTTTCGAGCATCGCTTTGGAAAAGACTAACGGGGAATCTGGATTAATCGTCCCCAGCACATGGTAACCCGGCCGTCCCTGAAAAACTAAAGTACTGATGTCCAGCACTGCTTGGGAGATTTCCACCCCAAAATTCAGCCCCATCTGAGGCTTATCTGAGTACCAGTGCCCCGCCAGAGCCATCCAGGTGAAGTTTTCCACATCTGTCAGCTCAGGACTGTCTGGAATGACAAGTCCGCCTCCGTTCGTTCCAAAGTAGGAACTTTGATGGACAATGCGGACAAGATTAGAATAGTCTTGCCTAGTCCCTAGACGACGTGTCCTGCCTAAGTCCTGCACATAAACACATCCAGCCGGCGGAGCAAAGACGGTTTCTCCCCCTCCAATCCAAACCGAATATGCAGGATTTCTCGCTTCTAGGAAAAAACGCTCAGGCGCGGTATCTAAGGCGCGAGTTAGCATGGCTGCGGAGATATAGACACGACTGCCTTCCACACGAGCCCCATTGGCTCGCAAGACAGCTAACGCTTCCTCATGGTGAAACTCCACTCCGACTGTCTCCAGCACTTCCACCGTCGCCGCATGGATTTGCTCAAGCTCTTGTAACGAGAGCACTTCAACCACCGTAGGCTTCATTCTCTCTCACTCCTTAATTTAAGAAAGCATCCGCTTCCGCTAGAGCGATCGCGAAGCGCATTTGCTTATTCATATAGCGGTCATCTCCTGTAGCAGGTATATCCAGTCGCAAGCGATCATACACTTTTTGCGTGTTGGGTGCTAAGTGCAAGCCCAGCAGCTGAGTTTCAGCACAAGAAATGCCTTGCGCCGCACAGAGAATCTCGATTCCTAGGATCTTAAACACATTGGGAATGACCAATCTGGCCTTGCGAGCAGCCCAAGTGGACATCGAAACATGATCTTCTTGATTGCTCTTAGTCGGTATCGAATCCGCACTGGCTGGAAAACACAAGGTTTTATTCTCACTGACCAAAGCTGCAGCAGAACACTGAGCCAACGTAAAGCCTGTATTCAGCCCCACTGACGTGCCCACCAGATTGCGTGGTAAACCATAGCTCATCGTCGGATCGAGCAAACGAGCACTGCGACGCTCAGAAATATCCCCTAATTCATGAACTGCGATCGTCAGAAAGTCCATCGCAAAGGCCAGATATTCTCCATGAAAGTTCCCGCCGCTAAAGCCCACGTATTCCCCATTTTCTTCCTTGAACATCAGAGGATTGTCTGTCGCCGCATTGGCCTCCCGCACTAAGATTTGTTCGACAAATTCTAAGACATCGAGCACCGCTCCGTGAACTTGAGGCACGCAACGCAACGAGTATGCATCCTGAACCCTAGGTTGCCAATCCCCAGTACGCACTTCATCTTTTAATAAAATTTTACGAGCCTCATCCGTCGTCCACTGACTTCCCTCTAGCAGCAATCGAATACTTTCCGCTGCTCGCATTTGACCGGGATGATTGCGCGCCTCATGAATTCTAGGATCAAAGGCACCCATCTCTCCACGCATAGCCTCCATGCTTAAGGCACAGGCGACATCCGCCAACTTAGCCACTCGGCGAGCATCATGGGCCGCCAACACAGCGATACCCAAGGTAAACGTGCACCCATTAATCATACCGAGGACATCTTTCGCCTTCATTTCGAAGCTAGGCTCCATCCCTGCGCGGGTTAGAGCTCCCTGAGCGGACATACGCTCACCCTTGTAGAAGGCTTCAGCTTCAGGATGTCCCACTAACACAGACACTAAATGAGCCATCGGTGCCAAATCTCCACTTGCGCCGACAGACCCTAACAGAGGCACAACCGGATGAACCTCGCGGTTGAGCATTTCCAGTAAGCGCTCCACCACTTGCACGCGCACCCCTGAAACCCCTTTAGCCAGGGAATTGGCTCGCATCAACATCGTGGCTCGAACCACTTCCTCGCTGGCCGCGTCCCCAATACCCGAGCAATGGGACTCGATCATCAGCCTTTGAAATAAATCATTTTCTTCCGGTGCAATCCGTGTATCCTTTAACTTGCCCACCCCAGAGTTAAAACCATAAATAATTGGGGCATCCGCTCTTAACCAATTCTTATCGATGTACTCGCGAACTGTCACCAACTGCTCACGGGCGTGTGGGTCTAAGCTAACCTGTGGAAAACCCTCCTGACCTTCCGAAAATCTTGCCACGCGTACAACATCGCCTAACGTCAAATCCTGCCCTGTTAGTACCACAGAGTTCATCCTTACTTCCTCTCCTTAAGCACCACAGCATTAATTCGTTCGAGCACGTCCTCGGACAATGGAGTAACCACATGTTCTGCTAAGAGTTTCTTAACCCGCTCGTTCGCTAACTCACCGAAGGTTTTAGAACCCGCCTCTTCCCAGGTATCTAGGTTCAGCCGATTAAGCACCTGGGTATTCACCCGGTTCTGTCTGAAATGATCCATTGTGTGATCTTCACTAATGAAATTACCGCCGGGTCCCACCGCTTTAATCACTTCCACGGCTAAGGTTTCAGCGTTCACTTCCACGCCCCTTAGGTAGTATTTAACGTTATTCGCTGCTTCGTCGCAGAGCACCAGCATCTCCATTGAGGAAATTAGTCCAACCCCAATATAACCTGAATCATGAATCAAATTCCCACCTGCCAAACCAGAAATCAGGAGATTAAAGCCTGCCTCCATGCCTGCCTGCTGGTCGAATACATGGGCATCACTGCACCCTGCCGTCGTGAAGGTCGGTAGGTTATAATACTGCCCAATCTTCACCAGGGAAGTACACCCTAAGTCCCGCTGTGGAGAGCCATAGGAACAAATAAAGGTCTTTAGGTCCATCGGTGGAGTCCCGCCTCCATAAATAAAGGGAGCCCCCTTCTTCTTTAACTGGTGAATCACTAAGCCGGAAAGCTGTTCAGCATTCGCCACCACCAGTGACCCAGCCGGTGTGACCGGCCCCGTCGCTCCGAGCATGGTTGCTGGTACATATATTAATGGAATTTCCTTCTCTGCACAGAGCAGGAGCTTTTCTATAGCCTCTTTAGAATGTAACAGTGGAGAACTGGGCTCATTATACAGAGCAAAGAACGGTTTTAATCTCAGTTCGCGATCTCCACCCGCCACCATCGAAGAAATCTCATGAATATCTAGCAGCCCTTGTCTGCCATGGGCGGTAAATAAAATCGGTTTGCGCGTGTTGGTGACCATCGCCTGATATTGATAAACATCAGACCCCTCTGGCGGAGAATCAGAAGCCAGACCTAAGGACATTACAAAATCGATATGTTCCAAAGCATCTGCCAGTTTGGCAGCATTTTCAACATCCGAGTTCGTGGCCAAACGGCGCTCTCCGGTTTCTATATCAATTGTATAAGGAGTATCTGAACCCGACCCATAGTGAACTCTTCCCTTTTCTAAAATACAAGCAGGCTGCCCATCTCGGTCATATAGGGTCACTGACTTGGGAGCACTAGCTAAAGCCTGTTGAACCAGCCAGACTGGAATCCTGACACGAGTCCCTTCCACATCTGCACCGGCGTCTTTCAATAATTGCAGGGCCTCATCTTCATACACTTCCACTCCGACCGTCTGGAGAACCTGAAGCGTTGCTGAATGGATTTCTTCGATCTGTCCCTCCGACAGCAAATTGAGTCCAACTGTTGTTTGTGTGCTCATGTTGACTTTCAAGAAAAGCATCCCCCTTTTATCTCTTTGTTCACTTTAGAAATCTAACTCTGGTTCTCTTAAGGTGTTAAGCATGAGTACTCTTAACAACACAGAAAACCTTGGCAACCCTGAAATAAAATAACCACAATTATGCCTTAGTTTCTTAATATTGCAAATATTGTGCCAAGTCCATCAGGAGGGCTTCTCCACTTTTTGGGCAATCAAAAAAGGCTAGAAAAAGCCTTTATCTGACTTTTCTAGCCAATATATCGTTTGGAAATTGAAAATATCCTAAAAATCAAGCAATAGCCCGTGCAAAAAGATGCCGCTAGGTGCAAAATATAGCAGGTGCAAAAATTGCATTGCACTCCCGTTTTGCACCTGCTACTTACGAAACTGTTCAACATCGATATCAAATTTCTTAATTCGATATTGCAGGCTTTGCCGGAGAATACCCAGTTCTTTCGCAGCGCGACTGAGATTACCGCGATGTTTTATCAGAGCATCCGTTACACTATTGTTTTCTGTATTCCTTAATATTGGACTCGATTGGGATGGATTCTTGCCCTTTTTGGTATCCCTCAACCCCCGTTCCATCAACTGCCTTAGGTAAATCGGCAGGTGTTCCGGTGTCAAGCACGAATCATCCCCCGACATACAGATCATGCTCTCTACAGCGTTCTCTAACTCTCGGATATTTCCCGCCCAGCGGTAGTCCAAGAACGCTTGGGCCAATTCTTGTTCTACTTTGAGTTTCTTGAACAAGTTTTTAGGTGCGTGTTTTTTTATGAAATAGTCGGTTAATAACGGAATATCCTCTTTTCGCTCTCGTAATGGAGGAAGCGTCAGAGAAATCACCGCTAGACGATAAAATAAATCCTCACGCAAAAGCTTTTTTTCCAAACAAGTGATCGGATCTAGGTTGATGGAGCTGATAATCTGACAACGCAGAGGAATTTCCGTGACACTCCCTACCTTGCGATAATTCCGTTCTTGAAGGGCTCGTAAAAGTTTAGCCTGAAGACCTATGCTCATTGAATTAATTTCATCCAGATACAAGGTCCCTTCATCCACATACTCGAACAGCCCCGTTGTCGGAACCGCCCCTGTGTACGCACCTTTTACTGCACCAAACAACATCGTTTCCAAGAGGTTTTCCGGAATCGCTGAACAATTGATCGCCACAAAAGGTTGCCGCTTACGAGGGCTACCGTTATGGATACTCTGGACAAGAAGTTCCTTACCAGTACCCGTTTCTCCGTATATCAAAATATTAGCCGAACTCATCATAGCCCGTTTGGCGCCATTGATGACGGTTTCCATCGCCTTACTCTTGCCAATGATATCGGAGAACGTAAAGTTAGCCCTCGGGTTATGTCCTCCCTGCCTTTTCCCAGTCTCTAGCGAATCCGCTTTTATCTCTTGCAGTTGCATTGTCCGCAGCAACATTTCTTTCAAATGAGTAACCTCACGGCAAACTGAATAAACGGCCAATAACTCGCCCTTTTTCAGTACTGGAACCGTACTGGCGACCAAGTGAACCTCATGACCCTTACTCGTAAAATACTTCTGATACGTTTCCCCAATCGGTTTCGAAGTTTGCGAAACGATCAAATGCTCACTGGTATCAGGAGCCTGACTGTAGATCTCTGAAAGATGCTTTCCGATCACCTCGTCCGGATTTAAACCCTCTAAAACCGCGATCTCTCTGTTATAGAAAACGATATAACCGGATGGGTCGGTAATCAAGACCCCCTCATGGATCGTGTTAAGAATCGTTTCATATATTTGAACCTTCTTACGCAACTCCTCTGCACTACCCAAGCGCAAGTTTCGCCTAAGTCCCATCTCCCTTGCCTCCTCTGACAAACCCAAAGCACCCATACCATATTGTACCATGGTATGGAGTACAATTGAACGCCCCCCCGTTCTCGCTCGCCACCTTTTCCGCAACGCGGAAAACAGGCCGTCCCCCGTCCTCCGTGCCCCTCTTCGGTCGACCCCCAAGCCAGAGGGTCACGAGATACGGCGCGAAGCCTATGCGCGAGTCGTAGACAAACTCGGCGAAAGTGTTCTTTCATGGAGGGGCCGAGGACAGGACGTCCGAGGCTGGCAACCAGACAAGGATGTCTGATTTGCCAGGAACCCCTCTACTTGCATACGA
>JUEG02001103.1_pt1 | contig 11182 bp, 7 predicted proteins | sample 432341 | NCBI WGS metagenome assembly JUEG02 (sample SAMN02953476, study PRJNA257561) | rock porewater metagenome | biome: terrestrial; feature: Opalinus Clay rock; material: porewater; isolation source: Opalinus Clay rock BIC-A1 borehole | place: Switzerland: Mt Terri URL, St-Ursanne ...
CGTGTCGTGCAGTCGGAACGGGTCAGCTTGTGCAACCGGTCCAGCAGCGGCCCGGCGTCCCGTACGTAGCGGCGGACCGCGGAATCGGTCCACTCGCCGGTCCCGTAGCCGTGGAAGCGCAGATGGAGCTCGACCAGCCGGGAGACGTCTTTGATCATCTCCCCCGGATACTTGAGCTGCGTCATCCGCGTCTTCGTCATCTTGGCGCCGACCACCTCATGGTGGTGGAACGAGACCCGGCCGTCCTCCTCGAAGCGCCGGGTCTTCGGCTTCCCGATGTCATGCAGCAGAGCGGCCAGCCGGAGCACGAGGTCGGGGCCGTCGCCCTCCAGGTCCATGGCCTGTTCCAGGACCGTCAGCGAATGCTCGTACACGTCCTTGTGGCGGTGGTGCTCGTCCCGCTCCAGGCGCAGCGCCGGGAGCTCGGGGATCACCCGGTCGGCGAGGCCGGTGTCGACGAGCAGCTTGAGGCCCTTCCGAGGGTCGTCGGCGAGCACCAGTTTGTTGAGCTCGTCCCGGACCCGCTCGGCCGAGACGATGTCGATACGGTCGGCCATCGTCGTCATCGCGTCGATGACTTCGGGGGCCACGTTGAAGTCGAGCTGTGCGGCGAACCGCGCGGCGCGCATCATCCGCAGCGGGTCGTCGGAGAAGGACTCCTCCGGCGTGCCCGGAGTCCGCAGCACCCGGGCGGAGAGATCCTCCAGCCCGCCGTGCGGATCGATGAACTCCTTCTCCGGCAGCGCTACCGCCATCGCGTTGACGGTGAAGTCCCGGCGGACGAGATCCTGCTCGATGGAATCTCCGTAGGAGACCTCGGGCTTACGGGAAGTCCGGTCGTACGCCTCGGACCGGTAGGTGGTCACTTCGATGAGGAAGTCGCCCTTGCGGCAGCCGACCGTCCCGAAGGCGATACCGACCTCCCAGACCGAGTCCGCCCACGGCCGTACGATCTTGAGTACGTCGGCCGGCCGGGCGTCGGTGGTGAAATCCAGATCGTTGCCGAGCCGGCCGAGCAAAGCATCTCGGACGGATCCGCCGACCAGGGCTAGGGTGTGCCCGGCCTCCTGAAAATGGCGCGCGAGATCGTCGGCGACGGGGGACACCCGGAGAAGCTCACTCACCGCGCGGCGCTGCACCTGGTTGAGCGCATGCGTCGCGTGGGTGGTCTGCGGGTCGAGGCTGTCATTGTTCGCGTTCGGCACGACAGACCAGGGTACGTGTCCCGGCGGCCCCCGGTGTCCATGTTTCACGTGGCACGGCCCACCGTCGATCTTGTGGGGCCACCCCAGCACTTCGCCGCGCCACACCTCGTTACCATGCGTGGACGCACATCCGACGACCACCACTGACAGAGGGACGGGCGACGCGTGGCCGAGGCGGCAGCATTCCATGGGACGAGTTCCGCTCCCGCCCGCCGGTGGCTGCTGCGAGCCGCCGCGCTGCTGGCGGGCGCACCACTGCTCGCCGGGCCGGCACAACTTCTCTCCCCGCCCCCGGCGGGGGCGGCAACCGCCGCTCCCGCCGCTTCCGGGTCCCGGACCGTCGATGTCTCCATCGACTCACTGACCCCCGTGTCGCCCGCCGAGGACGACACGATCACCATCAAGGGCCGCGTCACCAATGAGGGCCGTTCCACGGTCGCCGGTGCCCAGCTGGGCCTCCGCCTCGGGGCCCCGCTCAGCAACCGCAGTGCCATCGACGCCGCCGCCTCCCGCACCGGTTTCTCCCCGGGGGCGGACGGCCAGCAGGTCGCGGACGACCACGCGGTGGAATTCGGGCAGCTGGCCGCCGGCGTCACCCGCGAATTCAGCATGAAGGTGCCGATCGAGGATCTGAACCTCGGCACGGAGGGCGTGTACCAGCTCGGTGTCTCGCTCAGCGGGCGGCCCGGGGGACAGTACGAACAGGTGCTGGGCATCGAGCGGACCTTCCTCCCCTGGCAGCCGGAGAAGGCCGGCACGCGGACGAAGATGAGCTACCTGTGGCCGCTCATCTCCACCCCGCACCTGACGGCGCGGACCGAGTCCGACCAACAGCAGACTCCCCGCTTCCGCAATGACGATCTCGCGGCGGAGCTGGCGCCCGGCGGCCGGCTCCAGCAGCTCGTCGCTCTCGGCAAGGACCTTCCCGTCACCTGGGTGATCGACCCGGCTCTGCTCGCAGACGTCGAGAGGATGAGCAAGGACTACAAGGTCGAGGAGCCGGACGGATCGGTCACGGCCGGGAAGCACCAGAGGCTCGCCACTCAGTGGCTGAGCGACCTCCAGGAGGCCGTGAAGGGCCGGGAGCTGGTGGCCCTGCCCTTCGCCGACCCGGACCTCGCCTCGCTCGCACACCGCGGCAAGGAGGTCCCGGGGGCGATCAGCCACCTCAAGCCGGCCACCGACCTCGCGGCCAAGACCGTGGACACCGTCCTCGGCCGGAAGCCACGTACCGACTTCGCCTGGCCGGTGAACGGCGCCGTCGACACCTCCATCGTCGACGTCGCCACCTCGGCCGGTGCCCACAATGTCATCGCCCGCAGTGACAGCCTGCGTGAGACCGGGGGCCTGTCCTACAGCCCCACGGCGGCCCGTCCGATCGGCGGTGGCAATACGGCGCTGGTGGCGGACGCCCGCCTCTCCACCGCCTTCCGGAGCGACATGACCTCGGCCGAGGGCTCCACGCTCGCCGTCCAGGAGTTCCTGGCCCAGACCCTGATGCTCACCAAGGAGGCGCCGGGCGAGGAGCGCAGCGTCGTGGTGGCCCCGCATCGGATGCCGACGGCCAGCCAGGCCCGGGCCATGGCGGAGGCCGTGGCGGGGCTCGAGGCCGGCCGCTGGACCCGGCCACTGGGCCTCGGGGACGCGGCACAGGCGACACCCGACCCGCGGGCCACGGCCAAGGTCCCCGGCAGCGGTTCCTACCCCGCCTCGCTGCGCAAGCAGGAACTGCCCACCGATGCCTTCGAGGACATCCAGCGGACGCAGAGCGCGCTCGCCGACTTCAAGGTGATCCTGTCCGAGCCCGAGCGGGTGGTCACCCCCTTCGGGAATGCGATCCTGCGCGAGATGTCCACGTCCTGGCGGGGCGACGCCGACGCCGCCGAGCAGTACCGCGGTGCGGTGGAGAAGTATCTGACGGATCTGACGCAGGAAGTGCAGCTGATCCAGAAGTCCAAGCAGACACTCTCCGGGCGCAACGCGACGATCCCGGTGACCGTGCAGAACAACCTCGTGCAGGGCGTCGAGGGACTCAAGCTGGTGCTCCGCTCCAGCTCTCCCCACCGGCTCGACCCGGGTGAGGCGCAGCCCGTCGAGATCGAGGGCGGGCACAGCCAGTCGGTGAAGTTCGACACCACCGCCCATGCAAACGGTCTCGTCTGGGTCGAGGCGCAGCTCTACACCCTGGACAACCGGCCCTACGGCGCTCCGATGACGTTCAAGGTGAACGTCACCGAGATCACCTCCACCGTGATGCTCGTCATCGCCGGTGGCGTGCTGCTGCTGGTGCTGGCCGGCATCCGGATGTACACGCAGCGGAAGCGGGCGTCGGCCGACCCGGATGCGGTGGTCACTGCGGAGACCCCCGACCCCGAGAATGCCGACCCCGAGAACCCCGGCGGCGCCACGGAGAGCAACGACGGTTCCACGGAAGCCACCGAGCACAGGGAAGCCACGGAAGTCACCGAGGCCACCGAGGCCACCGAGGCCACCGAGGAAGCGGACCGCGAGGACGGGGTGACAGCGTCCGAGCAGCCGGGTGACGGGCCGACGGACACCGAGCCGGGGGACGGCGACGCACCCGACACGGGTGAGAAGGTGGACCGTTGAGCGTATTCAGGGCCTGCTGGCCGGGGACGATGAGGTGGGGCACATGAACGCGCCGTACGACGGTGACCGCGGTCGGAGTCCGGGGAGCGACCCGGCCGGCCAGGCACCGCCGCCCCCCGGCCGGGAACCGTACGGGCAGACCCCCCATCGGAGCGCGTTCCCGGAGCCGGAGGCGCCGGGGCCCGGTAACGACGCCCTGTACGGCCGGCAGGACCCCACACCGCCCCACCGGCCGGATCCGCGGCAGTGGACTCCCGGCCCGGAACCCGAACAGCCGCAGGGGCAGCAGGACGCCTTCGCTCACCTCTACCGTGACCAGCAGCAGCCGTACGAGCCGCAACGTCCGCAGCAGCCCGCGCCCCTCCCCCCGGCTCCCACCCCCGCCCCGGCCACCGGGCCGGAGCCCGGACCGGTGACTCCCCCGGAGCCGGAGCCCGCTAAGAAGAAGCCCGCCGGGCGCGCCTCCGGCCTGCTGAGGTCCAGCGCGCTGATGGCGGCCGGCACGCTGGTCTCCAGGCTCACCGGCTTCGTCCGCCAGCTGGTGATCACCGCAGCCATCGGTGCGGTGCTCCTCGGCGACACGTACACCGTCGCGATGAACCTGCCGACGATGATCTACATCCTCACCATCGGCGGCGGTCTGAACTCCGTCTTCGTCCCGCAACTCGTGCGTGCGATGAAGGACGACGACGACGGTGGCGAGGCATACGCCAACCGTCTCCTCACCCTGGTGATGGTGCTTCTCGCCGGGCTCGTCGCAGTGTCGGTGTTCGCCGCGCCGCTGCTCATCCGCGCGATGTCGGTGCCGATCGCCGAGGACCAGGCGGCCAACGAGGTCGCGATCACCTTCGCCCGCTACTGCCTGCCGACCATCTTCTTCATGGGCGTGCACGTGGTGATGGGCCAGGTCCTCAACGCCCGCGGCCGGTTCGGCGCGATGATGTGGACGCCCGTACTGAACAACGTCGTCGTGATCTTCACGTTCGCCATGTTCATCTGGGTCTACGGAACAGCCGGTTCCTCCAACATGGGCGTGACGACGATCACTCCGGAGGGCGTCCGGCTGCTGGGCATCGGCACTCTCCTGGGCCTCACCGTGCAGGCCCTGGCGATGCTCCCCTACCTGAGCCAGGCCGGATACAAGTTCCGTCCGCGGTTCGACTGGCGCGGCCACGGCCTCGGCAAGGCCGCCAAGCTCGCCAAGTGGACGTTCCTCTTCGTCCTCGCCAACCAGGCGGGCCTGGTGGTCGTCACCCAGCTCGCCACCCAATCGGGCAAGGTCGCCGCCGATCTCGGATTCCCCGGGACCGGCATCATGGCGTACAACAACGCCTTCCTGATCTGGCAGATGCCGCAAGCGATCATCACGGTGTCGGTGATGGCCGCGCTGCTGCCCCGGATCTCCCGCGCGGCCCACGACGAGGATCACGCGGCGGTCCGCGACGACATCTCGCAGGGGCTGCGGAACTCCGCCGTCGCGATCGTCCCGATCTCCTTCGCGTTCGTGGCTCTCGGCGTCCCGATGTGCATCCTGATGTTCTCGTCCTCGGGCCTCGCCGCGGCCCAGTCCATGGGCTACGTCCTGATGGCGTTCGGCCTCGGCCTGATTCCGTACTCCATGCAGTACGTCGTGCTCCGCGGCTTCTACGCCTACGAGGACACCCGCACGCCCTTCTACAACACGGTCATCGTCGCCGCGTGCTGGGCCGCCCTGTCCACGATCTGCTTCTTCGTGTTCCCGGCCCGCTGGACGGTCGCGGGCATCGCTGCCTCGTACGGGTTGTCCTACGCGATCGGGGTGGGCGTGGCCTGGAAGCGGATGAGCAAGCGGGTCGGCGGCGACCTGGACGGGCCCCGGGTCATCCGTACCTACGCCCGCCTGATGGGAGCCGGAATCCCGGCCGCGATCGCGGGCGGCGCTGCCGGATACGGGATCACCCAGTCCATCGGCCAGGGTCCGCTCGGTGCGCTGGCGGCCCTGGCCGGCGGCGGAACCGTCCTCATGGCGGTCTTCTTCCTGGCGGCGAAGCGCATGCGCGTCGAGGAGATGACCGCCATGGTCGGGATGGTCCGCGGCCGCCTCGGCCGCTGACGGGGCACAACCATCGTCCGGTAACACGTGTCGTGCATACGGGCGGACTGTGGGCACAATTGTCTTTGCTCGGTGGACCGGCGTGCAACGGATGGGGAGGCAGGAACGACGGTGGCGGAACGCAGCACGGCTGCCGTCGACGTGGCAGGCAACAGCGGTGACGACCCGCTGACCGCCCATGCGGGCGAGGCCACGGCCGACGGGGTGGAGGCCCAGAAGAAGACCGGGGCGGCGGACACGGAGTCCGGCGGCGCCCACACGGAGCCCGACGACACGGCGGCGAGCGCCTCGCAGGGGGTCGCAGCCGGCGTGGAGCCGCCCGATCTGCACAGCGGCCACAAGCTCGCGAGACGCTACCGCCTGGAGGAGTGCCTCACCCGGCTGGACGGCTTCAGCAGCTGGCGCGCCGTCGACGAGAAGCTCCGCCGCGCCGTCGGCGTGCATGTGCTGTCGGCCGACCATCCGCGGGCTCGCCCCGTGCTCGCCGCCGCCCGCTCCGCCGCCCTGCTGGGCGACCCGCGCTTCGTCCAGGTCCTCGACGCCGTCGAGGAGAACGACCTGGTCTATGTCGTCCACGAGTGGCTGCCGGACGCCACCGAGCTGACCACCGTCCTCGCCTCGGGCCCGCTGGAACCGCACGACGCCTACCAGCTCGTCCTCCAGGTCTCCCAGGCCATGGCGACGGCCCACCGCGAAGGGCTGGCTCACCTCCGGCTGAACCCCGGCTCCGTGCTGCGGACCGATTCCGGCCAGTACCGCATCCGGGGACTCGCCGTGATGGCCGCACTCCGCGGCATCAGCACGGAGCACCCGCAGCGCACCGACACCGAGGCGATCGGCGCCCTCCTGTACGCGGCGCTGACCGAGCGCTGGCCGTACGAAGGGGACGCCCACGGCCTCTCCGGCCTGCCCAGGGGCGTCGGCCTGATCTCCCCCGACCAGGTACGGGCGGGCGTCCACCGCCCTCTCGCCGAGATCGCCATGCGGGCGCTGGTGAACAGCGGCTCCACCCCGCTGCGGCTCGAGCCGCCCTGCACCACGCCGGAGGAACTGGCCAAGGCCGTCGGCGCTCTGCCGCGCATCCGGCCGCCCGAGCCCTCCTTCGCCACACCGACGTACCAGCCGCCCGGCTACCAGTCGGCGGCTGGCTACCCACAGCAGCCTTCTCGTGGCGGTCCGCGGCCGACCGGGCGTCCGGTGGCGGCCCCGCCGCCGCCACTGCAGAGCCGCACCGGCAAGGCGCTGAAATGGACGGTCTCGGCGATGCTCATCGCCGCCCTCGGCCTCGGCAGCTGGCAGGTCGCGGACGCCCTGATAAACCGCGACCGTGCCCCGTCGGGCGGCTCCGACCAGGCCCAGGGCGACGGCTCGGCGAACAGTGGCCAGAAGAAGGAGACCACCCCGCTCAAGATCGCGAACGCCACCGAGTTCGCACCGCTCGGGGCACCCGTCGCCGCGGGCAAGGTACCGAACTCGGTGGACGGCGATGTGGGTACCGCCTGGGTGACGCCGCACTACAAGGGCTACGCGAACTTCGGCAATCTCCCGAACCGCCAGAACGGCAGCGGTCTCATCATCGATCTGGGCAGCGTCCAGGAGGTGTCGGACCTCACCGTCGACATGTACCGCAGCGGCCAGACCGTCGAGGTGCTCGGGGCCGCGGAGGCCGCCGCGCAGCCGACGGCCCTCGCGGACTTCTCCCAGCGCCTGAGCAAGCCGGAAAAGGCCGGCATCAAGCTCGAGATAAGCGTCGCTGACCCCGTTCGGACCCGGTACGTGCTGATCCACATCATCGAATTGGCGCCCGACGGCTCGACCGGCCAGTTCAGGGGCGGCGTATCCGAGGTCACTGTGGCAGGCTGACCCGAACCGAAGCTGGAGGGGAGGTCCGACCTTGGACGACGCCTTGCGTGGTTCCGCAACGGACAAGGATCTCCTCGCCCGGCATGTCGCCGGCGACCCGGAGGCATTCGGTGAGATCGTCCGCCGCCACCGGGACCGGCTCTGGGCCGTGGCGCTGCGCACCCTCGGCGACCGCGAGGAAGCCGCTGACGCAGTCCAGGACGCCCTCGTCTCCGCATACCGCGCCGCCCACACCTTCCGAGGCCAGTCGGCCGTCACGACGTGGCTGCACCGCATCACGGTCAACGCCTGCCTCGACCGGGCCCGGAAGACCGCCTCGCGCAGGACTTCTCCCATCGCCGAGACCGAGCGGCTGGAGCAGCTTCTCGAGCCGCACGAGTCCGCCGCGGCCCCCGCGGAACGGAGCGACCTCAAGCGCGAACTACTCCAAGCGCTCGGCACGCTCCCCGTCGAGCAGCGCTCCGCCCTGGTACTCGTCGACATGCAGGGCTATCCCGTCGCCGAGGCCGCCCGGATCCTCGAAGTGCCCAGTGGCACCGTGAAGAGCCGTTGTGCCCGCGGCCGGGCGCGGCTCCTTCCGCTTCTCTCGCACCTCCGGGGCGGGGATCGGGATCAGGACCGAGATGGAGACAGAGACGGGGATCGGGCAGGCCCGGATCCGGAGCTGAAAAGGAACCGGCCGCCGGGGACATCCGTCCCACCAGCAGCAGGACCCAGGGATTCAGATGCCGTGAAGGGAGGCGGACGCGCGTGACATCCACGACCGACGCAGGTCGACACCCGGATGTGGCGGAAATCTCCGCACTCGCGGATGGGCTCCTCACCCCCGAGCGCACCGCGGCCGTCCGCAGCCATGTCGATGGCTGCGGGCTGTGCGCCGACGTCCGTAGCTGCCTCGAGGAGATCCACGACACCTTGGGCGCCTTGCCCGGCCCGGCACAGATGCCTGCCGACGTTGCGAGCCGTATCGACGCGGCCCTCGCAGCCGAAGCCCTGCTCGACGCGACCGCGTCCGGGACGGTTTCACGTGAAACTGTCGACGGCCCTGCTCGCCCGGCCGAGGACCGGCCGGTTTCACGTGAAACCGGAGACCGGAGCGAACCGGTCCCTGTGGCGCACGCCACCAGTCGACCGAAGGCCCGTCGGCGTGCGGTGACCGGACCCGGGCGGGCACCCCTGCGGGGACGCCGGTGGCGCGCGGCGGTCCTCGGTGCGGCCTCCGTCCTCGGCATCGGAATCGGCGGTGTCGTCGTCATGCAGTCCCTCGACCCCGCCCAGGAAGGGCACGACGCCGCCGCTCAGTCCCGCACCGCCGAGGCTGATAGCGGCCTCACCGGTGCGGCCCTGGAAAACCGGGTCCAGGAGCTTCTCGAGACAGCGAAGTCGCCACCGAACGAGGTGGGGGCCCAGTCCGGCCCGGCGGAGCCGCTACGGGGGAGTGACGTCACCGTTCCGTCCTGCATACGGAACGGCATCGATCACCCCGGCGTGCCACTGGCAGCCGGGGAGGATGTCTTCGAAGGCAAGGACGCCTACATCGTGGTGCTGACCAACCGGTCGGACGCAACGCGCGTCGACGCCTATGTCGTGGACTCCTCCTGCGTCGAAGCGTCCTCCGGGGAGCTCGGGGACGTCCTGCTGACGCGCACGTACCCACGCCGCTGAGCCACGCCGTACCCACGGGGGCGGCACCGGGAATGCCTGCCCCTTAGGATCCGTTGGGTGGGGTGAGAGTCCGAAGCGGACTCGCAATGGGCCCCGGACAGCAGTCGGCAGAGACGAGGAACACACCCGTGAGCGACGTCCGTAACGTGATCATCATCGGCTCCGGGCCGGCGGGATACACCGCGGCGCTGTACACCGCCCGTGCAGCCCTGAAGCCTCTCGTTTTCGAGGGTGCGGTCACCGCTGGTGGCGCGCTGATGAACACCACCGATGTGGAGAACTTCCCGGGTTATCGCGACGGCATCATGGGTCCCGACCTGATGGACAACATGCGCGCCCAGGCCGAGCGTTTTGGCGCCGAACTCATCCCGGACGACATCGTCTCCGTCGACCTGAGTGGCGTCATCAAGACGGTGACTGACTCGGCCGGGGCCGTTCACCGGGCCAAGACCGTCATCGTTTCCACCGGTTCGCAGCACCGGAAGCTCGGTCTCCCCCGGGAGGACGAACTGTCCGGTCGCGGCGTCTCCTGGTGCGCCACCTGTGACGGGTTCTTCTTCAAGGACCAGGACATCGTCGTCGTCGGTGGTGGTGACACCGCGATGGAGGAGGCTACCTTCCTCTCCCGCTTCGCGAAGTCCGTGACCATCGTGCACCGCCGCGACACGCTCCGCGCCTCCAAGGCCATGCAGGAGCGTGCCTTCGCCGACCCCAAGATCACGTTCGCCTACGACAGTGAGGTGGCCGAGATCCACGGGGACCAGAAGCTCTCCGGTCTGACACTTCGGTCCACCAAGACCGGTGAGACCCGCGAGATCGCGGTCACCGGGCTGTTCATCGCGGTCGGCCACGACCCGCGCACCGAACTGTTCACCGGCCAGCTGGAATTGGACGACGACGGCTACCTCAAGGTCGACGCACCGTCCACCCGTACCAACGTGACCGGCGTCTTCGCATCAGGCGATGTCGTGGACCACACCTACCGACAGGCCATCACCGCCGCCGGAACCGGCTGCTCCGCAGCACTCGACGCGGAGCGCTACCTGGCCGCACTCTCCGACGCCTCCGAGGAGCACACCCCGGAGCCCGAGAAGACGGCCGCCGCCGCCCTCTGATCCCCAGCCACTCCCCTCAGCGACCCCAAGGAGACCGCCATGGCCGGCGCCCTCAAGAACGTGACCGACGCGACCTTCGATGAAGAGGTTCTCAAGAGCGACAAGCCCGTCCTCGTCGACTTCTGGGCTGCCTGGTGCGGCCCGTGCCGGCAGATCGCTCCGTCCCTCGAGGCCATCGCCACGGAGCACGCCGACAAGATCGAAATCGTCAAGCTGAACATCGACGAGAACCCGGCGACCGCCGCCAAGTACGGAGTCATGTCGATTCCGACGCTCAACGTCTACCAGGGCGGCGAGGTCGCCAAGACGATCGTCGGTGCCAAGCCCAAGGCCGCCATCGTGCGTGACCTCGAAGACTTCATCGGCTGACAGCGACGCCGTTCCACGTGAAACTGCGTGCCACGACGTGCCGCACGATGTTCCACGTGAAACAGGGCCCGTCCCCGGAAGGGCGGGTTCTAGCGATCCTCGCAACACCCTGTTGTTCAGGGAGTTGCGGGGATCGTGGATTTTGGGGACTTGAAGGCAAGGTTCTTCGAAGCGCTGGATCGGGAGAACGGCAGTATCTCGGGTGCGGCTCGGGCGGTCGGGGCGAACCCTCGCACGGCGGCTGCGTGGGCGCGCAAGGCCGG
>JUEG02001095.1_pt1 | contig 11175 bp, 6 predicted proteins | sample 432341 | NCBI WGS metagenome assembly JUEG02 (sample SAMN02953476, study PRJNA257561) | rock porewater metagenome | biome: terrestrial; feature: Opalinus Clay rock; material: porewater; isolation source: Opalinus Clay rock BIC-A1 borehole | place: Switzerland: Mt Terri URL, St-Ursanne ...
AGGCCCGCGCCGACGGCGCTGCGCGGCACCAGCTCGACCACCGCGTCCAGCAGCTGCTCCGGACCGCCGCAGCCCTCGGGGTCCGCCACCAGGGCCGCCGCGGCCGCGACCGCCATGGTCCCGGCCACGGCCTCCCGGTGCTGATGCGTGGTGTACGCGGAGATCTCGGCCTGGTGGGTGGCCTGCTCGGCCTCGCCCGCGTACCAGGCGCCCAGCGGGGCGATCCGCATCGCGGCGCCGTTGCCCCACGAGCCCTGGCCGCCGAACAGGGCGGAGGCGAGTTCGCGCCAGTCGCCGCCCTCCCGGATCAGCCGCAGCATCCGGTTGACGGCCGGGCCGTAGCCGCGGTCGAAGTCATGGTGTTCCGCGAACGAGTGTGCGAGCGCGTCCTGGTCGATGCGGCCGTGTTCGACCAGGACGGCCAGCACCGAGCAGGCCATCTCGGTGTCGTCGGTCCACTGCCAGACGCCAGGAGGCAGCTCCTGGTTCTTCAGCGCGGGATAGTTCGCGGGCACGAAGAACTGGGAGCCCAGGGCATCGCCCACGGCCAGACCGCGGAGGCCGGCCAGGGCTCGGTCGTGGCGCAGCGCGAGTGCGGGGTCAGCGGTCATCGTTCCTGCACTCTAACCGGTGGCGCCGTACGACTCAGGGGTGCACCAGCGTTCGAACGGCCGGTCCAGCTGGTACTTGCCGTTCGTCCCCAGCACCAGGGTCCGGCTCTCGCCGTTCCCCGGGTTGCAGAGACATTCGAATTCCGCCACCGACCAGTGGAACCAGCGCATACAGAACAGCCGCATGGTCAGACCATGAGTGATCAGCAGCACATTGGGCGGGTGGTCGGGCGCCTCGAAGCTGCGGTGCAGGCTCTCCAGGAACGCGCCCACCCGGTCGTACACGTCCGCGCCGGACTCACCCTGCGCGAACCGGTAGAAGAAGTGCCCGTACGCGTCGCGGTAGACCTTCTGCAGGCGCACGTCCGCGGCGTCCTGCCAGTTGCCCCAGTCCTGCTCGCGCAGCCGCGGCTCCTCCCGCACCCGCACCAGGGAGGGCTCCAGGCCCAGCGCCTGGAAGGTCTGGTGGGTGCGCCGGTACGGCGAGACGTACGCGCTGACCCGCTCGTCGCCGAAGACCTCCCGGAGCCGCGCTCCGGCCTCCTCGGCCTGCCGGCGCCCCTTCTCCGTCAGGCGCAGCGCGTGGTCGGGCTCCCGCTCGTAAACCGTGTCGTCGTGGTTCCCCTCCGATTCGCCGTGCCGGATGAGAACGATCCGCCGTGGCCGTGCCATGCAATCACCCTAAGGCGAGCGCTCCGCCGACGCCGAGGGCGGTCGGCGGGGACCACCGGGAGACCGCCGGGATGCCCCGGGACGGGAGCCGCCGGGGGCCGGACGCGGGCCGCGCTCGCTGCGGCCGCCGTGCCCCCTGCGCGCTCAGACCGTCCAGGACGGTTCCAGATCGACGACATCCCCGGCGATCGCCGCCACGTCGGTCTCGAGCTGTGCGCGCAGCGCGAGCCGTTCCACCCGCTCCACCCGGTACTTCCCGTGCTCGGCGGCCGAGGCCCACATCGACAGCGCCAGGAACTCGCTCCCGGGCGCCTCGCCGAAAGCGCCGCGCAGCATCCCCGGCGAACCGGCCATCGCCGGGTTCCAGACCTTCTCCTGCATGAGGATGAAGTGGTCCACCCGGTCCGGACGGACCTGGACATGCGCGACCCGGACCACGTCGGCGTCGGCGAAGGTCGGCCGGAACCCCACCTTCAGGTCGAACCGGTGCTCGAAGAGCCGTACGCGGGCACCGGTGAAGGTCCCCGACTGCGCCGCCGCGAGCCGGTCGTGCGACCGGGCCATGAAGGAGTCGTAGAAGGCCCGGCTCTCCCAGAACCCGAAGAGATGGGCGACGCCGGGCCGGCTGCGGCTCCAGCCGCCGCCCTGACCGCGGAAGCCGGGCTCGCCGAGCAGCCCCGCCCACTTTCGCTGCGCACGCTCGAAACCGCGGCGGTCCACCACGGTGCAGCGAATCCACTTGACCAGCACCGCGCCATCGTACGGCCCGGAGACGCCGGGTATCCGTTGATCGCCCAGTGCGTCCCCGGCCGCAACCGTGCGCCGTCGGCGTTCTCATGCACGAGCCGGCACGGACGGCCCGCGGGCCGGCGCTCCCGACGGGCCCGTACAGGCCCCTCACCTGCTCGCGGACGCCGAACTCCCGCCGCTCGCAGGCCCGTCGCAGGACTGCCGCGGCCCTCGCAGGATTGGCCGCAGCCCGGTCGAAACCGATCGAGGCCCGGCCGCAACGCGAGAGGGGCGTCAGCACCAGGCTGACGCCCCTCTCACTCGGGACCACTCGCTACGGCGGGCAGGCGCCGGGGGCGGAACCCGGCACGCTCCCGCCCCCGCTCAGCTGCAGCCGCTCGTCGAGCCGCAGCCCTCGCAGAGGTAGCAGCTGCCCGCGCGGCGCATCTTCGTACCGCAGGAGAAGCACAGCGGTGCGTCCGCGCTCAGGCCGAGCTGCATCTCCACCAGCTCGGTGGAGTTGTGCGCCTGCTTCGGCGCGGGCACCTCGGCGGCCTTCCCCGACCGTGCCGCCGGAGACTCCGCGGACTCCAGCCGGAGCGGGGCGGACTGGGCGAGACCCTCGACGTCCATCTCGTCGTCGGACTGCTCGTACGAGCCGGTCTCCAGGTGACGGCGGCGCTCGTCGGCCGAGTGGATGCCGAGCGCCGACCGGGTCTCGAAGGGCAGGAAGTCCAGCGCCAGCCGGCGGAAGATGTAGTCGACGATCGACTGCGCCATCCGCACGTCCGGGTCGTCCGTCATGCCGGCCGGCTCGAAGCGCATGTTGGTGAACTTCGAGACGTACGTCTCCAGCGGCACGCCGTACTGCAGGCCCACCGAGACGGCGATCGAGAAGGCGTCCATCATGCCCGCGAGGGTCGAGCCCTGCTTGGACATCTTCAGGAAGACCTCGCCCAGCCCGTCGTCCGGGTAGGAGTTGGCGGTCATGTAGCCCTCGGCGCCGCCCACCGTGAAGGAGGTGGTGATGCCGGGACGGCCCTTCGGCAGCCGCTTGCGGACCGGACGGTACTCGACGACCTTCTCGGCCGCCGGCTCCGCCGCGGACTTCGCCTTCTCCTCCCACTTCTTGGTGGAGAGGGGCTGGCCCACCTTGCAGTTGTCGCGGTAGATCGCGAGCGCCTTCAGGCCGAGCTTCCAGCCCTTGAAGTAGATCTCCTCGATCTCCTCGACACTGGCCGACTCCGGCATGTTCACCGTCTTGGAGATCGCACCGGAGAGGAACGGCTGGGCGGCCGCCATCATCCGGACGTGGCCCATCGGCGAGATGGACCGCTCCCCCATGGCGCAGTCGAAGACCTCGTAGTGCGCCGGCTTGAGGCCGGGGGCGTCGATCACATTGCCGCGCTCGGCGATGTGGGCGACGATCGCCTCGACCTGCTCGTCCTGGTAGCCGAGCCGCTTGAGCGCCTGCGGGACCGTGTTGTTCACGAACTGCATGGAGCCGCCGCCGACGAGCTTCTTGTACTTCACCAGCGCCAGGTCGGGCTCCACGCCGGTGGTGTCGCAGTCCATCATCAGGCCGATGGTGCCGGTCGGGGCGAGCACCGACGCCTGCGCGTTGCGGAAGCCGTTCTTCGCGCCGATGCGGATGACGTCCTGCCAGGCCTCGGTGGCCGCGGCCCAGACCGGGGTGTCCAGGTCGTCCATCCGGCCGGCGGCGGCGTTGGCGTCGGAGTGCTGCTTCATGACGCGGTTGTGGGCGTCGACGTTGCGGGCGTAGCCGTCGTACGGACCGACGACCGCGGCCAGTTCGGCCGAGCGCTTGTACGAGGTGCCGGTCATCAGGGAGGTGATGGCGCCGGCGAGGGCGCGGCCGCCGTCCGAGTCGTACGCGTGTCCGGTCGCCATCAGCAGCGCGCCGAGATTGGCGTAGCCGATGCCGAGCTGGCGGAAAGCGCGGGTGGTCTCACCGATCTTCTCGGTCGGGAAGTCGGCGAAGCAGATGGAGATGTCCATCGCCGTGATGACCAGCTCGACGACCTTGGCGAAGCGCTCGGCGTCGAACGACTGGTTGCCCCGGTCGTCGTCACGCAGGAACTTCATCAGGTTGAGCGACGCCAGGTTGCACGAGGAGTTGTCCAGGTGCATGTACTCGCTGCACGGGTTGGAGGCGGTGATACGGCCCGTCTCCGGCGACGTGTGCCAGTGGTTGATGGTGTCGTCGTACTGGATACCCGGGTCGGCGCAGGCCCAGGCGGCCTCGGCCAGCTTGCGGAACAGGCCCTTGGCGTCGACCTCCTCGATGACCTCGCCGCTCATCCGGGAGCGCAGCCCGAACCGCCGGTCGGACTCCACCGCCGTCATGAACTCGTCGTTCACCCGCACGGAATTGTTGGCGTTCTGGTACTGGACGGACGTGATGTCGTCGCCGCCCAGGTCCATGTCGAAGCCCGCGTCGCGCAGCGCGCGGACCTTCTCCTCCTCCTTCACCTTGGTCTCGATGAAGGCCTCGACGTCCGGGTGGTCGACGTCCAGGACGACCATCTTGGCCGCGCGACGGGTCGCGCCGCCCGACTTGATGGTGCCGGCGGAGGCGTCGGCACCGCGCATGAAGGAGACGGGGCCGGAGGCGTTGCCGCCGGAGGACAGCAGCTCCTTGGAGGAGCGGATGCGGGAGAGGTTCAGGCCGGCTCCGGAGCCGCCCTTGAAGATCATCCCCTCTTCCTTGTACCAGTCGAGGATCGACTCCATCGAGTCGTCGACGGACAGGATGAAGCAGGCGGAGACCTGCTGCGGCTGCTTGGTCCCGACGTTGAACCACACCGGCGAGTTGAAGCTGAAGACCTGGTGGAGCAGTGCGTAGGCGAGCTCGTGCTCGAAGATCTCGGCGTCGGCCGGGGAGGCGAAGTACGCGTTGTCCTCGCCGGCCTTGCGGTAGGTCCTGACCACGCGGTCGATGAGCTGCTTCAGGCTGGACTCGCGGTCCGGCGAACCCGCCGCCCCGCGGAAGTACTTGCTGGTGACGATGTTGACCGCGTTCAGCGACCAGGTGTCGGGGAACTCGACGCCACGCTGCTCGAAGTTCACCGAGCCGTCGCGCCAGTTGGTCATGACGACGTCACGGCGCTCCCAGGCGACTTCGTCGTACGGATGCACACCCGGGGTGGTGTGGATCCGCTCGATTCGCAGACCCTTGCTGGCCTTGCTCCCCTTGGAACGGGAACCTCGCGCCGGGCCGCTCGTCGTCTCTGTCATGACCGCCTCCCTGTAAGGGCAAAAACGCCCTGATATGCCCAGTTCTTCCCATGGGCACGATGTCTGTTCTGATGCCCGGACGCAGCGCGCCGCGGGCAAGTCCGGTCGCCGTTCAGTCGGCGCGGGGCCCATCGGGCCGGATTCCGGGCGCGACGGGCACTGGTCCCGCCGGGTCGTCCGCGAGTCCGCCGGCTCCCGCCGGCGGGTGCTGGCCGCGCAGCTCGGTGACCGCCGCCTCGAAGTCCTCGAGCGAGTCGAAGGCCCGGTAGACGGACGCGAACCGCAGATAGGCGACGAGGTCGAGCTCCTGGAGCGGGCCCAGTATGGCCAGGCCCACGTCGTGGGTGGAGAGCTCGGCACTGCCGGTCGCGCGGGCGGCTTCCTCGACCCGCTGGCCCAGCTTGGCGAGGGCGTCCTCGGTGACCGGACGCCCCTGGCACGCCTTGCGCACCCCGGAGATGACCTTGTCACGGCTGAACGGCTCGGTGACCCCGCTCCGCTTGATCACCATCAGCGCGGCGGTCTCGACCGTCGTGAAGCGGCGCGAGCAGTCGGGGCACTGACGGCGCCTGCGGATCGACGTCCCGTCGTCGGTGGTCCGGCTGTCGACCACCCGGCTGTCGGAGTGCCTGCAGAAGGGGCAGTGCATTCTTCGTCGCCCTCCTCGGACCCTCGTATTCCGTCGTGCGCACAGCATGGCCGTACGGCTCCGGCCTGCCCTGGAAGGGCCGTTCGGAGCAAGCCCCAGCATAGGCGATAGCGGAGGCGATGGAGCACCGAGACCACAACTTGTAGGTGCGTGTCGCTGTGTCACTACTAGATCTGGTGGCCGACGGTCAGGCGCGGCAACAGCGTGTCGCGGTGGCGGGGTGCCCCGGAAGACTACGGGAGGGGGGCCGTGCCGCTCCTGCCGGGGGACCGGTGTCACACTGGGTGGCGCCTCGCGGACGCCCGGCACACGACTGTGGGGCGGACGTCGGGGGACGGCGCGTACAGCCCGTGCAGCCGCGGCGAAACCGCTGCCATACACCTGATCCCGCGATCAACGCGGGCGAACGGTGAATTTTTCACTCGAACGTGTGTTTGGCGCAACCTTTCGAAAGCTACTACCGTTGTCCAACTACGGAGAACATTTCGAGAGGACGGCCGACGTGACCACCACCGCAGACAACGCGACCATCACCGCTCAGGACCGCTCCCCGCACCGGCTCGAGCAGTCGCAGCCGGTCGGCGAGCCGGCCACCGGCCCAGAGGAGCTGAAGCCCGCGCGCTCACTGCCCGGACGACCCCCAGGAATCCGCGCGGACAGCTCCGGCCTCACGGACCGGCAGCGGCGCGTCATCGAAGTCATCCGGGACTCCGTCCAGCGGCGGGGCTACCCGCCGTCCATGCGGGAGATCGGCCAGGCGGTGGGGCTGTCCAGCACCTCTTCCGTGGCCCATCAGCTAATGGCCCTGGAGCGCAAGGGCTTCCTCCGTCGCGACCCGCACCGCCCGCGCGCCTACGAGGTCCGCGGTTCGGACGGCGCCAACACCATGCCCACCGACACCACGGGCAAGCCCGCCGCCTCCTACGTCCCGCTCATCGGCCGGATCGCGGCCGGCGGCCCGATCCTCGCGGAGGAGTCCGTCGAGGATGTCTTCCCGCTCCCCCGGCAGTTGGTCGGCGACGGCGAGCTGTTCGTGCTGAAGGTCGTCGGCGACTCCATGATCGAGGCCGCGATCTGCGACGGCGACTGGGTGACCGTCCGCCGCCAGCCCGTCGCGGAGAACGGCGACATCGTGGCCGCCATGCTCGACGGCGAGGCCACGGTCAAGCGTTTCAAGCGGGAGGACGGCCATGTCTGGCTGCTGCCGCACAACGCCGCCTACCAGCCGATTCCCGGCGACGAGGCGACCATCCTGGGCAAGGTTGTCGCGGTGCTTCGCCGCGTCTGAGCGAGGCATTTCGCCCTCTGGCCCTCACAACCGGGCCCCGGAACCACTGCGCCGGTTCCGGGGCCTCGCTGCGCGCCGTACGACCACGGCCCGTCCCCTGGCCCCGGCCCCACGGCCCCGGAGGGACCGAGCCGGCGGTGGCCGCTGCCCGGGGCTTCGGGCTATGCCTCCGCGGCCTCTCGGTCTCCTGCGGCTTCCTGGGCCTCTTCGGCTGTGCTGTCAGCAGCCTCGGTGGCCTCCGGCGACTCGACGGCCTCCGGCGCGTCAGCGGCCGCGGGCACAGCGGGCGTGTCCGGCACCGCGGGCACCTCGGCGGCGGCCCGGGCGGTGGCGTCGATCGCCGCCAGTGACCTGCGCACCTGATTGCGGTCCGTCGTGTACCAGAAGTCCGGCATCGAGGCCCGCAGGAAACTGCCGTACCGCGCCTTGTCCAGCCGCGAATCGAGGACGGCGACCACTCCTCGGTCCCCCGACGCCCGGATGAGCCTGCCGGAGCCCTGCGCCATCAACAGAGCCGCGTGGGTGGCCGCCACGGCCATGAAGCCATTGCCGCCGCCCTCCTCGACCGCCTTCTGCCGGGCGCTCATCAGCGGGTCGTCGGGCCGCGGGAACGGGATGCGGTCCATCACCACCAGCTGGCAGGCCGAGCCGGGCACATCGACCCCCTGCCAGAGGGACAGCGTGCCGAACAGACAGGTGCGGGCATCCGCGGCGAAGGCGCGGATCAGCTCGCCGAGCGTCTCCTCGCCCTGGAGCAGGATCGGCACGTCCAGCCGCTCGCGCAGCGCCTCCGCCGCCGTCTGGGCGGCGCGCATCGAGGAGAACAGGCCCAGGGTCCGCCCGCCCGCGGCCTCCACCAGCTCCGCCAGCTCGTCCATGATGTCGGTGCGGCCGGCCTCCCGGCCGGGGGGCGACAGATGCCGGGCGACGTACAGGATCCCCTGCCGCGGGTAGTCGAACGGCGAGCCGACGTCGAGCCCCTTCCAGCGCGGGCTCTCGTCCCCCGACTCGCCGCCGGCCGAACCCTCCGGGGACAGGCCGAGGGATGCCCCGACGCCGTTGAAGTCGCCGCCGAGCTTGAGGGTCGCGGAGGTCAGGACCACGGAACGGTCGGCGAACAGCTTCTCCCTCAGCAGCCCCGAGACCGACAGCGGCGCCACCCGCAGGGACGCGCCGAACCGGTCGTGCCGCTCGTGCCACACGACGTCGTACTCGGAGCCCTCCACGACGCGCTCGGCGACCTGGTGCACGCTCTCGATCGCGGCGAGGGCCTGCTTACGGACGGCGTCCTCGTCCTGCACGGACTTGTCGCGGGTGTTGCCCAGGGCCGTGAGGACCGCGCGGGACGCGTCCCGCAAAGCCGCCAGGGCGTAGTTCAGCTCCTCCGGGATCTCCTCCAGGCGGCCCGGGAGGGCCAGCTCCATCAGCCGCTCGAACGTCTCGGCGGCCGTCTGCAGGCCGTCGGCCACCTTTTCGTCGACGAGCTTGGAGGCGCGGCGCACCGCGCGGTTGACCCCGCCGGGACTCAGCTCGCCAGTGGCGACGCCGGTGACGCGGGAGACCAGCTCATGGGCCTCGTCGACGATCAGGACCTCGTGCCCCGGCAGCACGGGCGCGCCCTCGATCGCGTCGATCGCGAGCAGCGCGTGGTTGGTGACGACGACTTCGGCGAGCTTGGCCCGCTCCCGGGCCGCCTCCGCGAAGCACTCGGCGCCGTACGCGCAGCGGGACGCACCGAGGCACTCCCGGGACGAGACGGACACCTGCGACCAGGCCCGGTCGGAGACTCCCGGGGTCAGGGCGTCGCGGTCTCCCGTCTCCGTCTCGTCGGCCCAGTCCCGCATCCGCAGCAGGTCCTTGCCGAGCTTGCTGGTGGGCGTGGCCGACTCGAAGACGTCGAAGAGCCCGTCCTCCTCCTCCCGCGGCACGCCCTCATGCAGCCGGTGCAGGCAGAGGTAGTTCGAACGCCCCTTGAGCGTGGCGAACTCCGGCCGACGGCGCAGCAGCGGCTGCAGCGCGCCGACCGTACGCGGAAGGTCGCGTTCCACCAGCTGCCGCTGCAGGGCGAGCGTGGCCGTCGCCACGACCACCCGCTCGCCCTGCGCGAGCGCGGGCACCAGGTAGCCGAGGGACTTGCCGGTGCCTGTGCCGGCCTGGACCAGCAGGTGGGAGCCGTCGCCGATGGCCTCGGCCACGGATTCGGCCATGGTGACCTGACCGGGGCGCTCGGTGCCGCCGATGGCGGCGACGGCGGCGTGCAGGAGTTCGGGGAGGGAGGGCTTCGTCATAGCGTGACCACCCTACGGCGCGGCACTGACATCCTCCGCCGTCACGCCCGCGAGCGGATTGGGGACCGTCCCGTGCACCGCGGCGTGCGGCCGTTCCGGCCGGTCGCGGTAGCCGTCCAGATGCAACCGGTTGCGGTTCAGGCAGAGCCGGTCGATCCGGGGCGTGAGCAGGTCGAACGCCTCGAACCGCTCCTTGAGTTCCGGGAACCGGGCGTGGTGCCGCAGGATCTCGGCCCGGACGTGGGCCCAGAACCGGGCCTCCGGCACGCCCAGGTGTTCTTCGCACAGCGGGGCCAGGTAGCGGAAGACGCCGACGAACAGCCCGGAGTGGATGAACTGGGTGAGGAAAGCCGGCTCCTCGGTGAGCAGCACGGCCCGTACGTCCGCGGGCATTCCCGCGTGCTCCGGCAGCGATCCGGAGCTGATGTTCACGTCGTCCACGAAGTCCTTCACGGCCAGCCGCACCGGCACGTCCCGCTCGTCGAAGACCACGATGGCGTTCTCCCCGTGCGGCGAGAAGACCGTGCCGTACCGGTAGAGGAAGCGCAGCAGCGGCGGCAGCAGCGCGGCGAAGAGCCGGCGCAGCCAGACGTCCGGCGCGAGCCCGGAGCGCCGCACCAGCTCGGCGGCGAACGACCGGCCCCGCGGGTCGGTGTGCAGCAGCGCGGCGAGGGTGCGCGCCCGCTCCCCCGCGTCGAGCCGCGGCGCGAGCGGCTCGCGCCAGATGCAGCCGAGCAGCTCCTTGTACTGGTACGGCACCTCCGGCAGTCGGTCGTAGAGCGGGTGTTCGACGGTGACGGACGCCGTCTCGCCGAGCAGGATCACCCGGGTCTCGTCGCGCAGGAACGAATCTTCGGCGTGCAGTGACTGCACCCACTGGGTGACGGCGGGGGCGGCGAGCGTGCGCTCGGTCGGCAGACCCCGCCAGACGAGCGTGTTGAGCACCGACAGCGGGAGTTTGACCGTACGGGCCCGGGGGCGGCTGACGTTGAGGAAGGTCCGGATGGACTGCTGCGGCAGCCGGAGGTCGTCGTCCGCCGGGAGCGGGATGATGCTCCCGTCGGCGATGTGCGGGGCGAACAGTGGCACGATGCTCTCGTCCCACTGCCAGGGGTGGACGGGGAGCCAGAGGTAGTCGCCCGGGTCGCGGCCGTGCTCGGCGACGGTTCGGTCGAACACCGCGCGGGTCCCGGGGGACAGCTCCTCGGCGTAGAGCCGGTCCGGCGACGCCAGGGCGGGGACACCGCGGTACGTGGCGAGGTCGCGGTGGACGGCGAGCCAGGGCAGGCGCTGGGGTATGCGGGCCTCCGGCGCCCAGCGGACGGCGTCGGCGGCGGAGAAACCGACGCGGCCCTTGTTGGCGACGATCCACGGGTGGCCGGTCTGGTGGCCCTCCAGTTCGGCGTAGCCGAGGTCGGCCAACTCCCCCGCGCTCAGGGCCGTCTCCTCCATCCGGGTGTCGGCGGCGAGGGTGGTGGTCAGCTCGCGGATCAGATGGCCGGTGGTGTCGCCGGGGAGCGCGAGCACGGTGCTGTGACCGCGGGCCAGGAATTCCAGCGGATCGGCGGACGGCTCGATCGAGTCCGGGTCCACCCGCCAGTGGCCGTACGCGCCGCGGGCGGCCCGGAAGCGGTAGGTGAGGCCGGGGGCGACGGTGAGCCGGTGGGCGAGCGGGTCGGC
>JUEG02000344.1_pt1 | contig 11166 bp, 12 predicted proteins | sample 432341 | NCBI WGS metagenome assembly JUEG02 (sample SAMN02953476, study PRJNA257561) | rock porewater metagenome | biome: terrestrial; feature: Opalinus Clay rock; material: porewater; isolation source: Opalinus Clay rock BIC-A1 borehole | place: Switzerland: Mt Terri URL, St-Ursanne ...
GACTTTTTGGGCTAAGTTTTGTTACAGCCCCTTCTAATAATTACTTTATGTTAAAAACATGACTTAATTCAATCATAAGATAGAGAAAATTGACACTTTTACATTATCAGTTTCGGCAGATAGATCAGTCCGTAGCTTTATTTTGTAACAGCGAGTTTACATCGGTCCATTTCCTTGTACCCTTTAGGATTGTTCTTCATGGTTATATCCCCCGAAGATATATTACTGGCAAGCCCCGAATAATGCTTGCAGACACCTGAACCAGAGAAGGTTGCTCCCTCACCTGCGGGTTTGACGCAGTATTTGCATAAACCCACACACCGACATCTAAAAACAGAGATGCTAGCGAGGTATTTTTGCATATCGGTCATAATATAGTCTGGTAAACTGTCTGCCCCTACAACATCTACAAACTTGTCATCCGTGTAGGTCGCGACGACCTGCACGGATTTTTTTTGCTTGTCCACTAACGAAAATTCCACGACATTACCAGGTTTTCGTTTTGAATCCAGTATAGACCAAGTTTTTGCTGCCATTGCACTAACCAACTTTCTTAAATATCAACATAACGATTTTAAGCGCAACTCTTAAAAGGACCATTTTTTTATATACCGAGGTCGACCTCCAACTTTAAGTTAACATTATCATAATGACCGGATATTTCAAAGCGGATAGTATACAATCAGATGATTTAAGTATATACTAATATTAGTGCATTACAACACTAATGCACTAACTATAAGAGAGTTGCTTGGGGGTGATGATTGTGATCCTGAATACTGACAGCATGAAACCGCTCTATGTTCAGATTGCCGAATGGCTTAAGGGTGAAATACTTAATGAAAACATTAAAGAAGAAGAACGCATTTATTCGCAATATCAGCTCGCAGAAATGTTTACGATCAATCCCGCTACAGCTGCTAAGGGGCTGAATATTTTAGCAGACGAGGCTGTTGTTTATAAAAAACGGGGACTCGGCATGTTCGTGTCCTCGAATGCTAAGCAGTTTATTCAAACCAAGCGTAGAGATCAGATTTTAGGGAGAATGATCAAAGAGTTAGTGATGGAAGCAAAACGGCTCGAGGTAAGTGAAAGTGAGCTTATTTGGATGATCCAGCAGGTAAGACAAGACAAGGAGGAGGATTAGTATGAGTGTGGTTCAGTGTAAAGGGCTAAAAAAAACTTATGGCAAGATCAAGGCTATAGATCACTTATCCTTTGAAATAGAAGAAAATAAAATCACCGGGCTAATTGGCAGAAATGGTTCAGGAAAAACGACCTTGTTAAAGATGATTGCTGGCTACTTAAAACCTACAAGTGGAGATCTTAAGGTGTTTTTAGAAAAACCCTTTAATAGCTTAGATGTTTCTGCAAAACTATTCTTTGTTGACGACACTATGACATTTTCAGATTCATTCACACTAATTGATATTCTAACAGAAGTAGCGCCCTTTTATGCGAATTGGAATGGTAGGCTGGCTCAAGGGTTGTTTGATTACCATGAGTTTAACCCAAACCAACCGCACAGTAATTTATCAAAAGGCTCTAAAAGCACTTTCAATAGCATTCTGGGTATCGCCTCACGTTGCCCTCTAACGATTTTCGATGAGCCAACAACCGGCATGGACTCTGCGGTCAGAAAAGACTTTTACAGGGCTTTGCTTAAAGACTATCTTGAATTTCCACGTACGATCATTCTCTCAAGTCATATGTTAAGTGAAATCGAGGAACTATTAGAGGATATTCTACTGATAGATTATGGAACAAAGCAGTTACATTTGCCTGTCCTCGATTTAAAGGAATTGGCTGTAGGGATCAGAGGAAATGCACAAGCTGTGCAAAGTATCATTGACTCCAAGGAAATCATCTATCAGGAAGAGTTTGCTAAAGGCAATCTATACGTTGTCATAAGAAAAACATTAATACACCAGCATTTTGAAACAATGAAACAAAGCGGCCTTGAAATACACCCCATTTCTACGGACGATCTATGTGTCTATTTAACGTCAACAAATAAAGGGGGTATTGAGGATGTCTTCAAACGAAGTTAGCCTTCTAACAATTTCGTTAAAGCAATATTTCTACAAGCTGAAAGCATATTCAGGTTTGCTTAATTGGCTTATTTTTGTTCAGATTGCTGCTTTGCTCTTTTCTTTGGGTGGAGTAAGTAGTACGGGGTCATCTAATAATGAAGTATCAGTTTCGGTGAGTCATTACTCGTCAAATTTAATTTTTGTTTTTTCGTTTTTTTGGATATGGTTTATTGCAATACAGCTAAACACAAAGCAGTATAAGAACATGGAAACGACACTTGTAACCAACAGGATCACCGAGAATTTATCAAATATCGGTTATCTGCTAACGGTTTGTGCTTTTGGGGGTGTTACATCATCACTGGGAGGTTTACTCCTGAGGGTTATCATGTATTTTTCAAGTGATCAATCCCTTATAATTTTGGACGGGTTTTACATAGTTTACTCTGATTTGTTCTTAGGTATGGTAGTGGGGATTCTATATATGGTCTTAATCTCGGCGATCAGTTATTTGATAGGGATAATATCACGGATAAGTATGGTTATAGGCGCTATTACTATTGCTTTGATTATAGGACTTTTAAGAGTCTACACCAATTTAGCCCAAATAGCCTTTGAGTTTATTGCCTTCGAAGTTTCTTTCCCCTTGTTTACTTTAAAAGTCATTACGATATCATTTGTGCTATTTGGAGTCGGTATGTTACTTTCCAACAGAAGGGAGGTAAACCAATGAACAGTATACTAATACTAGCACTGTTACTATTTACGGTTGTGCTCATAGTTGGTATTGCTCCAAAAATTAGGTCTAAAGCTGGTTCTCTTATCACGTGGAAAAGGAGTTTGATATTAGCCGGCCTTTATCTGGGAATTCTGATCATGTCCTATCCTATATTATATTTACTGCCAGACAAAGACTTCATTAAATTAGTTGAGATTAGTAAGGAAGAAGTGAATTATCAGCTTTTCGAAGGAAATTTTGATCAGCAACCAGGACTCTATAAAAATAGTAGACATGACTACAAAGTCGATAACAACAAATTAACGTTTGACATAGTTGCTAACTTAGGGAACTATAGAATTTTCGTCGAACGAAAGGACGTTGATGATGGACAGATTGAAGTTAGTACATATGCTGAAGCTCAATTTGTCGACGGGATAGATATAACAGAACTAGTCTTACCCCCGATTATCACAGTTCAAAATGGGATATTATCTTTGCAATCTAGTCAGGAACAGAGACTAAATTTCAAACAATTTAAAATGGATTTTACTGCAGCGCAATTGAAAAATAGAAATGGGTGGCTTAATAGAGGCGGAATGTATAGCGATTTTGGAATGAAACTAATCTATATTCGCGTTCCAAAAAATATGGATATTAATAAAGGGAACAACGATTACGAAGGGCGAATCCAAATGCTCAGCAAATAGATAGCGTTGAACCAGTTCACAGCGTTAATAGATTGTTCCGTCAAAGTAAGAGTGATAGAATAAACAATACAATAAATAAACAGTTTGCTTCCTATTAATTTAATGATTAAGCAAGGTGGGGAATCGGTGAAGCAGCGGGAATGGGTACTTAGTGTTGACGTGGGAACATCAAGTGTTAAAGCGACGATTTTTAACGGAGAGGCAGAACTGGTTCGTGAATTTAGTAGCAGCTATCCTTTGATTCAGACCCAGCCGGGTTTTGTAGAACAGTATCCTCTAAAGGTCTTAGAAGCGTTTCATCAATCAATTCAAGAGGTGTTATCTGGGCTAACCAATTGTCCAAAGGTAATCGTCCTGAGTACCGCGATGCATTCCTTAGTGGCAATTGATGAGTTTAATCAGCCAATAACCCATCTTGTAACTTGGGCTGATCAGCGGGCTGAAGCTGAAGCAGGTCAATTGCGTTCTAGCCTTCAAGGGGATCGTTTGTACCAAAGGACTGGGACCCCGATTCACTCCATGTCGCCGCTGGTCAAGCTGGCATGGTTTAGAGAAAATGAGCCGGAGATATTTGAGAGAGCAAAACTCTGGGCGGATCTAAAATCTATGATCCTGTTTGATTTGCTGGGCGAGTGGGTGATCGATGAATCGCTCGCCTCGGCCACAGGACTCTATAATCTGTTAACTCGGGATTGGGATCAGGAAGCCATGAAATGGTGTGGGGTGGCCCGAGAACAATTACCCCGGCTGGTTAAAACAACGGATATGCTAGGGTATATCAGACCCCAACTGGCCGAAGCGTTAGGCCTAGGTGAAAACATCCGAGTTATCGCCGGTGCTAGTGATGGAGCCCTGGCCAATCTAGGGGTAGGCGCTGTTTATCCGGGGTCTTTAGCTATTTCCATAGGAACGAGTGGGGCTGTCCGAGGAATGGTTAACGAACCGAGGTTGGATCCTCACGGTCGACTCTTTTGCTATCATGTGGATGAGAGTCACTATATTGTGGGTGGGCCGATTAATAACGGAGGAATTCTTCTACACTGGTTGCAGGGGATTTTGTTAGATAGTGGAGAACGTTCAGGTGGACGTATTTCCGAAAGTGAGCTTACTCACACGTTCTACGAACTCATGAACAGAGGAGTCAGTGAAGTTGCACCAGGTTCTGACGGTCTTTTTTGCTTACCATATCTAACAGGGGAAAGAGCGCCGTTCTGGCGCGAAGATCTATCCGGAAGCTTTTGGGGACTGAAGCTAAATCACAGTCGGTACCATTTAGCCAGGGCTGTGCTGGAGGGCATCTGTTATCAGCTTTATTCGGTCGTTGATATGCTTGTGGAGTTAACAGGACCGGTCTCGGAAATCCGAGCGACTGGGGGCTTTGCTAAATCTGAAGGTTGGGTAAAGATTCTGACGGATGTATTAGGTAAACCATTAGGTGTTCTTGAACACACTCAGGGAACGGCCCTAGGAGGTGCTTTCCTAGCATGGTATGCGTTAGGACAAATCAAATCGTTAGAGGAATGTGCCGAGCTTGTACCAGTTGCCCGAGTAGAATCGCCAGATGAGGCGAGGGTTGCTCGTTACCAGGATGGTTACACTCTTTTTAAAGAACTCGTCATTTTGGGGGACATAGCTTACCTAAAACTTCAGAAGTTTGCCCAAAAAGGGCAAATCTAGGGGCAATCGTAATTATATATAATTATTTATAAATATTTTTAAAGCAAAGGATGAATGAAATGAAGAATTGTTCATACGGCATGATCGGACTTGGTAAAATGGGTAGATTAGCGGTAGAAAATGTTTTGTCCAAAGGAATTTATGTTGCGGTTTTTGATGTTTTTCAGGCGCAAGTCGATGAGTTATCGAAACTAGGGGCAAAAGGATGTCGTACGTTAAAGGAACTCGTTGACTCCTTGGAAGCCCCTCGCGTGATTTGGCTAATGGTTCCAGCAGGAGATCCCATTGAAGAAGTCTTATTTGGGAAAGATGGTCTGAGCCGATTTCTAAGTCCCGGGGATATCGTCATTGATGGAGGGAATTCCTTTTACCAAGACTCGGTTCGCCGATCCAAACAGTTGGCTGAGGTAGGGATTAATTATTTGGATTCAGGTTCCAGTGGGGGGACTGAAGGTGCAAAGGGAGGGCTTTGCTTGATGGTCGGAGGGGATCAAGCTGCTTTTACTGAAGCAAGGCCTTTTCTCGAAGCACTGTCGGTAGGTTTAGGGGCGTGTACATATGTAGGACCTAGTGGGGCTGGGCATTACACTAAGATGGTTCATAACGCCATTGAGTACGGTATGTTACAGGCGATTGGTGAAGGCTTTGAGCTTTTAGATGCCGGACCTTATGATTTGAACCTCGAAGAAATCGCGCATTTGTGGACAAAAGGCAGTATAGTTAGTGGATATTTGATGAAATTAGCTGAACGTGCCTTTGCGAAAGATACCAATCTTAGTCAAATTACTGGCGAAGTCGGCGGCGGAAGTACGGGAAGTTGGGCCATCGAAGAGGCCTGGAAGGTTGGAGTTCCGTTTGAAGCAATTGCTTTATCATACGCCGCACGCTTACGTTCCAGGCAAAACGACACATATGCGGGTAAAGTAGTTTCGGCTCTTCGTAATGAATTTGGTGGCCATGCTACGGTAATAAGAGAAAAAACGGAAGGCTGTGAAGAATGACTACAGACAGTAAGCAGAGCGAAAGCATACTTATTTCCAAAACTGTGACTCTCCCTCGATTGAACCGCTTAAGTCCTTCTTTGGAAGGTACAGCCTTAAAGATCATGGAGGAATCTGGGGAGTTAGCTCAAGCCATAGGTAAATTCAGGGGGCTTAGTGGAGAGCAACAACGCTTTGAAGAAGAAGAAGCCATGCAGATGGTAGCCCGAGAACTGGTCGACGTGGCTCAGACAGCCGTCACAATGATGTTTGTGCTCGAGGAGCAATACGGTATAAATTTGGAAGTCATTATGAAAGAACATATAGAAAAATTACGTCAAAAGGGATATTGTGATTAACAGTTACTAAATTAATCTGGCTAAAAATAGTTGAAAAGAAACAGGGCTGAAGTATTTAACTTTCAGTCCTGTTTCCGTCTGCTTCAAGGAAGAGAAGGTCTTATTAAATTAATATAGGATTTTCCATGTGTAACCTTCGAATTAGTGTTAGTTATAGTCCTTTATCTATCGTCCTATGAATTCTTGAGCGAACATTTTTCCATAAGTTGAACTGGCAGTAATGCCGATGCCTATATAATTAAACGATGATTTGAGGATATTCTCTTTGTGGCCAGGGCTGTTCATCAGAGCTTCATGTGCTCCTTCTACGGATGAGTTTCCTGCGATATTCTCACCTGCGGTAGAATAATTAATCCCAAATGCTTTCATCATATCAAAAGGAGATCCATAAGTAGGGGATGTATGGCTGAAATATGATTTTGCAACCATCTCATCTGATTTTACTTGGGCCATCTTTTGTAGCTGCGCATCAATTTTAAGTGGTGCTACACCAACTTTAGACCGTTCCTGATTAATGAGATCTAGCATCTGTTGCTGATCAGCTGTGAGCTCAATTTGGGAGGGAGTCGGAGTTGGAGTCGGAGCTGGAGTCGGAGTTGGAGTCGGTGTTGGAGCTGGTGTCGAAGGAGGATAGTATGCTTTGGCAAGACCTCCAGAGATTAAACCAACGACATCATTTTCCAAATGAACAACCCACCATCCTCCGAGCTTACCGATGCAATCAACAATCTGACCTCGGGAGGCTAATCCGACTTTGATAAAACTAGTTCCTGGTCCAGATCTCACATTCGCCGAGGAGGCTGTAATTGAAATTTGCGCAGGTACATTAGTACGACTAAATTGAGTTTGAGCGTTAACAAGAATTGGGGAAATAGCCAGGATAAGAATAGTCAGGATGATAATTTTAGGAATTATCTTATTTAAGTTCATAATCTTTACCTCCTATGCGCAAACTTTAGTCAGATTAGTAGTTAATTTTAGCTTGTGGAATTTTCCTTTTAATTAAACGCGTTAAATATAGGAAATAAGTCCTCTAAAAATTGAAGAACAAGCAACTATTTGCCGTTTTTGTGTGCGCTAAATCACGGAATGGTTGCTGATAGTTTGGTATTATTTGAGATAGGAAATATGGAACTATTAGAAGGAGCTATTAGATAGTTGAGAAAGGAGTAAATTTGATGCTTCCAGGCCAAGCTTTAACCACAGCAATGGGCATTTTACCTCATACAAATTTGCCAGACGCCCAAAAGTTGGCGCTCAGTTTAGATATTCCTTTTTGGCCACAATTACCACACTTTCGGTTTAAGGAAGACATGTATGCTCAGTTCGCCGAGCACTTCCCAGGAATGATTGTTGACGAAGTGAAAAAAAGTCTTCTTTTCTCCCACGAACGCTTTGCCCAAGAAATTGATGAATATCTTGAGCAAAGTATCATTCCAGAACACTTTGCCCTGTCAGTAGAATCTTCCGCAGCGTTTAGCGGATTTTTAGCGTCGGACCTTTCCTCTTACAAATTGATTCATGGTCAGACTGTTGGTCCCATCAGTTTTGGGCTTAAAATATGTGATGAAGAACGCAAACCGATGATATATAATGATTTTGTTAGGGAGATTTTATATGACTTTCTGCAGCATAAAATCACTTGGCAATATAACCAATTAAAACAGGTTCATCCAAACCCTTTTGTTTGGTTAGATGAACCAGGATTAGAAATGATTTTTAACTCGCTTAGTGCATATACTTATGAAGTGGCTAAAGTTGAGTACGGAGCTTTCTTATCTAAACTACCTGGACCAAAGGGGGTCCATCTATGTGGTAATCCAGATTGGTCTTTTCTCTTAAACGCAAACCTTGATATCCTTTCGGTCGATGCTTTCAGCTGGGGACACATCCTGGTGCGTTATGTAGATGAAGTTAAAGAATTTCTACGACGTGGTGGTATCATATCCTGGGGGATTACTCCCACCTTGACGAGTGAACTGTTTTCGGAAACTGCCGATTCATTAACGGATCGTCTGCTTCAATTATGGAAGTTTCTCAATCAACATGGACTGGATGACGATATCTTATTCGACCGGTCTTGGTTAGCCCCATCCCGTTGCTGTCTAATTAATGGAGATGGCACAGCGAGTATCGATCACTCCTTCTCACTGCTCAAAGAAATATCTCGAAATCTCAGAACACGGTAATCAGTTACCACTTTTATTCGAAACGAACTACGAAATTTAAGGAGGATTATCGCGATGGATAAGAACCACGAAGTTTCATGTACAGAATGCATTTATTGTGGCGCAACTGACAATGTCTTCTCCTTCTGTAAAACACAGCAGACGGAGGATGGAGAAAAAAAGGTCTGTTATTGCACATGTACTAAATGTGCCGATCATATTGAGAAGAATTTGAGCCCCGAGGTTCCTTGTGAAACCTGCGAAGTATGTGGTAAAACAACGGATGTCTTTGCTTTTTGTTCGAACGCTCCTACAGAGGAAGGGAAATCAGAAAAAGTATGTTACTGCGTTTGCCCAGATTGCGTTGCTAGCTTGCAAGATAAAGTTTTTGATTATTATGATGAAGCATTAGCCCATGGGTACGAACCCGAAAAAGCGGAAGAAAAGAAATAAGTAGGGTAGAGATCGGGGCTAGAAGCATTGCTTCCAGCCCCGTTTAGGTAACTATTAAATTTCTTTTTTTTAGGTAGAGGAATATCGCGTATTTTACCGAATAATGAGGAAATGAGGTAAATCTAAACCCATTGAACGGAGGATATTATATGAAGAAGATCGCACTTGTAACGGACGGGACTGCTGACTTGACCGATGAAATTATTAAGGATTATGATATACACGTCGTTCCACTGAAAGTGAGATTTGGAAATCAGGAGTATTCTGGTTCAGAGCTTACAAGTGAAGAATTCTATCGCCGTTTAGCCTCAGAAGAAGAACTGCCTAAGACATCACAACCTTCTCCTGAGGAGTTTGGTCGTTTATACATTAAGTTACTTGAGGACTATCAAGAGGTAATATCTGTTCATGTCTCATCTGCCCTTAGTGGAACATTCAATTCGGCCTATTTGGCTAAGGAAAAATTCAAAGAAAGAATCCATCTTGTCGATTCAAAAACATTAAGTCTCGGTATGGGTTTGATGTTAATTGAAGCGGCAAAGAATATTAAAGACGGTCAGGATGTGGCGTGGATTGTTGATAACCTTGCAAAGGCGAGGAAGAATATAGAGACTCTTTTCACACTAAACACAATGGAGTACCTGCAAAAAGGAGGGAGAATAGGAAGGGTTCAAGGTTTTATGGGGTCGCTTTTGAATATTAAACCAATAGTCAGAGTTGGAGACGACGGAGTCTATCATACCTACGGGAAAGCTCATAGTCAGAAAAAGGCTCTCGATGGTCTGGCCCAAGCTTTTCGAGATTTAGCAAAGGGCAGGAAACCTATCGGATTGGTAATAGTCCACGGTGCAGCACATCAGGCAGGCACATATCTAAGAGAAACCTTGGAAAATGCTTTTCAACTTCAAACAACGGCGTTTACTCAGGTGGGGCCGGTCATTGGGGTTCATACGGGCCCTGGAACAGTGGGAGCTGCGGTTCAGTACGAATAATACAAGCGAAGCACCAAGGGATATTAATCCCAAGGGTGCTTTTTAGTAATCTTTAACAATATGCTTATACAGTGGAACGTATCACGGATATAGCTTACAAAATTGAAAAGGGTGAGTGCAATGGTCTATCTGCCATTTATTATCGCGTTAGGAATTATTTTATATTTTGGTTATTGGTCGGGAAGCCGACGAGCAAAGTCACAGAAAAGTAAAAAATCAAAAGTGTACGAAGTTTACCCTTTATCGAAAGCTAAGAGACAGACAAAACTGCGTCGCGTTAAATAAACCTTGTTCAGTAAAAACTTAAACATTGAGAAGAAACCACCCCCACTTATAGAAGAGTGGGTTCTTGAAAATTGGATAAGTCTGAAGGCGTTGGCAGGATCCGATCATTGCCAACTCTTTTATGTCTTGTCAGAGCAGAGGACTGGATTGAAGCATCATGAAAAACCGAGCAGATCTAAGCGGTCAGGCATGGGTGTAGCAAAATTTTGGAGAAGGTATGCGCTCTAAACTGCATAATAGGGATTGCCAAAAAGGGAGCAACTACACTATAATAAAGGGAGTAAGTTAATTAATTTAATTAAGTCAGATAAAGATTTGATTTTATAACCATCTTTCGCATTTTATGGGAGGAAGTACTATGACAGAGTTGCGATATAACCCTTTACTTGGAGATTGGACGATGGTAGCTTCTCACCGACAGAATCGCCCCAATATGCCAAAAGATGGATGTCCCTTTTGTCCAGGCTCAGGAAAGGTTCCGGAGCATTATGACGTTCTGATATATGACAACGACTTTCCCGCGTTAATGCCAGACCCACCGGCCCCTGATCTAGTAGGGTCTAGTCTATACACAACCGAAAAAGCCTATGGCAAATGTGAAGTTGTCCTTTATTCGTCGGATCATTCCGTGACCCTTCCTCAACTTTCGGTTGATCATCTTGAGAAGTTGATTGATCTGTGGACAGAACGGTTTCTGGCGTTGTGTCAGGAGCCAAACCACAAGTACGTGATGATTTTCGAGAATCGAGGTCAAGAGTGTGGCGTGACCATGCCCCATCCGCATGGGCAGA
>JUEG02001041.1_pt1 | contig 11161 bp, 9 predicted proteins | sample 432341 | NCBI WGS metagenome assembly JUEG02 (sample SAMN02953476, study PRJNA257561) | rock porewater metagenome | biome: terrestrial; feature: Opalinus Clay rock; material: porewater; isolation source: Opalinus Clay rock BIC-A1 borehole | place: Switzerland: Mt Terri URL, St-Ursanne ...
CGAGCCTGCCGGCGGAGCCACGTCCGAGCCGGTCGGCGGGGCCGGTCGGCTGCGCAACGTACATGCAACGTACGGCTCATTAGCCTCGCGTCGAGCGCTGCCCAACGGCGGGCAGCGACCGCACCAGGGAGGCCACCGAGATGACCCGCTACTCCGCGCCCGGCACCGACGGCGCGATCGTCTCCTACCAGCCCCGTTACGACCACTGGATCGGCGGGGAGTTCGTCAAGCCGAAGCTCGGCAAGTACTTCGAGAACCCGACGCCCGTCACCGGCCGCGCCTTCACCGAGATGGCACGGGGCACCGCCGAGGACGTCGAAGCGGCGCTCGATGCCGCCCACGCCGCCGCCCCCGCCTGGGGCCGTACCTCCCCCGCCGAGCGCGGGAACGTCCTGAATAAGATCGCCGACCGGATGGAGGCCCATCTGGAGGAGCTGGCGGTCGCCGAGACCTGGGAGAACGGCAAGCCGGTCCGGGAGACACTCGCCGCCGACATCCCGCTCGCCATCGACCACTTCCGCTACTTCGCCGGCGCGCTGCGCGCCCAGGAGGGCAGCCTCAGCCAGGTGGACGACGACACCGTCGCGTACCACTTCCACGAGCCGCTGGGCGTGGTCGGCCAGATCATCCCGTGGAACTTCCCGATCCTGATGGCGACCTGGAAGCTCGCCCCCGCGCTCGCGGCGGGCAACGCGGTCGTCCTCAAGCCCGCCGAGCAGACCCCGGCGTCGATCCACCTCTGGATGAGCCTGATCGCCGATCTGCTGCCGCCGGGCGTGGTCAACATCGTCAACGGCTTCGGCGCGGAAGCCGGCAAGCCGCTCGCCTCCAGCGCGCGCGTCGCCAAGATCGCCTTCACCGGCGAGACGACGACAGGGCGGCTGATCATGCAGTACGCCAGCGAGAACATCAAGCCGGTCACGCTCGAACTCGGCGGCAAGAGCCCGAACGTCTTCTTCGACGATGTGTCGGCCTCGGACGACGACTTCCTCGACAAGGCCCTCGAGGGCTTCACGATGTTCGCCCTCAACCAGGGTGAGGTCTGCACCTGCCCCTCGCGTGCGCTCATCCAGCAGGGCCACTACCGGGACTTCCTGGAAGCAGCGGTGGTCCGTACGGAGAAGATCGTCCCCGGCGACCCGCTGGACACGAACACGATGATCGGCGCACAGGCGTCCAACGACCAGCTGCAGAAGATCGTCTCCTACATGGACATCGGCCGGCAGGAGGGCGCCAAGGTCCTCACCGGCGGCCAGATCGCGCCTCCCGGCGGTGACTTGGAGGGCGGCTACTACTTCCAGCCGACGATCTTCGAGGGCACGAACAACATGCGCGTCTTTCAGGAGGAGATCTTCGGCCCGGTGGTCTCGGTCGCGTCCTTCACCGACTTCGACGACGCGATGAAGATCGCCAACGACACGCTCTACGGTCTGGGCGCCGGCGTCTGGACCCGCGACATGAACACCGCCTACCGGGCCGGCCGCACGATCCAGGCCGGCCGCGTCTGGACGAACTGCTACCACGCCTACCCGGCGCACGCCGCCTTCGGGGGCTACAAGCAGTCGGGGATCGGGCGGGAGAACCACAAGATGATGCTGGAGCACTACCAGCAGACGAAGAACCTGCTGGTGTCGTACTCGCCGAAGAAGCTGGGCTTCTTCTGAACGCAGAGAGTAGGGCGCCTGACCGGGCGATTCACCCGTCAGGCGCCCTACCTGGCGCACCTCTGAGCCGTGGTGCGAAACGCGAGCCGACTACCCGATGACTCGCATCGCTGTCCCTGTCGATGTGGAGACCACGGGCCTGAAGAAGCCTACGCGGGTACAGATCGCCGTCGTACGCCGCGACGGGTGGTCAGCACCAGCCTCCGCCGAGCCTGGAGAACGCCTTCCAGGCGGCCCTGGTCTTGGTTCCGGCGATGCCGTCGATGCCGCCGGTGTCGTAGCCGATGCGGACGAGGAAGCGCTGGAGGCCGCGGATGGTGTTGGGGCCGACGTCGCCGTCGACGATTCCGGCGTTGAATCCGCGGTCGTTGAGGAAACGCTGCCAGGCCTTCCAGCTGCTGGAGCCGAGCTGGCCGTCGATCGCGCCGGGGCTGAATCCGGCGTCGCGGACGTAGCACTGTGCGCTCTTGGCTTCGGTGGTGGTGAGGCCGAGGTTGTTGACGGCCGCGATGGTGACGGTCCGGGTGGGGACCTGCTGGGTGGGTGCGGCGGTGGCTGTGGTTGCGCCGGCAAGGGTGCCGATGCTGAGGGCGGCGGCTGTGAGGATTCCTAACAGCCCTTTTGTGAGCGTGTTCGATGCCATGCGTGTTTCCCCCAAAACAGGAGTGACTGGGACGGCCACGACACTACTTCCGGTCTTTTGTGAACCGGCGGTGCCGGTTGTGAGAGTTCTGTCGGGCCGCCTTGGTCAACATTTCGGAGACGATCGGCGTGACTGGCCGTCAGTTCGATCCAGCCCGCACGGCTCAGCAACCGCATCGCCGAGCTGGTGTCGTGCTCACGGAAGAAGCTGGGCTTCTCCCGGACGTACACGACGCTGCCACTGCCCCCTCACCGGTCATCCGGTGAGGGGGCAAGAACAGGCGGCGGCCGGCCTCCGTCCGCGCGGAGCGCCGGCCTCCGCGCGCAGGGTCAACCGCTGATCGTACGGCCCTGGTTGCGGCGCTGGACGTACAGCCGGTCGCCCTCCGGGCCGGTCCACTCCAGCCGTACGACACCGGGCACGGCGGCGTCGGCGATGCGTGACGGGTCGGACCAGTAGCCGACGTTCGGGTTGCGGAAGAACGTCGCCCACAGGTGGCCGCTGTGGTCCCTGAAGAAGTTGTTGTGGCCTGCGCCGACACCCGCGGTCCACCGCTCCGAGTACGGGCCCTCGAAGTGGTCCGAGACGGCGACGATCACGTCGTACTGGTACTGCGTGCGGCCGGGGGCGGGCGGGTCGTAGGCGTACCGTGTGCTGCCGTCGGGACCGATCGACGTCCGGTCCCAGGCGGCGTGCAGGAGGTAGTACTTGCCCCCGTGCTTGAACACGTACGCACCCTCGAGATACGGCTCGGGCGAGTACGGCTTCTGCTGGAACCTCGGGAGGTCACTCATCGGGACGATGTCCTCCATGTCGTCCCGGAACTTCGCGTACAGGTCGTTGTGCAGCACGAGCCACGCGTCGTCGCCCTCGGTGTAGAGGCTGCCGTCGATGTGGTGGTAGGCGCCGGGCTCGATGAACCTCGGCCCCCCGATGAACGATTCGCCGAAGGGCTTCTCGTGGTTGCCCTCGACCAGCCGGTACGGTCCTTCCGCCCCGCCCTCGCTCACCAGCATGAACGAGCCGACCTTCCGGGAGTGGTCGCCCATGCACGCGACGATGTACCACTTGTCCCGGAAGTAGTGCAGCTCCGGGGCCCAGACATTGCCGCGCTTGCCGAACCGGTCGTCGTGCCAGTACTCCTGCCACGGCGCGACGACCGTGCGCCCGGGCCCGTTCTCGCCGACGAACTCGGGTGACCACACCTTGCCCTTCTCGGCGTCGGGCCGGATGCAGGCCGTGTCGATCAGCCTCCACGGCCCCTGCAGGGACGGGGCCACCCACACGAAGATGCCGTCGTTCCACGGGGCGGCCGGCTCGAGCCCGGGCACGCGGGTGGTGCCCGTGGCGACGTAGAGCGGACGGCCGTCGACGACGAAGCAGTTGACGTAGGTGTCCCGCATCCAGACCTTGCCGCGCTCCTCGTCACGCGGGCGCAGCTCCAGCGGGAGAACGAAGGAGTTGTCCTCCCGCGGCCACAGGTCCTGCCGGGTGTCCGCGAGGCCGTAGGGCTCGGGGTCGGGCCAGTTCGACGGGTGGTGCCGCATCGGCGCTGTGTTCGCCGACGCCGCCTGAGCGGCGGTCGCGGGCAGTGCCGCCGCCACTCCCAAGGAGCCGGCGACGGCCAACAGGGACCGCCGGTCGATGTGCAACCCGTTCTCGGAGCTGGTCATCAGTCACGTTCTCCTTCGTCGGCCAGGACGCCGGTGCCTTGCCTGACAGGACCCGCCGGCGGAGGTTGGCACTGCCTGCGATTCGCGCGCCGTGCAGAGGACCTCGGGTGCGACCGCATCGGCCGCCAGATGGACGGAGCGGCGTGGCAGAGGGCCGTCCTGGGGTGTCATGCCGCACAGCATGTGAGCGCCCCTCGATTTTCGTCAACAGGTCGGAAAAATAATCCGGAGAGTCCCGCGCTCCAACGGATCCGCGTGCCGCGGCATTTCCACAGGTCGCAAGGCCCGCTACTGACGGGCGGCTTGGAACATTGCGATCGCGTAACGGGATCGCGTAACGGGATCGCGTGATCGACCATCATCTCGATGGCGTGCCGCCGGCTACACGTCACTCGCGCAGCGGAAGCCGATATTGCCCGCCGTGCTGTCGGGGGTGTTGGAGCTACGGGCCGCGACGCGGTAGCGGTTGCAGTAGGAGTGGTGGCACATGTACGAACCGCCGCGGATGACCTTGGCCGTGCCGCCGGCCGGGCCGACGGGGTTGCTGCGCGGGGTGGCGGTGTGGTCGGTGTGCCACCAGTCGGCGGCCCACTCCCACACGTTCCCCGCCACGTTGTACAGGCCGAACCCGTTGGGTTCGAAGGCGTCCACCGGTGCGGTGGCCCGGTAGCCGTCCTCGGCGGTGTTCCTGCTCGGGAACCGCCCCTGCCAGATATTGCAGCGGTGCTCACCTCCGGGCGTGAGCTCGTCCCCCCACGGGTATCGGCGCTGCTCGAGGCCGCCCCGGGCCGCGTACTCCCATTCGGCCTCCGCCGGAAGCCGGGTGCCGGCCCACCGGCAGTAGGCGATCGCGTCGTTCCAGGACACATGGACCACGGGGTGGTCGGCTCGTCCGGCGATCCCGCTGCCGGGCCCCTCGGGTGCCTTCCAGAACGCGCCGGGAACCCCGCACCACCACGGCGTCTGCTCAGGCCGTGCCGCAGCGCGACGGAGCGCGGCGGGCAGGAACCCGGCGAACACGTACGACCAGCCGAATCGCTCGGCCTCGGTGGTGTGGCCGGTGGCGTCCACGAACGCGGCGAACCGCTCGTTGGTCACCGCGTGCACGTCGATCCGGAACGGCGCGAGCCTCACCTCGCGCACCGGACCCTCACCGTCGGAGCGGAAGCCTTCCGCATCCTCGGTGCCCATCAGGAACGTACCGCCGGGCAGCCGGGCCATGCCCTCGGTGCCGCCGGCCCGGAAATCCGGCGCGATTCCGGCGGAGGCGGAACCGGCCCCGAAGCCGGGCCCGGTCCTGAGTCCGGCTCCGGGCCCGGGCCCGGCTTCGCGTGAGGGCGAGCAGCACGCCCTGACCTCGGGTGCAGCATCCGTTTCGATGTCCTTCATGGTCTCCTCCCTGGCGTACGTGGCGCACGCGGCGGCGACTATACGAGTACGGGCGCTTCCCGGCGAGTGGATCGACCGCCGGTGAAATTCTTTTTTCCGGGGCATTGACGAAAACATGGGGCGTCAGCATGCTGTCGGCATGCAACGTCACGACGACCCCCTGGCACGGCTTCGGCGGGGACACGAGGAACGCGTACTGGACCTGTTGCGCAAGCGCGGCCCGCTCAGCCGGGGCGAGCTCGGCAAGTGGAGCGGACTGTCCCGTACGACCCTCTACGACATCATCGCCGAACTCGTGAACAGCGGCGCCATCGTCGCCTCCGCACCGGACCCGGCGCTGCGCAAGCGAGGCCGGCCGGTGGAGACGCTGGCCCTCAACCCCGAGGCCGGCCAGGCGATCGGCATCGACTTCGCCCGGCGCGCGGTGCATGTCGCCTCGGTCAATGTCGCGCACGAGGTCATCGGGTCGGCGAGCGAGCCGCACGCCGCGGATCTGCCCTGGGAGGAGCAGGTCGACATCGCCGAGCGCCTGATCGCCACCCTGGCCGAGGGAACGCTGCGACTCGGCGCACTCAGCGCGATCGGCGTGGGCGTCGTCGGTCCCATCGGCGCCCCGGGCGCCGACACCACGCACGCCGACCGTGTCAACGGCCTGCCCCGGCTCCTCGGCAAGCGGTTCGGGGTGCCTGTGCTGCTCGACAACAACACCAGGCTGGCCGCACTGGCCGAGTCGGTGTGGGGTGCTGCCGCCGGCGACGAGGACGTGCTGTATCTGCGGCTGTCACACGGTGTGGGTGGCGGCCTGGTGGTCGGCGGCTCGCTGCACCGCGGCGTGGACGGGCTGTCAGGCGAGTTCGGGCACATCACCGTCGAGACGGCCGGGGCGGCGCGCTGCGAGTGCGGCGGAACCGGATGCCTCGAGACCGTGGCGTCGATCGGCGCGGTCCTCGACTCCTACCGCACCGCGGGCGGACGGGCGGACGACATCGCCGCCTTCCTGGCGGCGTCGGAGGCCGGCGACTCGGTGGCCCATGACGTGCTGCGCCGGGTCGGCGACCGGATCGGCACCGTGCTCGCCGCGGTGTGCAATGCGACCGGGCCCGGCGTGATCGTGATCGGTGGTGAGCTGGCCGAGGCCGGCGCGGCACTCATCGAGCCGGTCGAGGAAGCCATCCACGCCCACATCCTGCCGCTCGCGCGGCACCGGATCGATCTGCGCCGGGCCGATCTCGGCGAGGCCGGCGGTGCGCTCGGCGGTATCGCCCTGGTCCTGCACGAATCCCCTCTTCTCTCTCGCTACCCGGCACAGCCGGACCCCGAGGAGCATGTATGAACCAGACGAGGCACCCATGGCCGTGATCACTCCACATGAGGTGAAATCCGCACCGCCCTCGGAGCGGCGGGCCGTACGCCGCTCCCGTCATCCGCTCGTACTCAATCTGATCGCCCTCGTCATCGGCCTGACCGTGTGGGTCCTGGCGTCGCTCGGCATGGACAACCTGCCGGGACCGCTCCCCGTGGTGGAGGAAGCCGGCGCCATGATCGCCGACGGCACTCTGCTGGATGACGCGCTGGCCAGCCTCCGCCGGGTTCTCCTCGGCTTCGCGCTCGGTACGGCGCTGGCCGTTCCGGTCGGCTTCCTGATGGGCTGGTACCCCACGGCCCGGGGGCTGATCGAGCCGTTCATCCAGTTCTTCCGGACGATCCCGCCCCTGGCACTCATCCCGATGGCGATCGTGCTGATGGGCATCGGCGAGACGCCGAAGATCGCGGTGATCTTCCTGGCGGCGTTCATGTCCTGTGTGGTGGCGGCCTTCCAGGGCGTGACCGACGTGGACCGGACACTGATCAATGCCGCGCGGGTGCTCGGAGCGTCGGACCGGACCATCTTCGTCAAGGTCGTCGTCCCGGCGTCCACCCCCTTCATCCTCGTGGGGATGCGGATCGGGCTCGGCGCGGCGTGGGCGACCGTGGTGGCGGCCGAGCTGATCGCCGCCCAGGAGGGCCTGGGCTTCCGCATGCAGTACGCCTCGACGTACTACGAAATCCCCAAGGTCTTCGTGGGGCTGATCGCCATCGGGGTGCTCGGGCTGGTCATGGACCGGCTGCTGCTGCTCGCCGAACGACGACTCACCGGTTGGCAGGAGCGCCGATGAAAACCAAGATCTCATTCCAGGACGTGGTCAAGACCTACCCGATGAAGGACACCACCTTCACCGCGCTCGACCATGTGTCGCTCGACATCGCCGACCGGGAGTTCGTCACCGTCGTCGGGCCGTCCGGCTGCGGCAAGAGCACGCTGATGAGCATGGCGGCCGGTCTGCTCGAACCCACCGCCGGCCAGGTTCTGGTGGAAGGCACGCCGGTCGACGGGCCGGGCCCGGACCGCGGTGTGATCTTCCAGCAGTACGCGCTGTTCCCGTGGCTGACGGTACGTCACAATGTCGAGTTCGGGCTGAAGCTGGCTTCGATCCCCGCCGATGAGCGCAAACGGCGGACCCAGCACGCCATCGACCTCGTCGGGCTCGGCGACTTCGCCGACGCGCTGCCCAAGACGCTGTCCGGCGGCATGAAGCAGCGCTGCGCCATCGCCCGCGCCTACGCGGTGAACCCGCAGCTGCTGCTGATGGACGAGCCGTTCGGGGCGCTGGACGCGCTGACCCGGGTGCAGTTGCAGGACCAGCTGCTCGACACCTGGAGCCAGGAGCAGCGCACGGTCATGTTCATCACCCACGATGTGGACGAGGCGGTCTACCTGGCCAGCCGGGTGGTCGTGATGGCGGCCAGGCCGGGCCGTATCCACTCGGTCATCGACGTGGATCTGCCCTATCCGCGGAACGAGGAGATCCGGCTCTCCCCCGAGTTCGGCCGGATTCGCAACGAGGTCTGGCACGCGGTCTATCACCAGACGTCCGCCGCCCCCGTCGCATGAGTTCTGAACACCCGGGCCCCCGGGGCACCTCCTGGTCGTCCGCGTCGCGGCGCCCGAGCGCACCACCGCCCCACGCACACCGAGCCAACTCCCCCGAGAGGACTGTCCCGCCATGCGCAACAGCAGAATTCGGCGTGCCCTCGCGGCCGCCTCTACGGTGACCGTGCTGACACTTTCCGTTAACGCCTGCTCCGGTGATTCCGCCGATGACACCACGGTGACCTTCGGCTACATCAGCGACTACAACGGCGCGAGCCTGCTGGCGATCGCCGAGAACCAGGGCCTGTGGAAGAAGGCGGGCCTCACGCCGAAGATCAAGTCCTTCAACAACGGCCCCGTGCAAATCCAGGCGCTCGGCGCCGGCGACCTCGACTTCGGCTACATCGGCCCGGGTGCCATGTGGCTGCCCGCCTCCGGCAAGGCCAAGGTCGTCGCGATCAACACGCTCGCGTACGCCGACCGGGTCATCGCCCAGCCCGGAATCGACTCGATGAAAGACCTCAAGGGCAAGAAGATCGGCGTTCCCGAGGGCACTTCGGGCGACATGGCGCTCAACTACGCGCTCGAAGAGGCGGGTATGACGCTCAAGGACGTCACCAAGGTGCAGATGGACCCGGCCACGATCGTGTCCGCGTTCGCCTCCGGGCAGATCGACGGCGCCGGTATCTGGTATCCGCTCATCGACACCATCAAGGAGAAGGTGCCGAAGCTGGTGGAGGTCGCCAGCACCCGGGACCTCGACAACTCCTTCCCCACCGCCTTCGTCGCGGGCAACAAGGTGAAGCCGGAGCTCTCCAGCAAGGTCGTCAAGGTGCTGCAGGAGGCCAATGACTGGCGGGCCGAGCACCCGGAGGAGACGATCGCCCAGACCGCAGAGCTGCTCAAGCTCGACACGGACAAGGTGAAGTCGGACGCCGCGAACGTCGAGACGCTTTCGACCGCCGATCTCGTCGCCAAGACCGAGGACGGCACCGTCGACGAGTGGCTCAACGGACTGGGCGACTTCTTCGTCCGCACCGGCCAGCTCAAGACGAGGCCCGACCCGTCCTCGTACTACACCGGTGACGACTACGCGAAGGCAGCTGCCAAGTGAACCTGCTGTTCCTCATGACCGACCAGCACCGCGTCGACACCCTGGGCTGTTACGGCAATCCACATGTGGCGACCCCCCACCTCGACCGGCTGGCCGCGACCGGCACCCGCTTCGACCGGTTCTACACGCCCACCGCCATCTGCACCCCGGCCCGGGCCAGCCTGCTCACCGGCCAGGCCCCGTTCCGGCACCGGCTGCTCGCCAACTACGAGCGCAACGTGGGCTACCTGGAGGATCTGCGCGAGGACGCGTTCACGTTTCCGAGCGCCCTGCGGGAGCGCGACTACCAGATGGGCCTGATCGGCAAGTGGCACGGCGGCACACACCGCAATGCCGCGTCGTACGGCTTCGACGGGCCCGACCTGCCCGGCTGGCACAACCCCGTCGACCACCCCGACTACCTGGCCTACCTGGCCGAGCGGGACCTGCCGCCGTACCGGATATCGGAGCCGATCCGCGGCACCACCCCCAACGGCAACCCGGGCAACCTGCTGGCGGCGCGGCTGCACCAGCCGGTGGAGGCGACCTTCGAGTACTACCTCGCCACCCGGGCCATCGAGCAGCTGGACAAGTACGCCGCGGACGGCAAGCCGTTCTTCCTGGCCACCCACTTCTTCGGGCCGCACCTGCCCTATCTGCTGCCCGACGCCTACTTCGACCTCTATTCCCCGGACCTGGTCGAGCTGCCCGCGTCGATAGCCGAGACCTTCGAGGGCAAACCCCCGGTGCAGCGCAACTACAGCGAGCACTGGACCTTCGACACGATCCCGATCGAGGTCACCCGGAAACTGATCGCCGTCTACTGGGGCTACGTCACGCTGATCGACGAGCAGATCGGCCGCATCCTGACCCGGCTCGACGAGCTCGGCCTGAGCGATGACACCTCGGTCTTCTTCACCGCCGACCACGGCGAGTTCACCGGCGCCCACCGGCTGCACGACAAGGGTCCGGCGATGTACGAGGACATCTACCACATCCCCGGCATCGTGCGTATCCCGGGCGCCGCCCCGCAGGTGCGGCAGGAGCTGGTCACGCTCACCGACTGCACGGCGACCATCCTGGAGCTGGCGGGCTGCGACACCTCGCCGGCGGTGGACAGCCGCAGCCTGGTGCCGCTCGTCCGCGGTGAGCACCCGGAATGGCCCGGCGAGCTGGTCGCCGAGTTCCACGGCCATCACTTCCCCTACCCGCAGCGGATGATCCGCGACGACCGCTACAAGCTGATCATCAATCCCGAGTCGGTCAATGAGCTGTACGACCTGGTCCAGGACCCCCACGAGCTCCACAACCGCTATCCGCACCCCGAGATGCAGTTGGTATGCCGACGCCTGATGCGCCGCCTCTACGAGCTGCTCCGCGAGCGGGGCGACAACTTCTTCCACTGGATGACGCCCATGTACGACATCGGGGAGTTGGACCACGACCCGAGCCTGAGCTCCTTCGAGCCGGGAGGAACCACCGCACCGGTCGCCGTCTCCGGTCTCACCTAGAGGGTCACGGAATCTCATCAGGGCTGCTCACAGCACCGGCTCCGCGCCTGTTGCCGGTCGATACGAGCCGGGCCCGCCCCGGTACGACGCCGCCGCGGCGCACGATGCGGGGCGGGCAAGGCGGAAACGGTCAGTCGGCGAAGCGCCGCACATAGCGCTTCTGCCACGGGGCCTCGACGGCGTGCGAGTCGTAGTGCTCCCGCACGAACCGCACCGCCCGGTCCGCCGGCACCCCGTCGAGGACGGCGAGGCAGGCCAGGGCCGTGCCGGTCCGTCC
>JUEG02000718.1_pt1 | contig 11141 bp, 12 predicted proteins | sample 432341 | NCBI WGS metagenome assembly JUEG02 (sample SAMN02953476, study PRJNA257561) | rock porewater metagenome | biome: terrestrial; feature: Opalinus Clay rock; material: porewater; isolation source: Opalinus Clay rock BIC-A1 borehole | place: Switzerland: Mt Terri URL, St-Ursanne ...
CCCGATAGATTATTTCCAGCAAAAAGAATGATAGGAGACCCACATTTATTAGAAAGGTTATAGAAGGAATGACTTAAGGCCTCAATTGCTGCTCGAGCTCCCAAATAGGAGCCTCCTATACCGACTACAACAAAGACCTCTGAATCATTTCTTATTTTTTGAGCAGCAGTTTTTATCTTATTAAATTCTTCTTTATCATATGTAATGGGGTAATCCATCCAACCCAAATAATCATTTCCGAGACCGCTTTTGTCATGTAGCATTTTATGGGCTGTAGATACGAATTCCCCCATAGTCTTGAATTTTTCTTCATCCACCATTGACTTTGAATAGTCAAACCTAATATTCTTATACATAATACACCTACTTTCATCTATAAAATTTATGGATTTTTTTTGCAATTTAAGTATAGCATTTAACGATGCTATTATCAATTTCGAATAAATTACTATTCTTTTCACATATTTTTCACATAATTTCAATACTTTTATTCCATAATCTCTCCCTATAATTAAATTGTAAAGAACACAAAAAATTAAGAGGAGCGATGAAACATGAAAAAAATCATTACAATGTTATTGGCAGGCTTAATGGTGTTTGGTAGCCTTGGTGCTGCTTTTGCAGAGGAGTCAAATGACACTACGATGGAGAGCATTCTTGAAGAAGCGCAGGATGCAAAAACAAGCAGATTAGAAATGCAAGCATTCAGAGAAGAACAGAAGACAGAAAGATTTAACCTTATAAAAGAATTTGCTGAGAAAATTCACCAAATAAACGCCTTAAGAATAGAAAGAAATCAGCTTCAAATTCAAGTGATTGAAAAGCAAGATTTATTGGTGGATCTTTACATCAAGGCAAGGGAAAGTGGAGATAATGAAACATTAAAAGCTGCAATGGAAGAAAGACAAAAAATTAAAGAAATACGTGACCAAATAAAAACCTTTCATGAACAAGCCGCAGAAGCAAGAAAAGCATTTAGAGAAGCAATCAAAAATAATGATAAAGAAACAGCCAATGAAGAGATTGATAATTTGATAGATAATCATATTATGATCAATGATAAAATAGAAGAAAAAGTCGAAATATTAGAGAATATCATCAAGATACTTTCATAGATACCCCTTTAGGCGGATACTTATTAAAAAGTTGTCCGCTTCGTTTATTTCTTACTATATTAAGGGTGAGTGAGATGGAGAAATCCATCTATAGAACTGGGGATCATGATATAATAAATAGGCGGAGGTGGATCTTATGAAACATATTTTTGTGGTGGATGATGAACGAAACATAAGGGATTTGATTCAAAAATATCTAGAGAAAGAGAGCTATAGGGTTACTCCTTTTGTAGATGGAAGAAATTTAGTAAGTGAAATCAACCGCTTGAAGCCTGATTTACTGGTACTAGATATTATGATGCCTGGTATTTGTGGTTTAGAACTGTGCAAGGAGATCCGAAAGCACTGTGAGATTCCTATCGTTTTTGTATCTGCTAGGGATGAGGAACTGGATAGAATTTTGGGACTGGAATTGGGTGGAGATGATTATCTTGCCAAGCCTTTTAGTCCCCGTGAATTGGTAGTACGAATAAAAAATATATTTAGACGAATGGAAAAAAGCAGTCAGATCAAATCTGAGGAATTAACTATAAAGGACATCAAGGTAGAATGTCCTAGAAGGTACATAGAAAAGGATGGTACAGAACTAAAACTCACTGCAAAGGAATATGATTTGTTGGAGTTTATGATGCGAAATAAAAACATGCCTTTCACAAGGGAGCAGCTACTAGAGAAGGTATGGGGATATGATTACGTTGGAGATATTCGAGTAATTGATGATTTGGTTAAGAGGTTGCGGAAAAAGTTGGATGAAGTAGAGGCTGTATTGGAAATTAAAACTGTATGGGGATATGGGTATAGAATCGATGATTAAAATGAAGATTGGTATAAAGCTACTCTTAACCTATTTCATCCTCTTAATTACCGTTTTTGTTATAACAGGCATTACTTTTAATGTGTTACTTCAAAGATACCTACTTAATGAAACTAGGGCAGCATTAAAAACAGAAGCCCAGGCCATAGCTAATGTTATGGAAAAAATATCTGTACTTGATGAAGAAATCAGACCAAATCTTCTAGCCAAAAGACAAATGCGTATTTCAGGGCAGTTTATCGATTCTAATGTCATTCTTTTAAATAAAAATAGGAAGGTTATATATACCAATTTATCAGGAGCTGATAAAAAAGTATTACAGAGCCTAGCTGAGAGCAATAATTTAAGGTCTAGAGAATATGTGACAGTAAGAGTACCTGTCTCTTCAAAAAATGAAGAGGTCGAGGGTTATGTATTTGTATTTTCCAAGATCCACGACCTCAATCAGATCCGTCGGTTGATGAATAGAACCCAAATCTTGAGTATGATTGTGGGTGGGGTTTTTGCTGTGATTTTAGGGATGATTTTTCAACAGGGACTAACGAAACCCATTAGAAAGTTGAAGCTTTATATGACAAAATTTTCTCTTAAGGATACCCCACAAGAGCTAAATATTTGCACCGGAGATGAAATAGAGGAATTGGCAGATTGCTTTTCAAACATGGTTCACAGATTAAAAAGATATGATGTGCAACAAAAGGGATTTCTTCAAAATACCTCCCACGAATTAAAAACCCCTTTAATGTCTATACAGGGATATGCGGAAGCCATTAAGGATGGAGTTGTTGAGGGAAAAGCACTGGAAGAAAGTTTGGATGTTATTATTGATGAAAGTCAGCGGTTAAAGAAAATTGTAGATGAGATGATTTACTTGGTCAAATTAGATAATGTAGAGGAGACCTTTCGTTTTGAAAAGACCAGTATCCACGAAGTGATGGATCAGAGCATTAAGAGTATAAAGTCTCTGGCAGATGCTAAAGGGATAAACTTTCAAATAGAAGGAGATTGTTCTCATGAAGGCTATTATGATAGAGAAAAGATTACAAGAGCCTTAATTAACATTTTCAGCAATTGCGTCAGATATGCTGAGAAAGAAATTCAAATGAGCTGTAAATCCTATAATAATTATATCGAAATTATCATTAAAGATGATGGAAAGGGCTTTCAAAACGGTGAAGAGAAAAGAGTATTTGAGCGATTTTATAAAGGTGAAAATGGTGGAACTGGTATTGGCTTAGCCATTACAAACAACATTATCATTGGACATAATGGTCAGATTGAGGCCTATAATGCCATACCTAAGGGAGCTGCTTTCAAAATTATCCTTCCTAAGATGTAAAAACTCAGGACAGTTATGTGAATAAATGATACTCGCCCTGAAAACAACTTCATCAATAAATATAACAGCACTAATAAATGGAATAATACCAGGTATTGTATTTGGAAAGCCATCTATTATGTTAGCTCTTCTATTCCCCCTCATTCCTTTAATAAAAATAATCCATAATAATGTCACGAGAACTAACCCCGTGACATTATTTCGTTAAATATACACTTCTATATTTGTCCTAACATCTTTAGTACACTATGGGCTATGGTTGCAGATCCCACGTAGGTACCTATCATTATAAAGAATGCTACCACTACTATTCTCCAGCCAGTTTTCTTAAGTGAATCTAAGTTTTTTCCTGTATATATACCTGCATATGCAAGTATCGGTGTTGCTAATGCTAAAAAGTTAACTTTAGCAACATATCCACTTATACTAGCTGCTCCAGGGAATCCTGGTATTGTTAGTATGGTACCTAGAGTTACTATATATGCAACACTTGGAATTTTACCAGGTACAACTTTAGATAAAATTATTCCAGCCATGGATATACATACTAAAATTATTGATCCTGGCAATGCTGCTAAAATATTAACTTTATATCCTACAAAATTACCCACTACCGATATAGCTGCTGTTATCAATAATATTATTAAGTAGTCCTTATTCTTCATGAGTTACCTCTCCCTTCAAGCTTCCTATAGGATTTTCTCCATATTTCAGCTTATACATCTTTCTATATAACCATTCTGATAGAGGTAAAGCTACCCAAATTGACATATACAACCCATCTAGACCTGAGAGCATATTACTCGTTACTCCAAAAGCTGCTATCATCTCTGCCATATCCGGGAACATAGCAGATAAAGAACCTACACCAGCTGTCATCATACTTCCACTACCTACTCCTGATGCCATCGCCAGTGCATATGGATGAAGAGGAGTATAAGCTGCTAGAATACTAGCCATTAATCCTATAAAGATAGTTCCAAATACTGTTCCTGTTATATAAACACCTAAAACGCCTTGTCCTTCAGGACTATCTAGACCAAACTTGTCTCCTATTAAAGCAACATTTGGCTCTCTTGCTATAGAGTGAGCCCCCCCTATTGCCTCCCTTTTTAATCCTATAAACACTGCGATTGGTATTCCTAGTAATACCGTTCCTACATTACCTAGTTCCTGTAATAATAGCGCAGGACTTGCCATTATAACCTTTGGCAAGGTAGGTCCTATGAGGGTTCCGTATCTGGCCATAAGCAACATTAATGTTACAGAAATTAAGGTTCCTGCATCTTCCATTTCTTTTTCTTTTGCCATATTTAAAAATTTGGGAGTAAGTAACACCCCAATAATCATTGCATAAAGCATTGGTAGTAAAACTATTGTTCCAACACCTAGTTTAATACTTTTTTTACCTATAAATTCCGCTATAACAACTAAACCTATTGCTAATAAGTGAAGCTTCTTATTTCTCATGAACTCACTCCTTAACTTTTTCTTTTTTGTTCATTTACATAATCAATACCTTTTAGAACCATATTAGACATTACTGTTGATGAAATTATTATTGCTCTTTGATCTCCATCAAATCTGGGATTGTGCCAAACATAGTTCATATCTTTTTCCTCATTACCTACCCCTAACCAAAAGAAGAGTCCTGGAATTCTTTCTGTGAATATTGAAAAATCTTCTCCACCCATAGAAGGTGTTGGTACTACAATGTTTTCTTCTCCAACTACTTCTTTAGCAGCTCCATATGCTAGTTTAGCAATTTCCCGATCATTAAATACAGCTGGAAGATCGAATATATAGTCTAGTTCAACATCAACCATATATGCTTTACCTACATTTTCGATCACTTCTTTTATTCTCTTTGCTAGCAACTCTCGAACATCTTTGCTAAAACTTCTCACTGTTCCTGTCATCTCAACTAATTCAGGAATTACATTATTAGCTATTCCAGCATGTACTGTTCCAATTGAAATAACTGAAGATTCCAATGGACTAACGTTTCTACTACCAATCATTTGTAAACTCATTATCATTGCAGATGCAGCTACAATTGGATCTCTTGTTGCATTAGGTATTGCACCATGCCCCCCTTTGCCTTTTACTTTTATCTTTATAGTGTCTACTGCTGCCATAAGCCCCCCTTCCTTAATAGCAATTTTCCCCCATGGAATTTCAGGATTATTATGTAGTCCAAATATTAAATCTGCTTTTACTTTAGTAAGCAGTTCTTTTTCGACCATCAACTTTGCACCCTTATTTATTTCTTCTGCCGGTTGAAATATGAACACAACATTACCGTTTATGTCATCTCTTAAATCAGCTAAAATCATAGCTGCACCTATAACAGCGGAAGTATGTATGTCATGTCCGCATGCATGCATAACACCATCTATAGTTGATTTATAAGGAACTTCATTAAGCTCTTGAATGGGTAATGCATCTATATCCCCTCTTAAAGCAATTGTAGGTCCGTCATTTTTTCCTCTTAGCAGTCCTACTACACCTGTTTCTAAACCTAAATCTATAATCTCTATTCCTTTGGATATAAGCTTTTCTTTGATCCTTTCTGTTGTTCTGTATTCCTTAAAGCTTAGTTCAGGATGCATATGAAGATCTTTTCTAAAATTCACAACATCCTCTTCATACTTTTCTCTGATTTTTTCTAAATTTAGCATAATTGATGCTACCCCCTTGTACGTTTTAAAAGCATCTTTTATTCAAAGTAGCCTTCATATAAAGAGAACCTAGAGCTCGTCTCTAAAACCTCTTGTTTGATTTTATGTAATGCTTCTGGATTATCAATATTGTCTGCTACCTTATTGATCATAAAAGCTACTTTTTCCATATCTTCTTCTTTCATGCCTTTTATAGTCATTGCTGTAGTTCCAATCCTTACACCACTTGTAACCATAGGTTTTTGAGGATCAAATGGGATCATGTTTTTATTCACCGTTATTCCAACAGATTCTAACGCCTTTTCCAGTTGAATGCCCGTAAGATTTTTAGGTCTTAAATCAACTAGAAGCAGGTGGCTATCTGTGCCAGCAGAAACTATCCTAAAATCATTTTCAGATAATATTTCCGCTAGCTTTCTAGCATTTTTTACTACTTGTCCCATACAATCTTTAAATTCCTCTGTACTAGCACGTTTAAAAGTATAGGCTTTTGCTGCCATAGTTTGAAGATGTGGTGAACCTTGTGAACCTGGAAATGTTGCTTTATCCAACGCTTTCGCATATTCTTCTTTACAAAGAATAAATCCTCCCCTAGCTCCAGACAGTGTCTTAGTAGTTGTAGATGTTACAAAGTCTGCATGGAGTACAGGATTTGGATATATTCCTGCTGCAACTAGTCCCGCAACATGGGCCATATCAACCATAAAATAAGCACCTACTGATTTAGCAATGCTAGATATTTTTTCATAGTCAATAAATCTTGGATAAGCACTACCCCCAGCAACAATAAGCTTTGGATTATGCTCATTTGCCAATAACTCGATTTCATCATAATCGATTAGTTCAGTTTCCTTATTTAGCCCATAGGAAATAAAATTATATATTTTACCAGAGAAATTCACTTTATTACCATGGGTTAAATGACCGCCCTGATCTAAACGCATACCTAGAACAGTAGCTCCTGGCTCTAAAATTGTTGCATAAACACATTGATTAGCTTGTGATCCAGAATGTGCTTGTATATTGGCATGTCCTGCACCAAATAAAGCCTTTGCTCTCTCAATTCCCAAGGTCTCCATTTTATCTATAACATTACATCCAGCATGATATCTTTTTCCAGGAAAACCTTCTGTAGTCTTGTTCGTTAAAATACTTCCCTGTAATTCTAAAATTTCAGTCGGTACATAGCTTTCAGAAGCTATCATTTCTATTCCAGATCTTTGACGTTGAAGCTCTTCTTCAACAATTTGATATAATTCAAAATCACTTCCCTTTACAGTCTTCAACAAGTTAATTCCCCCTTATATCTACAAGCATATGTTATAAAATAATCCTTTTATATTTTTAATTATTTCATATAATTCTGATAATTAAAATTAACTAAATTGATTATTTATTGAACAAAATCACCATATATCTTGTAATAGAGAATAAAAAAAAATCGGCATATTTATCCGACATTTTTCTTAAAGGTTTTTGGGGTAATGCCTGTAATCGATTTAAAGGTTTTATAAAAGTAATTAATGTTATTATATCCTACCCTACTGGCTACTTCCTTTATTGATAGTTCACTATCTTTTAATAATTCTTTGGATTTTTCTATTCTCACCTTATTTAAATACGTTATAAAGCTAACTTCAAAATACTTTTTAAACATCCGAGTAATTTGATTTGGACTAGTATGAAATTTTTTAGTGCATTCATTAAGCTGTATATCTTCATAGAAATTATTATGGATATAAGCTAATATATCGTTTAATATTTGATTATCTGTATAGTTATACCCTATAACTCTTTCTATAGTTTCTATTAATAATTTTGCTTCAATAGGCTTTAATAAAATATCCTTTGCACCGAGACGTAATGAAGATTGAGCATATTCAAAATAGCTATACGCAGTAATAACAATAAATTTAATAGTTCCAGCATAGGTGTCTTTTATTCTTCTCATAACTTCTAAACCATTACAACTAGGCATCTCAATATCTAAAAAAACAATATCTGGTTTTAAATCTAAAATAAGCTCTATAGCTTCATTGCCTGAACAAGCCTCGCCTATCATTTTTATGGGAAGATCATTCTTATTTATTAAAAATTTTAATAAATCACGAGATAATTCTTCATCATCTACAATAAGTGCAGTTATAATAGGATCATCTCCTTTACAAGTTGGTAGTTAATCATATCGTATTAATAGGCAAAACAATTCGTACCGTTGTCCCTTTATTAAATGTGCTGCAAATTTCAAAGGTAAAGTTAGAATGATAAAACAATTGTAGCTTTGAAAATATTAACATTAATCCACTAAAGTTCGTTTGATTTTCTTCTCCTCTAATTGTTTCATTGAGTTCTTCCACATATTTAGGCTCCATTCCAATACCGTTATCACTTATTTCTATCGATATGTTATTAACATCTTTCTTCGCAACAACTTGTATCTGCATTATCTCTTCATTGTTAGTAAATCCATGCACAAAAGAATTTTCAACAATAGGTTGCAAACAATTAAATGGTATAGTTATATTTTTGACTTCATCAGAAATATAACAGTTTACATTCAATTTATCACCATATCTCAGTTTTTGTAATTCAAAATAATTATTAATATAATCGATCTCATCCTTGAATTCAACAAGATTACTACTTGTCTTTAGTGGATATCTAAACATCTTTGAGAGATTTACTATAGATTCATAAGTTCTATAGGCTCCTTCTTTTATTGATAAACTTGCAACTGCATTAAGTGTATTAAAAAGGAAGTGATTATTAATTTGGATACTTAAAACTTTTTCCCGAGTTAATCTTAAGGATTCTTCAAGCATAAATTCGTTTTTTACAATATCTTGAATAATTTCTTTTCTTTTATTTAATTCTATCTCAGCATTTTCAAATATATAGTAGTTTATAATATTTTTACTAAGCTTTTTCATTTGATATAATATCGCTCTCACTGTTCCCTTAGGTACAATTTGTATGAGTTCATATAAATTTTCTAATTTACTGCCTTGTGGAGAATTATTATCTTTTAAATCCACTTTATTTTGAGTTTTTAGTATATGTCCACCCTTTATAAAGCCAATTACCTCATCATTACAAAATATTGGTAAGACAAAAACTGTTAGCCCATATGGGCAGATAAAAGCTGATGGTTCTTTATACTGGGGAGGTATATATTCATCATTTATTTGATATAAGCAGCAATTCTTAATATTTATATGAACATTACACTTATGCATACAAAAATCTGGAAAGCCATAGCCTTCAATAATAGTATCATCTTTTTTGTTAAAGATAGATATTGGGACTTTAAGTATATTAATAAATTCATCATATAAATATTTTATTTCGTTATTAATCTCGATAGTTATTTCGTGCTTTTCTTTTGATTCAAATAATCTGTTAATCCGATTATGTATTGGTAACATATTTTCTTGATATACTGGAATCGATATAAGTAACTGTTTTATAGGCTCATTACCAATATTTATGGTTTCATGAATGGATCCTGCTTCTATGTGAAATAATGCCCCAGACTCTATTATGCTAATTTCGTTTCCTATTAGCTGCTTTCCATTTCCAGAAAGTACATATATAAACTGCTCATCTCCATAATGAATATGTCTATGCTGTCTCTCTCCAGGAAAAATTGTACAAACACCAATATTCATAACATTTGAAGAATTAATGGACTCAGGCTCATAAATCCACTCAATCTGCCCCCAGTTGAAAAACTGTATGTTTTTCTTATTCAATATAATCACTCCTAGTATTTTAAAACTTAGAAATTAATCTAAATCCATTTATTTGTATAATTCAATAAATTCTAAAAAAAACCTCCCTAAATTTGTGTTTAAACCATTTCAATAGTTTTTAACAATAAAAAAATCTTTTGAAAATATGATTTTCAAAAGATTGTACTGAAGTGTAAATTCCCATAATAATTACTTCTCTATCAATCGACTACATTTGCCGTCATGGCGGCAAAATGGTATAATCTAGTTGTAGGAGTGTGATTAAATGAAAAAATTAACTGTAAGACTAGAAGAAAGATTACACAAGGATCTAAAAGCTACAATGTGTAGAATGTGATATATCTATAAATGAATTTATTACTGATTTGATAAAATCAAATATTTCTATACTTAAAAAACAGCTAGCTGCCACAAAGGAAGCATCCAGCCCTATGGATATTCGTAAAGCTTTAGACTATATTAAGGCTACTATGTCCTATGAAAATCTAGATGTGCCAGAAGAAGTTTTTCAAATAATGGCTGATAATATGCAGGGTAAATATACTGATGAGCAGGCTCGGCATATGATCTTGAAAAGACACGGGTTGGTGTAAGAGATGTACGATATTGAAGATAATATCTATAATATCTCCCCACGATACTGTACCCCTAAAGGATTTCTTTAGGGAAATTATTCTATTGTAACATTGTACAATAAAAAGAATATAATGAACTGGGACAAGGCTACTAGTTAGCGCTGTTTACACCTATTACCTCCTTATTAACTACCCAGGCGCTCACCTGGGTAGTTTTTTTGCGAATATGTCACGTCATTCGTCTCCGTGACACTATTCCTCTGATTGCTTTACGATTGGAGAAAATAACGTAGCAAAAGAATAAACCAAGTAATACTCCTATGCCATCTATAAAAACATCCTTAATCATGGGTCCTCTACCTGGAACATAGGACTGGTGAAGCTCATCAAAGCTGGCATAGACAATAGGTATTAAAAAACTTAGCATATATCTTTTATGACATCTTATCTTACTAAGAATAAAGGCATTAAATACAAAAATGGTCAGAATAAAATACTCAACCACATGGGAAGCTTTCCTTATATAATGCTCCATACTTTTGTTTAATCCCAAAGCCACACTTTCAGAATCAAGTACTCTTTCAATAACTTTATTTACTATTTGTGAAATCTCTTTACTTCTCTGATGGGAATCACTTCTATCCTCCGCTGAAAAATAGAAGATTACTAAGCACCATAAAACAACCAAAATCCAAGCTACAATCTTCCTCATAACTAAACCAACCTTCACTATTCCTTCTAAAATGAGAGTACGATATAATTATAGTCTTTAACTACTTATATTATTCTTACCAACGAGCGCAGACAAAAATCTCCTTGAGAAAACTCTCTGAGGTTGTTGAAAAAGTCAATAATTTTCAGACTG
>JUEG02000840.1_pt1 | contig 11113 bp, 9 predicted proteins | sample 432341 | NCBI WGS metagenome assembly JUEG02 (sample SAMN02953476, study PRJNA257561) | rock porewater metagenome | biome: terrestrial; feature: Opalinus Clay rock; material: porewater; isolation source: Opalinus Clay rock BIC-A1 borehole | place: Switzerland: Mt Terri URL, St-Ursanne ...
CCTCTAGAAATGTAATTTCTCGTAATCTGTTTTCCTTCATGAATTCATCTGTTTTCTCATAGTCCAATCTTCTTAGTGGTAACATTTTGTTTCCTCCTCTTATGGTTTTTTGAATATAAAAAAACTACCTACTTCATTGAAATAGATAGTCTTAAATGTCTTTTATTAACTTTTTAATATCTAGAAACTTCCTTCCCTGTACTATCAACAAGTGCACCAGGATCACCATCATTGTTCCATATGTTCCCTGTTGTCCATAACAATTTACTCGTACCATTTCCAGTAGCACCTTTACCTGAAACTACCTCTACACTCTTGCCTATTCCTAACACATATCCTGTTGGAAATTCATATATTTGATTACCTTTTTCAGAAATAAGTTTCCACCCAGTCATATTTACAACTTTGCTAGATTTATTCTCAATTACTACTATTTCTTTTGCTAGGTCAATACTTTTAATAACTATTTCTAAGTTTGATTGTTGTGGCTCTATCGGTTGAGTCGATGCTGAATTATATTTATCAGCATAATTATAATCCTTCTGTGTACTTACTTGATAGGTATTTCCATCTGTAGAAATAATAATATGACCACTATTAGCTGTATCATAGATATTTTTGACATTACTACTTCCTAGAGCAACCAATGTTTCAAGATGAGGATGCCCATATTTATTATCTTCAGCATAACTTATAACAGCTACTTCTGGTTTTACTAGTTTTAGGAATTCTCTACTACTAGATGAACTTGAACCATGATGACCAACTTTTAAAATATCAGCCTCTATATGTTTATCTAAAATTTCCTTTTCTGCTTCACTTTCCATATCTCCTGTAAATAGAAACTCAACATCTCCATATACTAATCTGCTAACTACAGAATTGTTGTTATTACTTCCGTTATCATCGCCTGTTTCAATTACTTCAAATTTAATATCATTACCTAAATCGAAGGACATATCATCATCCTTTATTATTATAGCACCGCTTTCTTTTTCCTTGAGTACCGCATCTAAATAATCCTCATAGGTTTTTGTAGTATGTACAACCCCTGAATCGATTATTTGTTCAACTTGAAATGCTTCTAATACATCATCTAATCCACCGATATGATCTGCATCTGGATGCGTGGCTACCATAATCTCAATGTCATCTGTATTTAATGATTTAAGATAGCTCACAACCGTATTTCCCTGATTATTATCGCCTGCATCAATCAATATATCAAAGTCTCCATAATCTATAAAGATAGAATCACCTTGTCCTACATCAATAAAATGTACCTTAAGCTCTAATCCACTTGTTACAAGAACAGTTTTAGTAGTATTATCCCAACCTACATTTCCACCTAATGCTTCTAAGACAGGTCTTATGGGCAAATATGTTTTACCGTCCTTTATTAACGCAGAGGTATCAGTATTAAATCTCATATTATTTTTTAGAATATAGTTCTCACCAATTGGAATTTTTACAACGGTACCATTTTTCTCTGCAATTGCTATGCGATTTACATTATCCCAATCTACAGCTGCTCCAAACTTTTCTAGTGTGACTCTAAATGGCACCTGCGTTCTTGCATTTGAATCAACAAATGGTATTCCTGTGGCATCTGAAAATTGAACATTCACCCCTTCAATTTTAATGCCAGTTCCAGTTTCAGCAAATGAAACCACTGTTAATAGTAATATTAAACACAAGGTTATTGAAAAATTTTTTTTCATTTGTTCTCCCCCTTTTATTACCACAGTAATATCGATGCAATCATAAATCCAAACTTATTTATTACGCTGAGTGCTAAACCTGCCAAAGCTATCTTCTTCATTTTTTTCATGTCCCACTTTGCTGTCAAATAAGAAGAGAATCCTAATATTACTATAAATAAATAATCATTTTTACTTACGTACTCAGCCGGGAATATTTGAATTCTAAGAATAATATCAAATGCCATGATGATTAGTGCAAGTGTTATCATAATCCTTAATATGATTCTTAGTAATTTATCATACCTATCCATCTGATTCACCAGCCCATATATTCATTAAGACTTTCAAATAATTCTTTTAATGCCCATGCTTCCTGTTGATCTACACGCTCAATTACAAATTTTCTATCTTCCTGTGATAATTGGCTGATATCTTTTGATACATCCTTTAATCGTTTAGCCATCCATAATAATTTATCCTTTTGATCTCCAACAAGATATAATTCTTGTTCTTCGCTCATGTAGATTCCCCCTTTGATTCTACTGCTTATATGAGTTATTATTCAACATTATAAACAGTATTCCTTCCCCTATTATATGAAATTAATTTACACATAAACTACGTTCACCTACGCCTTCACAAGCGATGCTTGTTCAGTTGTATCGTATGCAAAATTCGCATCCGATATTTTATTTTATTATTTTTATTGATTGAATTTAAATAACGTAATACAATAATAGGTTCAATCTGCAATTATACGTCCATTCTTCTAATATAATATATAAAGAAAACGGTTGTATTTTTGCAGATTTTACTTATTTACACTTATAATTCCAATTCTACATTTGATATCTCTAGCTTTCTTTAAAACTTCTCCATCACTATTTCTTATAAAATTTTCCCATTTAACATTATGTTCTTTTTCAAATTTATCAATTCCAATTTCGGTACCAACTTCAGCATCAATAAAATACTCTATGCCTTTTTTTCCGTTTAATAAATATAGATTTTTTTCCTTAATGATTCTCCAAATACCATTTGATTTTTTTCTAAGTATCTTTTTGACATTATCTACAGTAGCTTCACATTCGCTAGCCAACCTTTCATAGGTAGTTATTCTATTACGCTCGGTATTTACCATCCATAGCTTTAATCTCTTAGATACACTATTCATAGCTTTTTCAGGGTTTTTAAACTCTGGGTTAAAATAAAATGTGCAACTTTTTACACCTTTTAATTCTCCTTTTACCATTTCATAAATTTTCTCATCCGTAGTAATTAAATATATTTCTGCCTTAGGACTATCATTTCTTTGTATTCTTTTTATTCCTTGATATATGCTTGATGCTTGGCTAGTTTGCCTTAAATGTTCTAAATTTTTATTTCTTGCAACTTCTTCCTCTGAATATTGTAAATTGTTTTTCCTCCCATTTACTACTTCTTCTTTTTGCAAATGAAATCCAAAGGTGCGAAACCCTGATATTTCGTCTGTATAGTTTCCCAAATACAATTCTGCATCCGTTAATCTTTCTTTAGACCAATACTCATAAAGAAAAACATAATATGGAAACATTAATTGTGGCTGTTGAATTATATAGCATTTATTATATTCACTCCATCTATTTTTTCCTCTCATCGCAAAAAAATTTACTGCATCAATGATCTGTAGTTTTTCACTATCATATTCATCATCAATCTCATCATTATTTTTTGAAAACTTCTCATTTGCCTCTTTCAACGTTATAAATTCTTCTTTTTCGTCAATTGCTTTATTAATAAGTATACACTCATTCTTATTATCAATAATTAACACTTTATCGTCCATTTTTATTGTATCTCTTATTTGTCTTAGTACATCCCTTTCTAAATCAACGTAGGACTCTTTTCCGCTAGTTGTACTTTTGGTAATCTTGTCATGGTAAATTATTGAATTTGAATGATCTATAATGCGTTCACTCATTTCTCCAATAATAAAAGTATCATTATCCAATTCATATAAGTGATTAAAGCGAGCTGAAGCATCAATCCATATATTATTCTTTAATGTAAAAGGAGTAATATTTGAATCAAATCTAAATAAGTCATTCTGATATGATAGTACATTATCATCATTATAAAATTTAATAATCCTGCTGATTTTATCAATTACATTCTTTATTACCGTATCCTTATTATCAGATTCTTTTACCACCTTGCCCCTACTCTTTAACTTTTCTAAATTCTTATCATCTATTGCATTATAAATAGCCTTTTCGAGCTGATTTTTTTGAACTGCAAGAAGCTTTTGATCATAGTCAAGTTTGACACGTTTCAATTGGGTATGATTTTTAGCCAAAGCATTTCTAATATCATCAACCATACTTTTAAAAAGTGTTTTACAGGAATTAGATATTGCAAAATAATCTTCCTCAATACTTGAAATCTTGCTCACTGTTATGCTATCAAATGTATCATAGACAAAGTCAACTTCCTCATCTATGATCAAGATTTCACGATTTCCGAATAAGTCCTGACCCATTTTTTTGTTTTTACAAATTTGCAAATACATAGCTTGTGTAATTATTACTGTTGGGAATCTATGTAGTGCTTTAATATGTCCTGGATCATATTTATCAAATGGTTTTCCCTTAACAACTCCACAATCTCCATTTACAGCTATTGCAAATTGATCATATTCTTTACCTATTCTATCTTTCTGAAATGTATTTTGCATCTCTTCATCAAATTGATTTATTTTATTAGCTACTCCAAAACCTTCTTTTTTAGTTTTAATAACTATTAATACTTTTGGTTTAACCGCGAAGGGATCTGATTTTCCACCAAACAAATAATCTATAGATTTTGTGTGATAATTCTCTACTATAGCTTTACAAAAATTATGAGTTTTCCCAAGGGATGCCTCATAATCAAACACTCTAAATTTCCCATATCCTGTCTCATTATATTTGATTTGTTCAATTAAAGGTCTAAATATTTCACTTCTGATTTCCTCAGTTAATAATGTCCCCATATATCTCGTCCCCCTGAAACACTTCTAGATTATTGCTTTATACTGTTGATAATTAACCATAGCTCGTCGTAATTCTGGTGAGTCCTTAAAGATAAATATTTTTCTATTTGAATCTTTTAAGTCTAGCTTCTCATCAATTTTATGAAACCTATTGAACATAAGCCAACCAGCCATTCGCTCCTGAGTTATTACAATTGTTTCATTTTTCATATTGTTCATCCCCAATAATATAGTAATAATTTACATTATTCCACAAAAGTGGGGTCGGGACGACTTTTACTTGGCGAAAACAAGGCAAGGGCTATGCCCGAAGCCAAAGTTTAAGCCTAGTAAAAGCTTGCCCCTCATATATAATATTAGAGGGTTATTTCTGTAACCGTTAATTTTAAGCTTTTTTTAGTTTTTGCTATGTCCACCAATAATTCAAATTTAACGCTACTACAGACCAATAAGTTGTACTCCTTAATCTGTATAAACTCATTGAATACCTCCAGCATGTCCTTCTTTTCTTTAGCTAGAATTACTTTATTATCGTCAACCCGAATGTCAAAAACAATCTGTCCATTGTTCTTTAACTCCGACTGGATTAGTGGAATGACATCCTTATCCAAAATCTTAGCCCTTACATCCTGCTTCACATTTATTACATTTAGCCTTTTCTTTTCCTCCAGATGAAGGTTCTTCACTATATCTGTATTATCAGAAATTGTATACGGACTCTTTTTATACGTCTCATGTAAATAGATGATATCCCCATCTTCGGATTTTATGTATATATATCTAATTCCTTGCAGTTTTGAGTTGATATGAGGAAAAACAGGATAGAATAAATTGATAATAAAAGCTTCTGTACAATTCTTTAGGTTAGCAATAGTATTTGCTATGGTTGCAATATCATATTTTTTAAATATTTCGTCCGCTAAAACAATGTACTTTGCATCTACTTCCTTATACTGCTTATATTTTTTCTTCTTAAATTTTGATATGGATGCGTGATAGGCTTCTTCTTCCCAATCTCCCCACGAACAATTGTCTATCATTAAATTTCGATGATTGTCTTCTTTGTATTTTTTCCTGTTATATTCCTTATTGATTTCTTTTCTTTCATTGGAATAATCCGTATATAGCTTTGTAATCTCATCTAAGCACTCATTATATTGAGATACATTATAGTCCCCATTTATTAGCTTTTTCTGGATTATTTCAACCTTGTCATCAAATCCCTCCGTGATCTTATTTATCTCATTTAACAATTCTTCCTTCACAACATGTGTAAATCCATCAAGTAATCCAAATGTGTATTGATAATGGTTTATGCTCACGTTCTCCGCTTTCTCTTTATACTGTAGAAACCATGCTTTTCTAGGATATTTTTTATCTATGATTTCCATATCCTTTTTGGTGGGAAAATATAATGTTTTGGGAGCGTCTATACTTACCATTGCATTGTAAAGGACAATGTATATTTCTTTTTCATTTTCATAGAACCTTTGTCGAATATGCTCACGATGCTGCTCACTTGCATTATAGGTTGAGATCCATTCACCACTCTCTAATTTTTCATTTTTCTCTTTTTTATATAATTCTTTTGCTTCTTTTTGATTTCCATCAAATCTTTTAAACAACTTAAACTTATTATTCACCGTATCATAATAATCGTAGGTCTGTTGGCTATTCGAATTAATATTTACACTTTTTAAAGCAATACTGCCTATTAAGTTTCCCGAAGCTCTATAGGTTGCTAGAAATCTATTTTCCAAATTATACTCCATTAATTCCTTCTGTCCATCATCTGTATTTATAAAGTACTTACCATCTTTGGGAACTACTACAGCATTTCTAATAATATCTGAATCAATTACGGTGCATGCATCCCCATCTGTGTCAGCTGATGACATTAAAGCCAGTATATCGGATTTCTGGTTAAAATAAATTAATTCCCTGCAAGGACTCAGATAGTTGTCCAAAAATGGATTCCTGACGAATTTAACATTATGTACTTCACTGTATGCACAAAGGGGATTTCTTGCAATTGTTCGTATGTCACTATCATAGCAATCCCTACTATAAAATTCGCCTGAATTTAGTCCGTTTTCCCCTTGTTCTCGGGTCATAGCATAGTTCATGTAGGATATTGGGTCTACAGCGATATATTGATATTTGGCTTTGGTTGTTAATTTACCACAGGCAAGTTCTCTGCATTTCTTTTCTATTAGCCTTGCTAAATTATTTTTTACAAACTTTAAATGTATAAAGTCCTCTGAAATATGCAGGAGTTCTTCACACTTGTTTACAATATTCTTATTTGACAAGTCAATAATAGTTTCATCATCTACATCTTCATCATCGCTAACAGTTACGATGTTTTTAAAGAATAACCTTATATTATCAAGATTGGCTATCCACTGTTCCTTTTCGTTTTTCACAAATGGCTTTAAGATTCTTCTATAGGCTTTTATATCTTCTTTCGCCAATTCCATATAATCTTTCTTATTTAATGCCAGAGCATTCAAAAGCTGATAGTTTGTACGTCTATAATCGGAGATATCTTCATCGGCTTTATTAATTTTGGTTACATAAAGTTTATTGATAATTTCTCTATATTTATCATCTACACTGGAGAGCCTTTGCTTATAGGTCTCCATGTTTTCATTGTTTTCAACTTTATAATACTTTGCCAGTTTAACCATGCTTTCATTTAGTAGCATGGTATTATCCGTTACAGGCTGCCACTCATTCCACATATCCAATAAGTAAAATGTTTCATTTTCTTTTTTACAATATTCTGTGTCTCCTTTATAGAACACATCCAGGTACTTTATAATATCAAATTTTGTAATCATTCCTTTAATACCAATTCCATAGGCTCTTATAATTGCAAATTCAACTGGATATTTGATTTGCAGTTCCTTTTGTATCTGTTTAAAAACTTGAGGTGTTGCTATTCCTCCACCATCAAAAACGTCTATCTTATCATCAAAATGATGATCTACTAGGTTATAATCTACTTGTTCCTTTATCTTACCATCCTTATTTTCAACCTTTTTGTTAAACTTCTTTACCGTCTTATAATCTTTAATTATATGAAATGTTGGTTGTGGTAACACAATAATATTGGGCATATCTCCTGCCATATAACAACTACTAGTACCCAAAGAAATCCTACTTAAAATATCCTTGTTAATACAAATTTCTTCTTTACTATTGTCAATCTCCTTGAACTTACTTAGGGAAATTAAGTCCTCAAACTCCTTTGCAAATTCAAGAAAATCTTCCCTTACAAATATTGTTTCACACTTACCACTATTCTCTTTTTTCATACCACCAGTTGTTGCAAACCATCCATAATACTTTTTCCCACCGAACTCTAAACCTTCAAACCATTCTTTTTTAGCCTTTTCTTCTTGGGACGGTAGCATTACTTTTATAATTTCATCAAGCAATTGTCCATCTTCGATCTTTTCATTCTTATATGATTCTAATGCTAAGGTAAGAAAACTTTCTGTTAAAGTTACAATACTTTCTTCTAAGTTTTCAGATTCAATTACTCCTTTATCAATGCATCCTCTTTTAAAGCGATACACCTTAATTTGTTTCAGCTTCATCTGTGATGCCCCCCTTATGTAATCCCTCTATACACATTATTACATAATTTTCTATATTTTTGCACAAAAAAAGAACCAACTAGAGTGGCTCAAAATTTATAAAATTATATTCATCCTCGAAGTTTATCTATGAGAGACCTTTATGGTGAATTCTACATCCTTTCTCCAAGAATAGTTTTTAAAGTTTATTTAATATAGACATATTGAAAAAGACGCTATTTTCCAGCCTCATCTGTGATGTTAATATTATTTGTTAGCATAGTTCGTAAAACAACTGGCCATCTTTCAATAACTTCTTTGCCAAATATAACTTCATCTACTAGTCCTTCATGTAACATATCAATAATCCGGCAAAGATATGATTTTCCTTTGCTCCACCATGTATATCTTGCATCAATAAAGTATATATGCCTTGGTCTTGAAGGTGCTTCAATAGGTAAATCTTCAAATATTGAATTTACTTCAAATCCGTCAAGTTGAGTTTCATAAACACCATCTGCTATCCTACTTCCAAAAGTAGTTGTATAATAATACTCCTTAATTTCCCACACTGCTACAGGATTCACTGTACTGGGATAAGCTCCATCAAATCGTCTGGATAGTATGCCTATAATTTTTTCTTGATTATCTTTTATATATGTTAAATTCGTTGGATCATCATCAAAATGCAGATCTTTTCCATATTCCAAATTATTATGCTTTGCAAAGTCCCTTAAAGTCATTTCAGCTAGAATATTTATTATTCCTGTAAAATATGCATATCCGCTTTTCTCATTTTTCTGTTTATTATATGGCAGTTTACATGTTAAATTATTATTAATGTAACCTTGCTGATGAAACTCATTAAAAAGATTATAAGCCTCTTCAACATCCATTAATAGAATTTTCACTTGACTATTTAATACGTCAGCCCTATAATTTGTGTATTCTCGAACGTCATTTAACATTCTATCATCTATATTTATATTCTCCTTTTCTAGTTTAGCACGTATTTCTTGCTCTGAATACTTTTTTATTGCATCCTGACCTCTTTTAGAGTATCCAAGTTTTTCAGATATTAATTTCACATAACCCCAAAATGACTTGCTTTTTCCCACAAAATTATCATTAGCCTTCATTTATTACTTCCCCCTTTCTTGTTTTTTCAATTGTTTCAAAAAGTTCAGAAATACTAACTTCTAATGCTATACATAATTTATTAATATTAACCAGTGAAATATTTCTTATCCCTCTCTCGACCTCACTAATATAAGTACGATGTAATTCAGTTACCTCTGCAAGTTTTTCTTGTGAAATATTTTGTTTGAGTCTATAATGTTTAATTGTAGAGCCAAATTCCTTTTTTATATTATCTACCACCATGATTCTATTTCTCCTTTATGATACACAAAATATAATTTTACTCTAATGTTATGTATTAAATAAGTCTACATGATATAAGTGACATTTTTTTTATGTTATGCTATAATTAACCAAACTCTATAGAAACAGGTGAAAGAAATATGAATAATAGTTCAAGAAAAAATAATATCCCACAACTGTTAAAATGGGTTGGTAACAAACACAAATATGCACATGAAATCATTTCTTATATGCCTGATACAATTGAGACTTATATAGAACCTTTTTTAGGTAGTGGTGCTGTTTTAGGTACATTATCATGCATTAATAATAATCCACTTCTACCCATCCCTAAATTCAACAAAGCAGTTGCAGGTGATGCATTAAAATATGTTATAGATATTTTCAACTATGTTAAACACGACCCTCTAACACTTATTAATCATTATGAAAAGTGTATAATTAACTATGAGACTGATAGGCAAACAAACTATGAGAGAATTAAAGAGCGATTTAATATAAATAAAGACTCATTAGACTTCGCAGTATTGACAAGAACTTGTTATTCTGGAATTGTACGTTTTCGGAAATCCGATGGTTATATGAGTACACCTGTCGGTCCACATAAACCAATTTCCCCTGCTTCCTTTGCAGAAAGGGTTTATATATGGCATGAATTAGTAAAAAACGTAACTTTTATAAATGCTGATTTTAAAGAAACCTTTGATTTTGCAAAAAAAGGCGATTTAATATACTGCGATCCTCCCTATACACATTCTCAGTCTATACTCTATGGTGCGCAAGAATTCAATATTAATAACCTGTGGAAAGCCATATATACAGCAAAACAAAATGGTGCAAAAATAATGCTTTCAATAAATGGTATGAAAAAGTCGAAAAAACAAGATATTGGGATTACTCCCCCTGAAGGTTTATTTGAAAAAGAAGTATTAATTAATTGCGGAACTTCAATGGTTAATAGACTCCAAAAAATTGGATATTCTATGGAAAACGAAGAAGTTCATGATAAGTTGTTGTTAACCTGGTAGTATATACAATTCAAATAATTAAAAAAGCTATGGTAAATCACATAGCTTTTTTGCTATTTTATTTAGTAGATGATTTAAAAAAATTAATTATTTTTTCTCTGATTTTATCTCTGCCAGTTCCAAAGTGTAGTTTCCTATGACAATTTGGACATACGGCACAAACATTGTCTATTCTATCTCCTCCTCCTTCGGCTAATGGTATTAGGTGATGAGTTTCCAAATATGGTTCTCCATTCTCTTTGATAAAAGGAGCTTTTTTATGACAGCATTCACAAATTCCTTTTGCCCTTTTTCTCACATAATTCTTTACATCAGGGTCGCGATAGTATTGATTAGAACTAACACTAATTTGCTTTGGATATATCTCTTTCTTATTTATTCTATCTGCTATTTCATCTAAAGATA
>JUEG02001158.1_pt1 | contig 11110 bp, 9 predicted proteins | sample 432341 | NCBI WGS metagenome assembly JUEG02 (sample SAMN02953476, study PRJNA257561) | rock porewater metagenome | biome: terrestrial; feature: Opalinus Clay rock; material: porewater; isolation source: Opalinus Clay rock BIC-A1 borehole | place: Switzerland: Mt Terri URL, St-Ursanne ...
CCGGACACGGCCCCCGACCCGGGCGCCGCCCCGGCGGCCACCGCGCCGTCCTCCGATCCGGAGCGCAGGACGCCCAGCATCTCCCTCAGCTCCGTCAGCGCCTGCCGCCCCATGTCCCCGACCAGGCCCGCGTTCCTCGCCGCCCGCTCCGGGTCCTTCACCGCCACCGCCTGCAGCGCGGCGGCGTGCACCACCATCAGGCTCACCCGGTGCGCCACCACGTCGTGCATCTCCCGCGCGATCCGGGTGCGTTCCTCGCCGCGCGCCCACTCGGCGCGCTCCTCCGCCCGGTCCGCGAGCAGCGACAGTTCCCGCTCCAGGCCGTCCGCACGCTCGCGCAGGCTCTCCACCAGCCGGCGCCGCGCGCCCACGTACAGCCCGAGGAACACCGGCGGCGCGGTCAGGCCGAGGGCTATCAGGATCGTGGTCAGCACCACCACCCACATCGGCGGCGTGTAGCCGTCCTGGCGCATGTCCTGATGGAACCGGATGAAAGTCACGAGCAGCGTCCCGACCAGCGACATCCCGGCCAGCACGGCCGTGATGCGCCGCGGCACCTCCGAGGCCGCCAGGCTGTAGAGGCCGACGACGCCCAGCAGGAAGCCCATCTCGGCGGGTGTGATCGCCACCGACACCAGCACCACGGCGATCGGCCGGCGCCGCCGCAGCAGCAGCGCCGATCCCGCCACGATTCCGAGCAGCACCCCCAGCGGCACCGGAATCCTCGCCTGGCCGGCGAACCACACCCCCTCCACCGCGCACTCCGCGGTCGACGCGACCGCGAGCACGATGTCCAGCACCATGCTCCGGCGCCGCCCCCACCACCACGGCCCCGCGGACGCGCCCCGCGTGACCGGTTCCGCGGCTACTACCCCCGTTGTGGTCATAACGTCCACCCTACGGGCGGCCGCCACGGATTTTTGAGCCCGGCACCCACACATGCGCGATTCGAACACGGTCGATTTCCACGACTTCCACACGAACTGTTGAACCAGCCGCATTTTCGACCGCTTCGCACAGGACAGCGATGACGCTGAGGTCATGACCGAGGTACGACGCCGGGACGGCGACGGAATGGGCGGCCTGCGTGACGGCTCCGCCGAAGGACAAGCCGTACGACCGTCGCGAGAGGGCAACCTTCGTCAACAGCGATCCGAGCATGATCGTTATGTACTCGGCGTGGCTGGATCTCCTTGATGTCGATTCGGAGCGCAGGCGCTTCTCAGTCATGATCCACGAATCGGCTGACGTCCCGAAGGCCGAACGCTTCTGGGCTGACCTTGTCGGTGCAGGCCCGGCCTCCTTCAGTAAGACCGTCCTGAAGAAGCACAACCCGAAGACCGTCCGCAAGAACGTCGGTGACGCGTACCACGGGTGCCTCGTCATCAACGTCCAGGGCAGCGCAGACCTGTACCGCAGGATCGAAGGCTGGTGGCGCGGATTGGTGGTGGAGGCAGAACGGCGGAAAGCGTAGGCTTGGCCCGCCATCCCGAGTTGCTCTGCTGGCACGGGCGCCCACACTTTGAATGTGGTCTTCGCAGGTTCGATTCCTGCCTCGGGAGCCTCTTCCCCCGGCTCCGACCGCGCGGTCGGGACCCGCGCGCGTTTCCGGCTGAAAACGCACCGGTATCCTTCGGGTGTCCACCACCCGAAGCCGAAGGGCACACCCGTGAGCGTCAACCGCCCGGCAGCCGTCGTCGTCCTCGCCGCTGGTGAGGGCACCCGTATGAAGTCGGCGACTCCCAAGGTCCTGCATTCGATCTGCGGCCGCTCCCTCGTCGGACACGTCGTGGCCGCCTCCCGCGAGCTCGGCCCCGGGCAGCTCGTCGTGGTCGTCGGCCACGCCCGCGAGCAGGTCTCCGCGCACCTGGCCGAGATCGACCCCGCCGCCCGGACCGCCGTGCAGGACGAGCAGAACGGCACCGGGCACGCCGTACGGATGGGCCTGGAGGCGCTGGCGGCGGACGGGATCCCCGCCGACGGGACCGTGGTCGTCGTCTGCGGCGACACCCCGCTGCTCACCGGTGAAACGCTCCGGCAGCTGGCCGGGACGCACGAGGAGGGCGGGAACGCCGTCACCGTGCTCACCGCCCAGGTGCCGGACTCCACCGGCTACGGCCGGATCGTGCGCGACCCGGCCGGCGGCTCGGTCACCGCGATCGTCGAGCACAAGGACGCCACCGACGCGCAGCGGGCCATCACCGAGATCAACTCCGGGGTGTTCGCCTTCGACGGGCGGCTGCTCGCCGATGCGCTCGGCAAGGTCCGCACCGACAACAGCCAGGGCGAGGAGTACCTCACCGATGTGCTCGGCATTCTGCGTGAGGCCGGTCACCGGGTCGGGGCCTGCGTGGCGGCGGATCACCGGGAGATCCTGGGGATCAACAACCGGGTGCAGCTCGCGGAGGCACGCCGGCTGCTGAACGGGCGGCTGCTGGAGTCCGCGATGCTCAGCGGCGTCACCGTGGTCGATCCGGCGACGACGTGGGTGGACGCGACGGTGACGTTCGAGCCGGACTCCTTGGTCCATCCCGGCACGCAGTTGCACGGTTCGACGCACCTCGCGTCCGGCGCCGAGGTCGGGCCCGACTGCACGCTGACGGACACGGCCGTGGGCGAGGGCGCCCGGGTGGTCCGTACGGTCGCGGACGGCGCGGAGGTCGGTCCGGAGGCGTCCGTCGGCCCGTACGCCTATCTGCGCCCCGGCACGCGGCTCGGCCGCAGGTCGAAGGCCGGTACGTACGTCGAGATGAAGAACGCCGAGATCGGCGAGGGCACCAAGGTGCCGCACCTCTCCTACGTCGGCGACGCCTCGATCGGTGAGTACACCAACATCGGGGCGGCCAGCGTCTTCGTGAACTACGACGGCGTGCACAAGCACCGGACCACCGTCGGCTCACACTGCAAGACGGGCTCGGACAATATGTTTGTGGCTCCCGTCACGGTCGGGGACGGCGCCTACACGGCGGCCGGCTCCGTCATCACCAAGGATGTACCCCCGGGTTCACTCGCGGTCGCACGCGGCCAGCAGCGGAACATCGAGGGTTGGGTGGCTCGAAAGCGCCCGGGAAGCGCCGCCGCGCAGGCCGCTTCCGCAGCTCGCCGCGAAGAAGCGGGCGAGCAGTGACCGTCCTCGTGTACGCCTGTGCGGGGCGTACCGTGAGAAATGCACGCAATGTGCCCCCTCAGACAAATGTCGTTGGCAAGGAGACTCTGCTGTGACCGGGATCAAGACGACCGGCGAGAAGAAGCTGATGCTCTTCTCCGGCCGCGCCCACCCCGAGCTCGCCAAGGAGGTCGCGGAGAACTTGGGCGTGGCCCTGGTCCCGACGAAGGTTTTCGACTTCGCCAACGGTGAGATCTACGTCCGCTACCAGGAGTCCGCGCGGGGCGCGAACTGCTTCCTGATGCAGAGCCACACGGCTCCCATCAACAAATGGATCATGGAACAGCTGATCATGATCGATGCTCTGAAGCGGGCCTCGGCCCGGAGCATCACCGTGATTCTGCCGTTCTTCGGCTATGCCCGGCAGGACAAGAAGCACCGCGGCCGGGAGCCGATCTCGGCCCGGCTGATCGCGGACCTGCTGAAGTGCGCCGGCGCGGACCGTATCCTCACGATCGATCTGCACACGGATCAGATCCAGGGCTTCTTCGACGGTCCGGTGGATCACCTGTTCGCGCTGCCGCTGCTCGCCGACTACGTGGGCGCGAAGGTGGACCGGTCCAAGCTGACGGTGGTGTCCCCGGACGCCGGCCGGGTGCGGGTCGCGGACCGCTGGTGCGACCGGCTGGGCGCGCCGCTGGCCATCGTGCACAAGCGGCGGGACAAGGACGTGGCGAACCAGGTCACCGTGCACGAGGTCGTCGGTGACGTGAAGGGCCGGGTCTGTGTCCTGGTCGACGACATGATCGACACCGGTGGCACGATCTGCGCGGCGGCCGACGCGCTGTTCGCGAACGGTGCGGAGGACGTCATCGTGACGGCGACGCACGGTGTGCTGTCGGGTCCGGCGGCCGACCGGCTGAAGAACTCCAAGGTGAGCGAGTTCGTCTTCACCAACACCTTGCCGACGCCGTCCGAGCTCGAGCAGGGTCTGGACAAGATCACGGTGCTGTCGATGGCGCCGACGATCGCCCGCGCGGTGCGCGAGGTGTTCGAGGACGGCTCGGTGACGAGCCTCTTCGACGAGCAGGCCTGACCGCTCGCGCCCCCGGGCGCGGTGATCGACTTTGGGGCGGCCTCTCCGCCGGGTAGACTCACGGAGTTGCTCGGCGAGGGAGGCCGCACCTGTGTGCGGCATCCGTTATCGACGCGCTCTTCGTAGCAGGTCTGTCGTGGGCCGGGTGACGGCCGTCAGATCCGTACAGCGATTTCGCTGACTGCGAGTACGAGGAGTGCAGCCATGGCTGAGTACAAGATTCCCGCCGAGGTCCGTTCGGAGTTCGGCAAGGGCGCGTCGCGCCGCCTCCGCCGCGAGAGCAAGGTCCCCGGCGTCATCTACGGTCACGGCGGCGAGCCGGTCCACGTGGCGCTCCCCAGCTACGACCTGATGATGGCGCTCAAGACGTCGAACGTGCTGATCAGCCTCGACGTCGAAGGCAAGAGCCGGCTCGTCATCCCGAAGGCGGTCCAGCGCGAGGCCATCCGCGGCTTCCTCGTCCACATCGACCTGCTCGCCGTCAAGAAGGGCGAGAAGGTCGTCGTGGACGTGCCGTTCCACATCGAGGGCGAGCTGGCCCCGGGAGGCCACCTGCTGGAGCACATGATGGACGCGCTGTCGGTCGAGGCCGAGGCGACCAACATCCCGGACTCCTTCACCGTCTCCATCGAGGGCCTGGCCGCGGGCGACTCCGTCAAGGCGAAGGATGTTCCGCTGCCGGTCGGCACCACGCTGGCCGTCGACGACGACGCCGTGCTGCTCCAGGTGCTCGCCACCCAGGCCGAGGCCGCCGAGGGCGAAGAGGGTGCGGAGGCCTGAGCCTCCCTTCCCCGCTGAAGCACCCGCAGTCCGCCGCCCCGCTCCGCTGGAGCGGGGCGGCGTTCGTGTATCCCTGTATCCAGACCACCGGCAGGAGAGACGTTGATGAGCGATGTGGACAGCCCCTGGCTGATCGTGGGTCTGGGCAACCCCGGGCCGGAGTATGCGGCGAACCGGCACAATGCCGGCTTCATGGTGGCCGATCTGCTCGCGGGGCGGATGGGCGGCCGGTTCAAGGCGCACCGGGCGCGGGCCCAGGTCGTGGAGGGGCGGCTGGGCGCGCCGGGTCCGGGGAGCCGGCGGGTGGTGATCGCGAAGCCGCTGTCGTACATGAACCTGTCCGGTGGTCCGGTCGCTGCGCTGCGGGACTTCTACAAGGTGCCGGTGGACCGGATCGTGGCGGTGCACGACGAGCTGGACATCGACTTCGGGTCGCTGCGGCTGAAGCAGGGCGGCGGCGACAACGGCCACAACGGGCTGAAGTCGATGACGAAGTCGATGGGCGCGGAGTACTTCCGGGTGCGGTTCGGGGTCGGCAGGCCGCCGGGGCGGATGGATGTGGCGGCGTTCGTGCTGAAGGACTTCTCGTCGGTGGAGCGCAAGGAGCTGGACTACCTCGTGGACCGGGCGGCGGACGCCGTGGAGTCGCTGATCGAGAACGGCCTGTCGCGGGCCCAGTCGGCGTACAACAGCTGACATGAGGGCGTACGGCGGCTAACGGGACAGTTGTGGCCAAGGCGACGGTCCGGAGTTGACCGAGTGGATTCCCATGGCCAAGGATCGGCGGCATGGCCCCTACCAAGTCGAAGCGCTCCTTTGCCAGGCGGCTGGGCGAGAGCACCTACGGACTGCTGTTGGTCGGCAAGCACGCGGTGATGGCTGGGGTGGCGCTGCTGGTGCTGGTGGCGGGCGTGTGGACGTCGTGGGACACGGCGCAGCACGCGATGCTGACGAAGGGCCGGGAGCGCGGCACGCTGACGATCGAGCGCTGCGACGCGGACGCCTGTACGGGGCCGTTCGTGGCGGCTGCTCCGGCGGGGGCGGACCGGCCGGAGGTGGCGATCGACAAGGCGGTCACCGACGAGCGGGGTGAGCGGCTGGCGGTGGCGGTGAAGCCGGGGACGGACGAGGTCGTACGGACCGGTCCCGCGGGGGTGCTGTACGCGTGGGTGCCGTTCGCGGGTTCGCTGCTGCTGGCGGCCGTCGTGGTGGCGGGCGGCCTGCGGATGCGGCGTACGGCGTGGGCGCTGGCGCTGCTGGGCGTGGCGCTGCTGTGCGGCACGTTCTTCGCTCTCTGAGCGCGGCGGCTGTACCCGCACAGGGCCCCTGCCCGTACCCGGGCGATCCGCGCCGTGCCCGTACACGGAGAGCTCGCGCACGTAAAGCCCGTGCCGTGCCCGGACAGGTCCTCGCCGTACGGCGCGTTGTGCTCGCACGGCCGGGTGTCGTCCCCCGCCCGTACGGGTCGCGGGGTCAGCCCGTGTTGCGGAGTCCCGCGGCCACGCCGTTCACCGTGAGCAGCAGGGCGCGGGAGAGCAGCGGGTCGGGCTCCTCGCCGGCGGCGGCCGCCCGCCGCTGCCGGTCCAGGAGGGCGACCTGGAGGTAGGAGATCGGGTCGAGGTAGGCGTCCCGGATCTGGAAGGTCTGCTGGAGGACGGGGTGGGCGTGGAGGAGTTCCTTCCCGCCGGTGATCCGCAGGACTTCCTGGACCGTGAGGTCGTGCTCGGCCTCGATGGCGTCGTAGACGTGCTTGAGCTCGTCGGGGACGAGCGTGTCGACGTAGTGCCGGGCGATCCGCAGGTCGGTCTTGGCGAGCGTCATCTCGACGTTGGAGAGGAAGTTCTGGAAGAAGTGCCAGTGCTCGCTCATCTCGCTCAGCACGCCGTCGAGGCCGGCCTCGCGGGCGGCCCTGAGGCCGGTGCCCACGCCGTACCAGCCGGGGACGATCTGCCGGGACTGGGTCCAGCCGAACACCCACGGGATGGCGCGCAGCCCGTCGAGCCCGGCGCCGGAGTCCGGCCGGCGGGAGGGCCGGGAGCCCAGGTGCAGGTCGGCGAGCTGGTCGACGGGGGTGGAGGCGAAGAAGTAGGCCGGGAGGTCCGGGTCCTCGACGAGCCCGCGGTAGGCGCCGTGGGATGCCTCGGAGACGGTGTCCATGGCGGCGTCCCAGCGGGCGAGCGCCTCGTCCGACTGGCGGGGGGCGGTGTGCAGCGCGGACGCCTGGAGCGTCGCGGCGACGGTGAGCTCCAGGTTCTCCCGGGCCAGCGACGGCACGAGGTACTTGTCGGAGATGACCTCGCCCTGCTCGGTCACCTTGATCTCGCCCTCCAGGGTGCCCCAGGGCTGGGCGAGGATGGCGTCGTGGGACGGGCCGCCGCCGCGGCCGACGGTGCCGCCGCGGCCGTGGAAGAGGCGGAGCCGTACGCCGTGCCGGTGGGCGACGTCGCGGAGCCGGCGCTGGGCGCGGTGGATCTCCCACTGGCTGGTGGTGATGCCGCCGAACTTCGAGGAGTCGGAGTAGCCGAGCATGACCTCCTGGACGTCGCCGCGCAGGGCGACGAGGCGCCGGTAGGAGGGGTCGGCGAGCATGCCGTCGAGGATGACGTCGGCGGCGCGCAGCTCGTCAGTGGTCTCCAGGAGCGGCACGATGCCGATCTTGGCCCAGCCGGCGTGCAGGTCGATGAGCCCGGCCTCGCGGGCGAGGACGGCGGCGGCGAAGACGTCGTCGGCGCCCTGGCACATGGAGATGATGTACGACTCGACGACCTCGGGCCCGAACCGCTCCTGGGCGTCGGCGACGGTGGCGAAGACGCCGAGGGTGTTGGCGCCGGCGGCGTCGAGCGGGGCGGGGCTGGGGGCCAGCGGGCGGCGGGAGCGGAGCTCCTTGGCGAGCAGCTTGGTCCGGTAGTCGCGCGGCATGTCGGCGTAGCGCCAGGACTCCTCGCCGAGCCGGTCGAAGAGCTGGCCGAGGGCGTGGTGGTGGGCGTCGGCGTGTTCGCGTACGTCCATGGTGGCGAGCTGGAGGCCGAAGGCGGCGAGGGTGCGGATGGTGCGGTCGAGGTGGCCGTCGGAGAAGAGGCCGCCGCGGTGGGCGCGCAGCGAGTCCTGGATGAGGACGAGGTCCTCGAGCAGTTCCGCGGTGCCGAGGTAGTCGCGGCCCTCCTGGTGCCGGGAACCGGCGGCCAGCCGCTCGCGGGTGTTGACGAGCTTCTGCCGGATGCAGGTGGCCTTGAGCCGGTAGGGCTCCTCGGCGTTGAGCCGCTTGTAGCGGGGGCTGATGCCGGGGAGCCGCTCCAGGTCCATCGACAGCGAGTCGAGGAGTTCCTGGGTGGCGCCGGTGTAGCGGATGGAGTTGGACAGCAGGCCGCGCAGCTGGTCGACGAGTTCGAGGGCGTCGGTGATGCCGTGCTCGTGCTGGAGGATCAGGACGTCGCGGGTGACGTCGGGGGTGACGTTGGGGTTGCCGTCGCGGTCGCCGCCGATCCAGGTGCCGAAGGTGAGCGGGCGGGTGCCGGGCGGCAGGTCGACGCCGACCCGCGCCAGCTCGGCGGCCAGGTCCTCCAGGACGTCGCCGACGGCGCCGGCGTGCAGCTCGTCGAGGTAGTAGATGGCGTTGCGGGCCTCGTCGGCGGGCTCGGGGCGGACGACGCGGAGCTCGTCGGTCTGCCAGACGAGGTCGATGTTCTCGGCGAGCCGGAGGTCCGCGCGGCGGCGGTCGCCGCCCTCGGCGGGGGTCTCCAGGAGCGCGGCGATGCGGCGGAGCTTGTTGAGGACGCTGCGGCGGGCGGCCTCGGTGGGGTGCGCGGTGAAGACGGGCCGGACGTTGAGGTTCTGGACCGTCCGGCGGAGGTGCTCGGGGTCGGCGTCCTTGAGCCGGTCGGCCGTACGGGCGAGCAGGCCGCCCTCGGCGGCGCGCCGGGCGCGGAGCTCCTTGCCGCGGTGCACCTGCTCGGTGACATTGGCCAGGTGGAAGTACGTGGAGAAGGCGCGGACCAGCTTTGCCGCCGTGGGCAGGTCCGTCTCACCGAGGAGAGCGGCGGCGGCCTCACCGTCCGAACGGGTGAGTGCGCGGACCCGTTCCACGAGGTCGAGGAGCTCCGGTCCCTCCTGGCGGACGAGGGTCTCGCCGAGGAGGTCGCCGAGGCGGCGGATGTCGGCCCGCAGCGGGGCGTTGTCGTTGGTCTCGGTCGTGAGGTCGGCACTGCTCACAGGTGCGGCTCCTTGCATGGATGAGCACATTGGCGGGGTGCGGACCGCGCTGTCCGGCTGCTTCCAGGATAGGTTCCCGTGCCGTCACGTTATCCACAGCCCTGTTGACCGTGCTCCAGAGCCCTGCTCATACTTACGATTCCGTAGGTTACGCATCCGTAGCCATGTCTCCAGCCCGGTGAGGGACGCCCCCCATGACCCCAGGTTCCGATGTGATCGACAACGCGCCGAAGGCCGCCGACACCGCTTCGCTCCCCTCCGCAACGCTCGGTGGCGACCGGAAGAGGTCACTCGAGCAGATCACCCTGCTGTTCTTCATCGCCGTGCCTTTCCTGGCCCTGCTCGCGGCGGTGCCGCTGGCGTGGGGGTGGGGGGTGAGCTGGCTGGATCTGGGTCTGCTGGTGGGGATGTACTTCCTCGGCTGCCACGGCATCACCATCGGCTTCCACCGGTATTTCACCCATGGCGCCTTCAAGGCGAAGCGGCCGCTGCGGATCGCGCTCGCCATCGCGGGCTCCATGGCCGTCGAGGGCCCGCTGGTGCGCTGGGTGGCCGACCACCGCAAGCACCACAAGTTCTCCGACGCCGAGGGCGACCCGCATTCGCCGTGGCGGTTCGGTGAGACGGTCCCGGCGCTGCTCAAGGGCCTGTGGTGGGCCCACATGGGCTGGATGTTCGACGAGGAGCGCACCCCGCAGCACAAGTACGCGCCGGATCTGATCAAGGACACGGCGATCCGCCGGATCTCCCGGCAGTTCCTGCTCTGGACGCTGCTGTCGCTGGCCATCCCGCCGCTGGTGGGCGGCCTGGTGACCGGGTCCTGGACGGGTGCGCTGACGGCCTTCTTCTGGGGCTCGCTGGTGCGGGTGTCGCTGCTGCACCACGTGACCTGGTCGATCAACTCGATCTGCCACGCGGTCGGCAAGCGGCCGTTCAAGTCCCGGGACCGCTCCGGGAACGTCTGGTGGCTGGCCGTCCTGTCGTGCGGCGAGTCCTGGCACAACCTGCACCACGCCGACCCGACGTCCGCCCGGCACGGCGTGATGCGGGGGCAGATCGACTCCAGCGCCCGGCTCATCCGCTGGTTCGAGCGGCTCGGCTGGGCGTACGACGCGCGCTGGCCGAGCGAGGCCCGTATCGACTCCCGGCGGAAGGCCGAGAACTCCCGCGAAGCAGCGGCCTCCAAGGCGGCATGATTGAGGGCGTGGCGATCGATGGAAGCAGCAGCGAGAAGAGCAAGTCCCCGCCCGGCCGGCGAGGCCGCCGTGTCCGGATGACCGGCAAGGAGCGCCGGGAGCAACTGCTGGACATCGGCCGCGCACTCTTCGCCGAGAAGGGCTTCGAGGGCACCTCGGTGGAGGAGATCGCCGCGAAGGCCGGGGTCTCCAAGCCGGTGGTGTACGAGCACTTCGGCGGCAAGGAGGGCCTGTACGCGGTGGTGGTGGACCGCGAGATGCGCAAGCTCCTGGAGATGGTGACCAACGGGCTGACCGCGGGGCACCCGCGCGAGCTGTGCGAGCAGGCGGCCTTCGCTCTGCTCGACTACATCGAGACGTATACGGACGGCTTCCGGATCCTGGTCCGCGACTCGCCGGTGGCCCAGTCCACCGGCACCTTCGCGTCGCTGATCAGCGATATCGCCACCCAGGTCGAGGACATCCTCGGCACGGAGTTCAAGGCCCGGGGCTTCGACCCGAAGCTGGCGCCGCTCTACGCGCAGGCGCTGGTGGGCATGGTCGCGCTGACGGGCCAGTGGTGGCTGGACGTCCGCAAGCCGAAGAAGGCCGAGGTGGCCGCCCATCTGGTGAACCTGGCCTGGCACGGCCTGGACGGGCTGGAGCAGAAGCCGCGGCTGATAGGCCACCGCAAGCACTGACGCGCCCGCCCGGCCGTACGGGGGTGGTCGGCGCCGGCCGTCC
>JUEG02000137.1_pt1 | contig 11071 bp, 6 predicted proteins | sample 432341 | NCBI WGS metagenome assembly JUEG02 (sample SAMN02953476, study PRJNA257561) | rock porewater metagenome | biome: terrestrial; feature: Opalinus Clay rock; material: porewater; isolation source: Opalinus Clay rock BIC-A1 borehole | place: Switzerland: Mt Terri URL, St-Ursanne ...
AAAAGAGTAAACTGCTTACCTACGCTGGCATTATCCAGATCAGGTTAAAAGGGTCTTAGACTTTTTAGGGTCTAAATCTCAGCCGGCCTTTCCAGCTCCCCTGCCCATAACATAATTTATTTGATATAAAACTAACATGGAAGAAGTATAAAGTCAATGGTCAGACCCTATTTTTTAGTTAACGTTCATGTTCCGTACAGATGATAATTAGTTCCCATAATAACTCGAATAAATATTGGTACAAGAGTGGGATCAAACTGAATTCCCTTTTTGTCGTTTAATTCTTGAAAAGCTTGCTTTTGGGTCATAGCTTTCCGATAAGGGCGATTGTTTGTCATAGCATCATAAGCATCTGCTATTGCCAAAATACGACACTCTAAGGGAATCTCCTCTTCTTTGAGCCCCAAAGGATAACCCTGACCATTCCACCATTCGTGATGTCTCAATATGAAGTCAGCGATGGGCAACAGGTCGGGAGCCGATTGCGCAATTCGATGTCCGATATCACTATGCCGTTGCATTTCCTTGAACTCCTCCTCAGTCAGACGTCCTGGCTTGAAAAGAATGCGATCAGGAATACCTACTTTCCCGATGTCATGGAATTTTGCCAAGAGGCGTAAATCTGCGAGAGTTCGTTGGGATAAAGACATTGCTCCTCCCAGTGAAACCACAAGATTTTGCAAACGATCTGCATGTCCTTCCGTGATAAAATCTCTAGCCTCAAGCGCTTTCATCATCGCATATACTATTGCACTGCGGGCACTCTTGCTGCGATGCAGTTTTTGGCGGTACATGCCATCGTCCGCTTCTTTAAACACCTCGTCAAGATTGACATTCGTTTTTTCACTCACCGCAAAACCCATAGACAAGCTTAGAGGAAATTCCTCGTTTTCTAAATTATACCTTTCGACTGATTTTCGAATTCTATTACAGGCATGTTCGACCACAAGTAATTCGCTTTTAGGTAAGATTATGGCAAACTCATCTCCGCCAATTCTAAATATAAGGTCTTCTTCTCTAAAACTCTTTTTGATAAGGCTGGCTGTGAGTCTAAGGAGTTTATCGCCAGCACAATGTCCAAGGGAATCATTGACTAGTTTTAGCCCATTAACATCACAAACAATTATCCCAACCGGGGTACTGTCTCCTCTTTCGAGAAGACGCATTTTTTCTTCAAAATAAGTTCGATTATACAGGTCGGTTAAAGAGTCATGAAAGCTCATATGTTCGAGCTTCTCTTGAAATATCTTAAACTCTGTAATATCTTTTCCAATACTGGCAACACCCGTGACATTCCCCTCAGAATCATATAGGAGGGTATGATTCCAAGCAACATATCGTATTTCTCCGTTTTTAGTTTGTATCGGTTCATAATCTTTGACAGTAATTAGTTTGTTATTTAAGCACTCTTTAAACCACCTGATCGCATTACCTCTTAGCGCATCAGGAATAAAAATATTAATAAAACTTTGTCCGATGACCTCTTCTTTCTCATACCCCATTAACCCTAAGGCAAAATCGTTAACAAAAATCAAACGGCCACTTTTATCTAAAATACCGGTAACAAGTTTAACGTTTTCAAGTAAGGAACGAAATCGACGTTCCGATTCTATCAACGATTTTTCCTTTGATTGAAGTTTTTCGAAATTGCACCTCAGTTCTTCCTCCGATGCCCAAAGTTCTTCATAACTTTTCTTTAAATCTTCTTGAATCATAGTTTTTTCTTTAATTTCGTTCTTTAGGTTGGACTTCGAATTTTCTATTTCTTCAAATGTTTCTTGAAGAGCAACAACCATCTTCCGAAAGTTAGTTTCTAAAGATTTCACTTCAATTACCGGGCTGTTAAGTTGATAATAATCCGCTTTTTTGTACAAATTGGCATTAAGTTCTGTAGAATACTTTTCTAGCTCAGTTAGGGGCTTGACCAACCAACGATTTAAGAAAAATGCTAAAATGAAACCAAAAAATACAGTTACTGCAATAAAACTGATCGGCAGGTAACGAAGTTGATTGGTAACATAAGTTGCCGGAACCGTTACCCCCATAGACCATTGGACACCGGGCACAGGGACATAAGCTAAATATTGAGCTTCATTATTAACGGAAAATCTGGTGAATCCCGTTTCCCCTTGAGTCATTTTTCGAACTGCTATTTTTAAGTCCGGTGCTGCATCGTTATCATTAAGTGGATTGTAGGTCAGCATTAATTTAGGATTTGGATGAGTAATTATTAATCCGTCTTGCTGAACTAAATGGGCGTTGCCTATCTCTCCGACAATTTTTGACGTAACAATTCTGTTAAGATCCATCAGCCTAATATTTCCACCTACCAGACCAATCACCTTATTATCTTTGATAATTGGAGCAGCGATTACAATAATCGGGTTGTTGCTTCCCCTGGAAATCATGGGATCGGATATTATTGACTGACCAGTTGACATGACCTTCTTAAAATAATCTCGGTCAGCAGCACTTACACTCTGATTTTCATCCGAAAAAGCTTCTCCAATACTGTTCGCAACAAAAAATTGTTCATAGTCTTTAGTACGCTCTTTTTCTTTGTTTATATAGGAAATAATAACTTCTCTGTCCCCACTTTTAATAAGTGGGGTATTCGCCATAACTTCCAATTCCTTTTTGTGAGCAAATAACCACAGGCCAACTTCTGCACTAGAAGATAGAGTCAGCGAAGATATTTGGGTTTCTAAATTAGTATTTAGAACATCTCTTGTTCTGATGTAAATTAAAAAGGATAAGCCGCCTAAGCCAAAGATCAAAGCCGCAATAATAAGACGAGTGACATTTATCTTTAAATTTTTCATTCTTACCCCCATAATTATCCAGCAAGAAATATATTAAGGTAATCTATTTCTTCAAACTTAACTAATTAGTTCTAGCTATAATTTATATTATCCTGCAAAAAAATACTTTTGTCTACAATATAATTTATATTCTTGTTTATTTATACAAACTTCGATCTATTTCCTCAAAATTGGAAATAGATCCTAATTCAAAGAACCTTTATTTTATCAAGCTAATATCTATTGAAAAACACCAGTTTGTCTCCCAGTTATGATAAAGTATTAAGCGAAATACAATACATAACAACAGGAGGCCGCTATGCCAGAACAGTTACTGATAGGATTAATCATCCTTGTCCTCATTACCATTATTTTACTTATAATCTTAATTATCCGTTCGACACGGAATCCCTATGGAAAACTCGAGAATCAATTTAATTCGCTAGAGAAAAATCTCGAACGTAACGAACGACTTGTCAATGGAGAAATATCCAAGAATCGTGAAGAATCTAATAATAACGCAAGACAGGTCCGCGAGGAATTAAATCAATCCGTCCGTTCGTTTAACGATTCCGTACTGGCCCGTATGGCGGAAATCGCTAACCTTCAACGCAACCAATTAGATATTTTCGCCACTCAATTAGGCTCGCTTACGAAAACTAATGATCTTAAATTAGAACAAATGCGCAAAACCGTGGAAGAACGTCTTCTCCTACTCCAGCAAGATAATGGCCAAAGATTAGACCAGATGCGCGCAACCGTGGACGAAAAACTCAGCGCCACCCTTGAGCAACGTTTAGGGGAATCCTTCAAATTAGTCAGTGAGCGATTAGAAGCAGTACACAAAGGGCTTGGAGAAATGCAGACCCTGGCTTCTGGCGTTGGTGACTTGAAAAAAGTCTTGACCAATGTTAAAACACGAGGGATTTGGGGGGAAATACAGCTGGGCAATTTGTTGGAGCAGATCCTTACTCCGGAACAATATGCCTCCAATATAACTACTAAAGTTGGGAGTAACGATCGAGTAGAATTTGCAATTAAGCTGCCTGCCCGAGACGGACAGGACAATATTATTTGGCTTCCTATCGATGCCAAATTTCCTATTGAGGATTACGAACGGTTAATCGAAGCACAAGATCAAGCCAATCTACCGCGCATCGAAGAGCTCGGCAAATCTCTTGAAAACCGTATTAAGCTAGAGGGGAAAACGATCAGAGATAAATACATCGATCCGCCCAACACCACCGATTTTGGCATTCTCTTCTTACCCGTTGAAGGGTTATATGCTGAAGTACTGCGTCGGCCTGGTCTTTGTGAACTTCTCCAACGAGAGTATAGGGTTATCATAACAGGACCAACCACACTGGCAGCCCTCCTCAATAGCCTGCAAATGGGTTTCAAGACGTTGGCTATTGAGAAACGTTCCAGTGAAGTTTGGAATTTACTTAGCGCCGTTAAAACTGAATTCGGGAAATTTGTTGAGATCCTGGAAAAAACTCAGAAGAAACTTCAGGAAGCCAGCAATACCATTGATACTGCAACCAGAAAGAGCCGTACAATTGCTCGCAAGCTTAAGGATGTCCAGACTCTTCCTGCCACTGAAGCAGAATTAATGCTGGACAATGGGACAGAGCACGAAGAGTAACTTATTCTTTAGAGTGAAGAAGTTGCTGTAGATACCCTTACTAAAGGAGATTCACAGCAACTTCTGTCTCATTTGTTCTATACTATACTATATATTTGACGGTGTTACTTCTCTTCTATCCCACAGCTTACGATAATAGCCTTTCTTTTGAAGAAGCTCACAGTGTCTACCACGCTCGACAACTTGACCTTGGTCAAGAACCAGGATCTCATCCATTCTCTCTAACCCAGATATGTGATGTGTTATTACTAGAGTGGTACGTCCGTCCATAAGTTTGTACACCTCCTCCAAAACATCGCGTTCTGTAATCGGATCAAGGCCTTCCATAGCTTCATCCAGGATTAAAATCGGAGCGTTTTTTAGTAAGACTCGGGCGATTGCTAACCGCTGCCTCTGTCCCCCAGAAAGTTTAAAACCGCCTTCTCCGACCAAGCTGTCATATCCTTTAGGCAATGATCGGACAAAATCATGAAGCTTCGCTCTCTGTGATGCTAGGATTAGTTCCTCTTCACTTGCCCCAGGTTTTGCTAAAAGAAGATTTTCCCGAATTGTTGCATTGAAGATGTGGGTTCGTTGCGTCACAACCCCTACAAAATCTCGAACCTCTTCTTGGGTATACTGCTGAAGAGAATGCCCTCCCAATTCGATGCGACCCTCATTGTATTCCCAAAAACGCAGGAGAAGATTTACTATACTAGTCTTACCTGCCCCGCTCGCTCCAACAATTGCTACTTTGCCCTTCTCGGCAATTTGCAATGATAATTGCTTCAAAGCCCAAGGTTCTCTTTCCCCATACTTAAAACTTACCTCATGGAAGGTGAGACTCATTTCTTGAGGTTTAGCAAACACTGCTTCATGATCTTTAATGGCAGGTTCAGCCTCAATCAACTCAAGCAAGCGGTCCGCCGCAGCACGGTTTTGTTCCAAATGATGGGGAACAAGCGCTAAGGGAAAGAGCGCTTCAAAGCTGCTCAAAGTTCCAAGGGCTAACATTCCTAGGTTAACCCCACTCAATTTTCCTTTTTCTACGAGGATTATTCCCAGAACGAGGATCATCCACATGCTAAGATTAGCGAGCATCCCTGTTAAAGCTAAGGAAAAGGCTGACAGCCAAGCGACTCGTCGTTGATGATTGGTCAATTTCTGGTTAGTATTTCGAATTTTCTCTAAGTGCGATTGGACTTGACCGTAAGCTGCTAATTCAGTAATTCCTAAAAGGCTGTCGCCAACCTGCGAATTCAACTCTGCTCTTAACGTAACTAAGTGATGCCCTGCCTTTTTACTCAGACTTTTAATTAGCCATGGAATCACAAGCCCTGCCATAAGAAAACTAGCCGCCAAAATAACGGTAAACCTCATATCATAACGAGCGAGAAAAAAACCATATCCACAGAGAACCAGTACGGCTACAATAGGCGGTGACAAAACCTTTAGAAATAGATTTTGTTGAGTTTCAACATCTGCAACAATCCGTCTAAGAAGGTCTGCACTGCGAAAATTTAACAATAGGGCCGGAGCCAATGGTTCTAGTCCTTGATAAAACTTCACTCGTATTCGGCTTAACACTCGGAATGTCACATCATGAGAAACATAACGTTCTAAATAGCGAAAGACCGCGCGGGAGAGCCCAAAGAAACGAACACCAACAATGGTTACCATTAAATCAAGAACTGGCGGATGAAGAGCAGCACGGGCTAAAAGATAGGCAGACGTTGCCATTAAGCCAATATGACTCGTAATTGTCAGGGCACTCAATATTAAAGCAAGCAGGATTCGCCGCCAATAAGGTAATATCAAATGAATTAGCCAGGTTGTGCTCTTCATGGTAATTCACCTCGATATTCTTTCACCATGCGAAAATAAAGCCCCTGCACTTCCATCAATTCCTCATGAGTACCCTCTTCTATGATCTGCCCCTGATCCATTACCAGGATGCGACTTGCTTGGAAAACCGTATCCAGCCGGTGGGCAATGATTAAGGCAGTCCTTCCTCTTAATAAGCGTTGCAAGGCCTCCTGAACAAAGTACTCACTCTCTAAGTCCAAGTTTGAAGTTGCTTCATCCAAAATAAGAAGCGGGGCATCTTTTAAAAATGCCCTGGCAAGTGCAATCCTTTGGGCCTGTCCTCCGCTTAAGCGAGTGCCTCCTTCTCCCAGGTGAGTTTGGTATCCATCCGGAAGATTCATAATAAATTCATTGGCTGAGGCCTCCTGAGCTGCTCTGACAACCTCTTCCAAGGTTGCAGAAGACCTGCCAAAGCGAATATTTTCCGCTATGCTGCCCGCAAATAAATGTGGATTTTGGGGAACATAAGCGATCTGATCCCGCCATTTTTCCACGGAAATTGTATCGAGCAAAGTTTCATTGACGAAAACTTGTCCTGAAGCAGGGGGAATAAAACGAAGCAGCAGTTGAGCAATGGATGTTTTACCTGCTCCGCTTGGACCGACGAGAGCTATCTTTTCTCCAGAATTTATGGAAAAATTGATCCCTTTTAGAGTGGGAGTCTCTCCGGCTTGATAAGTTAAGCCAACTTGTTTAAAAGAAATATTAAAATTCGATAGTAACACCTGATCTTGACGCTTTGCAACGAAATCATCATTGACTGTTTGCTGTTTGATCTCATTCATTAAAGGGAGATCTAATATTTCAAAGATACGAACAGCAGCGTTTATCCCAGATAAGCCAGCATGAAAATTTAAGCCGAGGTTTCTTAGCGGGGTATAGAATTCAGGAGCAAGCAGTAAGAGAAACAACCCCGATGAGTAAGAGAGGGTTCCATTGACCAACCTCAATCCTATAGTAACTGCAACCAAGGCTGTGCTAATTGTGGCTAGAAACTCTAAGACCAGCGCAGATAAGAAAGCTACTCTCAAGACACTGAGTGTTGTTTTTCGAAAAGAATCACTAACTCTTTCGATTACATGTATCTGATCTTTTGCGCGGCCAAAAGCTTTAAGTGTCGTTAAACCCTGTAATACATCTAAAAAATGAGCACTCATCCAACTTAAGCTTTGCCACTGCTGAAGTGACTTTTTTTCTGCCATTTTTCCAATCAACATCATAAAGATGGGAATGAGCGGACCCGTCAAAAGTAGAATTAAGCCGGACTTCCAATCCAGGGGGAACACAAATATTAGAATTAAGAGCGGTATCCCTGCCGCCAGAACCATTTGAGGCAGGGATTTGGAGAAATAATCCTCAAGTGCTTCTATTCCATCCACCACAGTTGTGATTAACTCTCCTGATCGTTCTCCTCGAGCATACATTGGTCCTAAGGACATGATATGGTTCAGCAAACGTTCCCGTAAACTTATCCTGATACGGGAGGATGCTTCAAAAGCACATATCTCGCTGCACCATTGAAAAACTGCTCTTATACCAAAGATTCCAGGAATCATTATCAGAGAATTCCAGACTGCTTTAAGAGACGCCCCCTCCAAGAAGACCCTTGCAACAATGCTGGAGAAAAACCAAGCCTGAAGGACTGCGAGTAATGCAATCCCTATATTGAGGCCAACCGTGAGCGACAGAAATCCCCAAACAGACTTCCCCTCCCGGATTAACCGTTTATTAAACATATTGTCATCTCCTAGCACAAGTTGGGGCTTTGAAGGCAAGGGGGCATTGCACATTCACACCGTTCCCATTCACTCTCTTGTTGGATGCTGAAGTTATTGCGCCAACCTCTGGGCAGCGCATGATGTGAACCTCGGCGCAATAACTCCTTCGGCATCGGCACTCGCTTTATCGTGAACTCCTCCAAAGTGTTCAATTTGCAATTGCCCCTTAAATCCTGGTCAGCTGGGCTTAGTATGGGTAGGATATGAAGACGGTTCTTGAGCTATTTTGAGGTCTTTAAAAATAAGGGGCAAGATATATCTTGCCCCTTATTCTATATGAAAACCTTCTTAATAGTGAAGGTTTTTTTCTGTGACGCGATTGCGGAAGACCCAATAAGTCCATCCTTGATACAGAAGCACAATGGGTACCATAACCAAAGCTATGATCGTCATTATTTTCAGTGTGTATGGGCTTGACGATGCATTATAAATGGTTAGACTCCACTGCATGTTGAGACTAGAAACCATCACGCGAGGGAAAAGCCCCCAGAATAAGGATACGGTGAACAACAGAATGGTTAGACCATTCAGGATAAACGCCCAGCCTGCTTTACGAGAACGTATCAAAATTAAGGCTAAGATAAGGGCTGCTCCGGAACCAATTAAGGTAATACTCGCACCTAAACTTGCAAAGAGATCCGTCTGGAAATAGCTTAGACCAGCCAACAGTATAACTACCGGAATTGCTGCTATTGCAATACTTTGGGCCGCTTTCATAGCCCGCTCAGCCATCTCACCAGTGGTCTTTAGGCTCAGGAACAAGGCACCATGAAACATGAAAACGAGCAGCGTGGTTAAACCGCCAACTATAGCATACGGAGAGAGAAGATCAAAGAAGGTTCCAATATATTGCATTTTCGCATCAATCGGTACTCCTCTAACCAGATTTGTCATTGCAACGCCCCAAAGAAGAGCTGACAAGAAGCTTCCTGTGAAAATCATCCAGTCCCACGTACTTCGCCAAAGCGGATTGGAATCACTGCTGCGAAATTCGAAGGCAACACCACGAACTATTAAGGAAACTAACACTAGAAACAAGGCGAGAAAGAAGCCACTAAACAAGGTGGAGTACCAATTTGGAAATGCTGCAAACATGGCTCCACCGGCCGTAATCAACCAAACTTCATTTCCATCCCAGTGCGGTCCGATGGTATTAATGAGGACTCGACGCTCTTGATCGTTTTTACCCAGGAAAGGAAGTAAAATTCCTACTCCAAAATCAAACCCTTCCAGAAAAAAGAAGCCTGCAAACAGAACGGTAATGAGTATGAACCAGAGGATATTTAAGTCCATAATGACGCCCCCTTAACTTCACTATTCAGGTGTTCATCCACATTAGCCTCTTCCGGACCTTTCTTAATAAACTTAACCATCAGGTAAAGATCCGCTGCCGCCAAGGCTGCATATACCAGCATAAAGCCCACAAAGGCAATCAACATGGAAAACATTGAAACTGAGGTTGACACACCATGTTCAACTCTTTGTAGCCCATAAACAATCCAAGGTTGACGTCCGACTTCTGCTAAAAACCACCCCGCAATATTAGCTATATAGGGAACTGGGATCGTCCAGAGCAAAAGTTTCAAGAACAAAGTATTTTGTTCATAGACTTTCGTTTTATAGAAATAAAGTCCTAGCAAAGCCATCAACACTAACCACATACCTGCGGTCAACATAATTCGGAAACTCCAGAATAAAGACGCTACCGGCGGAACATAATTTCCTGGCCCATATTCTTGAACTGCGGAGTTCTGAAGTTCATGAATTCCCTTAACCTCGCCTGTAAAACTGTTATACGAAAGGAAGCTTAACATCCCGGGAATCTTGATTTCAAAGTTATTCTTCTGTCCTTGCTCATCGATTGAGGCATATAACGATAAACCTGCAGGATTTTCTGTTTCCCAATGTGCCTCAGCAGCAGCCATCTTCATAGGTTGTGATTCAACAAGGTGCATTCCTTGTATATGCCCTACTCCGGCAACTCCCAAGGTACTGATAAAGGCAAAGATCACAGCCATATGAAACGAACGCCGAAAAACATCAAGATGACTCCTTTTCAAAAGGTGGTATGCACTAACGCCCATGACAAAGAACCCAGCCGTGACAAATCCGCTAAGTACGGTATGAGGAAATTGATATATCACGTGAGGATTTGTAATCACAGCCAGAAAATCGGTCATCTCGGCGCGCCCATTACGTAAAATATAGCCAACCGGTTCTTGCATAAACGAATTAGCAACTAGAATAAAGAACGCCGATATGTTTGAAGAAATTGCCACAATCCAGATAGTTATTAAATGAACCTTCTTAGATAATTTATCCCAGCCAAAAACCCATAATCCTAAAAAGGTAGACTCCAGAAAAAACGCAACTAAAGCCTCAATGGCTAAAGGCGCACCAAAAATATCCCCAACAAAACGTGAATATTCCGACCAGTTCATACCAAATTGGAACTCTTGAACTATGCCAGTAACGACACCCATGGCAAAATTGATTAAGAATAATTTCCCCCAGAACTTGGTCATTTTTTTATAGGTTTCATTTCCTGTTTTAACATACCAAGTCTCCATCATAGCAACGAGGACCCCTAGTCCTAATGTCAACGGCACGAACAAGAAATGATATGACGTGATTACCGCAAATTGTAATCTGGATAAAATAAGTTCAGTCATCGTTACACCTCCAATTCATCTGCATTTAGGGTTTGGCGTTTATGTTCTGATTTTGATCATTCTCCTCCCTTCTGTCTCTTTTGTCTCTTTTGTCCTTGCTTTGAATATCACTAAATCTATGTTCCTAAAATATATGTATTTAAAGCTTTTAGTGTTATTTAATATTATACTAATTATTATTTAAGTGGTCAACTAATTATTACCTAATTGTAACATAAAATTATTTTCTAACCATGGAACTAAATATATTCAACACGCCTTGCTACCATGAGCCTTTAAATAAAAAAACTGTCTGTCGGCATAAAAAACTCTTCCTTTTCAGGAAGAGTA
>JUEG02000433.1_pt1 | contig 11068 bp, 14 predicted proteins | sample 432341 | NCBI WGS metagenome assembly JUEG02 (sample SAMN02953476, study PRJNA257561) | rock porewater metagenome | biome: terrestrial; feature: Opalinus Clay rock; material: porewater; isolation source: Opalinus Clay rock BIC-A1 borehole | place: Switzerland: Mt Terri URL, St-Ursanne ...
ACTTCTCGTGGTGCCACCCTAATTGACGGAATTATTCCGCCCACTTTCCAGTCGTTAACGAGACCACCCGTTGTAAAAAATATTCCCTTTTAGGTGTCCTACCGAGTATCTCTCAGGCTAGTTTCAGTCTTGTTAGCCCTCCCTGGAGAAAGAGTGACCCGGGATCTTTCAAAAAGGTATCGCGAATATCTTACATCATATATTATTTATCTAGTTATTTTACAAAGTTAATTGTCGTTTGTCAATAAACTTGAAAAGCCTATGCAACCCAATACAGTTGTGAACAAACATTCATATCAAATAGTAATTGTCACGCTTCTCTACTCCGATGCTGGTCTCTTCACCGTGCCCCGGAAAAACTCGCGTATCATCGGGTAGAATCATGAGTTTCTCCTTAACACCTTTAAGGAGTTGATCCAACGATCCTCCAGGGAAATCCGTTCGACCAATTGATCCGGCAAAAAGCGTATCTCCACTGAATAGCCCTTCTGTTGTTAAAAAACAAACGCAGCCTGGAGAGTGACCGGGGGTTGTAATCACCTTTAGTGTTTGTTCCCCAACCATAATCTCTTGCCCTTCCTGAAGCATGAGATCGGCGCTTTGAAGTACGAGTCCGGGCCCAAAGTAACTGGAAAGATTCTTCTCCCCACTCGTCAGCATCCCAGCATCGTCCGCATGAATTCCCACTAAGACCTCTCCTAAAAGCTCTCTCAGGTCATCCACTGCACCAATGTGATCCACATGCCCGTGTGTAAGCAGAATATAGTCTACCTGGAGGCCCTTTTCTAACACCCAGCGATATATTCTCTTTCCATCCGCTCCTGGGTCAATGATAACGGCTTTCTTACTTTCCATACAGGCGTACAGGTAACAATTTGCCCCCATAGCGCCCATCGCTCGCCCCTCAATCATTCGTATCCCTCCTACTGCTAGAATTTCTTCTCACTATCTATGAGTAATGTTACCGGTCCATCGTTAATCAATTCCACATCCATCTCTGCTTGGAAAACCCCTGTCTCCACCTTACTTATACCGCTGCTACGCAGTGCTTGGACACTGCGTTCATACAAGGCCTGAGCTAGCTCTGGTGGTGCGGCACTCGTAAAGCTAGGGCGTTTCCCACTACGGCAATCACCATAGAGCGTAAACTGAGAAACTACCAGGATCTCACCGCCTACATCTAGCACGGATCGGTTCATTTTTCCTGCTTCGTCTTCAAAAATCCGTAGCCCCACGAGTTTATCAACCATCCAGACTAAATCTTTTTCTCCATCCTCAGGTTTGAAACCGAGCAGGACCAAAAGTCCAGCGGAAATCTTCCCTACTATCTCTCCATTCACGGTAACCGAGGCCCGTTTAACACGCTGAACAACACTACGCATAATTACCTTCCTCCTGAGTGAACCCGCTCGACATCAGTAATGTCTTTGACCTTACGAATTTTATGCATTACCATTTTAAGCTGTTCGACGTTCCGTATCTCGACACGCAACTGAATATGAGCAATATTATCTTTTCCTACTCGAGCGTTGATCGCTAATATATGGGTTCGTGTATCTAAAACAGTATTCATGACCTCTGTAACCAAGCGAGGCTTGTCCTTCCCATAGATTTGAATATCAACAGGATAGGTAGAATCTATCACATCAGCCCACATGACCTCCACTACCCGTTCACGCTCTTCTTGTGAGTGAATGATGATATTGCTACAGTCTCCACGGTGAATAGAAACCCCACGGCCCCTGGTAATATAGCCAATTATGGCGTCTCCAGGTAGTGGATTACAGCACCGTGAAAAACGCACCAACACGTTATCTACCCCTTTTACACGGACTCCATGGGAGGCTTTGCCATAAGGGCTCGGCTTTTTCCCCTCCCCTAGTTGAAGTGCGGCTAGGTGCAGTTTTTCCCTTTCTTCCTTAGACAATTCCTCACGCAAGCGCATCAGAACTTTATTGGGAGTTATTACACCGTCTCCGATGGCTGCGTACAAATCTTCCACCCCAACGAAATTTTGGCTTTTCCCAATTGCTAAAAGGCTTTCAAGTTTCAGGACATTTCCCGGTTCGAGCCCAAGTTTGCGTACCTCGCGCTCCAAACTTTCACGACCACGGGCGATGTTATCTTCTCGTTGTTCCTTCTTAAACCATTGCCGAATCCTATTTTTCGCCTGAGATGTTTTAACAAAAGCTAACCAATCTCGACTGGGCGCCCCCCCTTGCTTTGATGTAAGAATTTCTAAAATATCTCCGTTCGTCAATTTTGTCTCGAGTGGAACAATCCTGCCATTAATCTTCGCGCCAACACAACGATGCCCCACATCCGTGTGAACTCGGTATGCAAAATCAATCGGACAAGAATCAGCGGGTAGTTCCACCACATCCCCTTTAGGAGTAAACACAAAGACGGTATCTGTAAATAAGTCAATCTTAAGAGATTCCATAAATTCCCCAGCATCCCGGGAATCATGTTGCCATTCCAGCAGTTGACGCAACCAAGAAAGCTTTTGCTCAAAGTCAACACCCGCTGCTTTATTTCCACCGTCTTTATTACTTCCGTCTTTGCTACCGCCCTCTTTGTACTTCCAGTGAGCAGCTATACCGTATTCGGACGTACGGTGCATCTCACACGTTCGAATTTGAATTTCAAAGGGTTCGCCGTGAACTCCAATCAGAGTAGTATGTAACGATTGATACATATTCGGTTTGGGCATGGCAATATAGTCTTTAAATCGTCCAGGAATCGGCTTCCATAAAGTGTGGATAATACCCAATGCCCCGTAACAATCATTGACCGACTCTACAACCACGCGAATGGCCATTAAGTCGTAGATTTCGCTTAGTTCTTTGTTTTGAGTCACCATTTTACGATAAATGCTATAAAAGTGCTTGGGACGGCCAGCTATGTCGGCATAGATTTCAACTTCATTCAATTTTTGACGCATCTGCACAATTACTTCACTAATATATGCTTCGCGCTCCCGTCGCTTCAGAGCAATCCCTTCAACTAAGTCATAGTATTCTTCTGGTTTCAGATATCTAAATGAAAGATCTTCCAACTCCCATTTAATCCTAAAAATCCCCAGACGGTTAGCCAACGGTGCAAAAATCTCAAGTGTTTCTTGGGCAATTTCCTTTTGTTTTACACTCGAATGATACTTCAAAGTACGCATATTATGAAGGCGATCGGCTAGTTTAATGAGAATAACTCGGATGTCCTTGGCCATGGCCAAGAACATCTTGCGCAAATTCTCCACTTGTTGCTCCATTTTACTCTTGTACTCAATCCGTCCAAGTTTGGTCACTCCATCGACAAGTAAAGCGATTTCTGAACCAAATTCCTTCTCAATATCCGCAATTGTATACGAAGTATCCTCCACAACATCATGCAGCAGAGAGGCCGCAATGGTTGCCTCATCCAGTTCGAGTTCAACTAAAATTTGTGCGACTTCAAGGGGATGGAGAATATAGTCTTCCCCGGAGTTGCGAAGTTGATTCCGATGTGCTACTTCAGCAAATTGATAAGCCTTGTCTACTAAGTCTAAGCGTGCCTGTGGGGATCTCTTTTGCAGTTTTACCCTTAACTCCGCGAATGACATTGGCGAACTCCTCTCATCCTCATATACTCGTAGTTCACTAATGCTTAATACTGGACCAAAGAAAACACGGGATAATCGACCAACTTGTCTCTTCCGTTTAAAAAGGTTAATTCAATCAAAAAACCCATTCCGAGCATATCTGCTCCGATCTTTTTCATTAAGTTTGCAGTCGCCAACATCGTGCCACCTGTTGCCAACAGGTCGTCTACAATAACGACTCGTGCTCCTGGGAAAATAGCATCTGCGTGGACTTCTAAAGTATCAAACCCATATTCTAAAGCATAAGTTTCACTAATCGTTGCCCCGGGTAATTTACCTGGTTTTCGAACTGGAACAAAACCAATTCCTAAGGCATAGGCCAACGGAGCTCCGAGTAAAAACCCACGAGCTTCAGGTCCTACGATCAAATCTGGCTGCCAAGGCTTTATTTTTTCAACCAGAGCATCAATAGATGCCCGGAACACTTCGCCATTTTTGAGCAACGTCGTTATATCTTTGTACGAAATCCCTTCCTTAGGGAAATCAGTAATCACGCGTATATAATCTTTAAAGTCCATGGCTACTCCGCCTTTCTCTCTATTAGATTTTTCCATCTATGCCCATCTCTATCCATGAGGCCTTTAATAATTCACTTTGGAACTTTAAAGCTCGGTCTACACACTCTCTTGAATTTCGATAGCGTAAGGAAGAGTCGAGATCTAACTTGCTCTGAGCCGGAATCCATTCTAAAGCAATCTCAACCGTTCCCCCTAGGCAACGAACGAGTCCTAATTCTTCAAATATCTTCAGTGCATTTCGTTCCAAGCTTGAGATTGTTGAATCACGCCCTAGGTGAAAAGGGTTCGCTAGTTTCGCCTTGACCATCAAATCCCGGTATATCTGTATAAGCTCTTCACGTGCTATAGATCCACATCGCATCCGAACTCTTTCTTCATGGACACTTTGAAACCCTGCAAGCGCAATGCGATTAACTCCTAATTGTCGCAGTTTCTCTATCCCGTCCCTAAAATCCTCCTCAGTAAGCGGAAGTCCAAAAATCAAGCCAAGTCCTTCTCCCTGATTCAGAGGAGCTATCCTGTCATGAGAATTTCCCTCTAAGGTAAGTTCGCTCTTCTCCGTGTCGTTCCATTGCCGTAGGCTCGGCTCGTAGCCAGTAGTATCCCAGATCCATATAATTTCTTTATTTTCAGGTAAGGGCAACTCTTCATGGCTTAATTTGCGCCAGTCCAGCCACACCATCTCCGGCTGATCCAGGGTCACTGCAAGTTCTTGACAAACGTTACTAGACTCTTCTTTGCCTAAAGAACGATCTCTCCAATTCGCTTTAGCTTGGAGGTCTTTGATCATTAATTGTACAGTTTCTATCCCACGATAGGTATTCCAGTCTAATGAAAAAGCTACATCCAAGGTGTTCTCCCGATTCAGCTCATTCAAACGTTCTCCAATTCGAAAAGCGATCCCTTCTTGTTTCCCCTGGGTTCCGAAACGAAATTTCAGATGACTACGCTCTTTGCCCACTGCACTAACAGAATGTACAGGGACCTCTTTGCAGGCAAGAATCGGCCCAGGGTTTCCAAAACCAAACGGGGCCATTTGTTCGAGTTCGTGAAGCAAATCTCCTGTCACTGCGTCCAGAGTTATTTGGCAATCAATTTTTAATTCCTCTTGAAATAGAGTTTCTTCAAAAGCTAGTGCTTCTTCGTTCAAGCCAACTCTAAATTGTTCAATATCTTTGCTAAGTATGGAAAACCCTGCAGCCGCTCGATGTCCGCCAAACTTTGTTAATAGATGAGCTTGGGTTGTCATTTGCTCCAACACTGGGTAACCAGAAATCCCGCGGGCCGAGCCCTTGGCTTCCTCCCCTTCTTCTGCAATCATAAAAACAGGACGATAATAACGTTCCACCAAACGAGATGCCACGATTCCGATGACTCCGTGATGCCAATGGTTTGACGAAAGCACTATTACCCTAGGCAAGGGTTTCTGTTCCACCATAGAAATCGCTTCAGCCAGAATGTCTTTCTCTGTTTCCTGACGCGATTGATTTTCATGAGTAAGGAGACGAGCAAGCTCACTGGCTCGTTCCAGATCTTCTGTTATGAGAAGCTCTAGTCCTATTCGGGCACTGTCCATTCGTCCGGCTGCGTTAATACGTGGTGCCACCATAAACCCAATTTGGCCTGCTTTGAGAGGTTTACCTCTAAGCCCGCACTCCTCGAGAAGAGCATTGAGTCCGGGGCGCAGAGTCTTTTCCATCTGAAGAAGTCCATGATGGACGATAATACGGTTTTCACCAACTAGAGGGACCAAATCTGCAATCGTCCCTAAAGCCACCAAATCCAAGAGTTCAAATTCAGAGTGTATGCCCACGTCACTATTTCCTAAAGACTGTAATAAGGCTTGAGCTAGTTTAAACGCCACTCCAACTCCAGCCAAATTAAAAAATGGATAACCTGAATCCTTAACTTTGGGGTTTAAGATAGCCAAGGCTTCCGGTAAAATTCCGGTCGGTTCATGGTGATCCGTGATGATGACATCAATATCTAAGGTTCTCGCAAGTGCTATTTCTGCAACCGCAGTGACCCCACAATCGACGGTGATAAGGACACTGACGCCGGCCTTCGCGGCACGTTCAATGGCTTCAGAATTAAGTCCATACCCTTCGTCTTGTCTGTTCGGAATATAGGCCACAGCGTTAAAACCCAAATCAGTAAGAACTTTGTATAATAAAGAAGTGCTTGTCACCCCATCAACGTCATAATCTCCATAAACAAGTACTTTTTCTTTTTGCTTTAAGGCCAAGGTCAACCGCTCGATCGCTCGCACCATATCGTGAAAACAAAACGGTGAGGGTAAATTCAATAGCGTAGGGCATAAAAACTCGATAGCCTCTTCAGGCTGGGGAAAACCCCTCTGCGCCAAAATATCAGCCACGACCATTGAAATCCCGAGGGAATCGCGCAGTGTTGCTGAAGCTTGTCCGTATGATTGTTGCATAGACCATATTCGTTTCACGCATACTCCCCCATACTATTATTATAAGACAGTGCGCAAATTGCAGCAACCATCCAACATTTACTTGTTCAGGTGTCTTTGTCATTCGGCTTCTGACCTTCGACTTTCGTCTTTACCTGTGTTCTGTCATAGGTCTCTGGACTTTGATCTCTGACCTCTGGTACATGGCAGCGCTGACAGGAGGGTGTAACACCTTCTTCAACAGGACACTCCACCTCTCTAGCACTACAAGGTTCTGCGTGAATCAGTACATGAGTCCCCTCTAATCTTAGATTTATTTCTTGTTCAAGTAAGTCACATAGTTCATGAACATCAAGGACGGAAGTGTATTTAGCAACCACAAGATGTAAATCTATATGTCTTTCTGCTCCAGACTTCCGAGTACGAAGTTTATGGAATTCAAGAAATTCATCTGCATGATCTAAAAGGACTACACTAATAATTTCACATTCCTCATCTGGTAAGCTAACGTCAACTAGTGGTAATAACGCTTTCTTTGTCAAATCATAAGCCGCCTTGATAATCATTAGTGCAACACCGAGGGCTATAATAGGATCTAAGATGACCCAACCCGTAAATTTAATGATCAAAAGCCCTAAAAAAACTCCTGTTGACGTATAAACATCTGTACGCAAGTGCAAAGCGTCCGCCTCGAGTGCTACCGAATCAGTCCGTATCGCGACCTTCATGAGTCGTGAGGATACAATCATATTCACGATTGCAGACAATCCCATGACAACCAAGCCCAGTCCCAAATTATCGGCATGACCTGCAACACCGCTCGCAATCTCCTGGATCTTCAGAATTGCTTCTCGAATTATAAACAGAGCAGCGACAAATATCAAAACAGCCTCGATTGTCCCTGAAACATTCTCAATTTTGCCATGCCCATAAGCATGTCGTGAGTCTGCAGGCTTTCCTGATTCCCGAACTGCAAAAAGGGCAATGAAGGAAGCCAGTAAATCGATTCCAGAGTGAATACCTTCTGACAAGATACTAACTGACCCGTTGGTTAAACCCACCACAACTTTAGCAAACGTCAAAAATGTATTCGAAGCAACAGATAATGAGGCCACCTGGATCTTCTCCTCCACGATTTAACTCTCCTCACCTTCCATAAAGCTTGTATTACTTTCCGAATAACACATAAAAATAGGACTCCTTCTAAAAGGAAGTCCCGCGGATTATTCCGCTGCCTCAATACTTTGAAGCCCAGCTATTTGCCTGACGATAATAGTTTATGTTTAAGATACCAAATATTGCACATGAAAGCAAGGTTTTTCTATTTGATATATCTCAACATTAACGTGGTTAAAGGGTTAAGATGTTTCCGTAAATAATCCACCCAACACCTAATATCAGCCGCAGAATCGTTGGCGCGAAGCTCCAAAGAACCTGACTCTTTTTCTCTTTAGGAATAATGCCGGTTCCAACTACCAAAACCCAAAGAATTATGGCTACAATAGGGGTGATGAAGGCACCAAAGAGAACTAAACTAATCAGTCCTCCGACTAAACCAGTTACTACCCGGCTTTTGTTAGCCATTCGCCCAACAGCCAGCAGGAGTATGCAGCCTCCGATTCCTCCTAGAAGCAAAGGAATCTCCCAACTCCAAAACTGTTCTATATCGTGGACAAGAAAGTTTATTCCACTTAACGCAACCGTTGCCGCAATGGTTCCCCAAATCCCTCCAAAAAAAATCATACCGGCGGAAAGAAGTAAGGCTCCTTCAAGTAATACGAGAAAAACGAATCCCAAAAACCTCCCTCCCCACCAACACTTTTGTGCTAGTATAGCCGATAAATATCCAATTTAATCCTAATTAAGATTCTCCCATCTCAAAATAGTTCGGCACTTGTCCTTTCACACGCTGTAAACTTTAGTCTCTCTATGGTAATAGGAGTCACTTTAACGCAGAGGCGCTGTCTTCCACTTACCATTTATTGGAACATATACCCTATGTTTTTCATATTCTATTTTAGGTAAGTTAAAGAGCAATACAACAAACCTATTAGGGAATGAATGATATTGAAGGAGGTTTTCTCTATGTTTTGGGGTCGTTGGGGTTGGGGTTTCCCATGGTGGCTTGGCTTTGGTGGTTTTGGATTTGGTCCATGGTGGGGTTTTCGTCGACGTTTCTGGTGGTAGACTATAAGCGCTTATGCTAAACGCTTAGTTATTCTTTTCTTTTGGATAGCACTTTAAAGGGGCGCTGCATTTATTCTATTGCTGCGTCCCTTTTCTTATAAGATTTGAAAGTTTTAAGAGGATCCCTTTTCGTGAGGGATCCTCTACCAGATTGATATTATATTTTGAGCTGTTTAGAAGATGACTCCCAACGCTATCAGAATCAACACGGCAATAGCGATAATCCCAGCACCTGCATTTCCGCCTGCTCCAACTCCAGCACCGTACCCGTACATGAACTCACCTCCAAAATCTCACTCTTAAATACACTTTTTTAGAATACGATACCCATTGCGATAAGCAATAGAATAATCACGACGACAATAGCAATTCCTGCGCCTACGCCGCAACATCCTGCTCCAGCTGCTCCAAACATAATTTTAACCTCCTTTTTTATTCTTTTCTAGAATTAGAATATTACTGCTAAGGCAATTAAAATCAGAATTGCAATGGCGATAATGCCAGCTCCGACACCTACAGCAACTGGTGCTACAGGTGCACATACAGGTCTACAACAAGCTGCGCCATATCCGGCTGCCCCTACTCCATATCCGTACATAGTTTCTCCTCCTTCACATTCTAATTAAACGATTCAAAAGACAAAGCCTAGAATACGATTCCCAAGGCAATTAACAACAAAATGATCACTACAACAATGGCGATGCCTGCACCGACCCCAGTTCCACACCCAGCTCCTGCTGCTCCAAACATTGTTTCAACCTCCTTTTATCCAATCGTAAGACACCCACTTTTACAAGTTGGAGTCTCGATGTTCAACCTTAGTTGAACGAGTTCACTCACTCTTGTCACTAACTTAAAATATAACGCCTAAGGCAATTAAGATCAGAATCGCGATAGCAATAATCCCAGCGCCGACACCAACAGGTGCGCCACAACCCGCTCCATATCCGTACATGGTATACCCTCCTTTAATTTTTCTTTTATAAGAATTTGAGTTTTAAACTTAGAATACTATTCCCATTGCGATCAACAACAAGATGATCACTACAACAATTGCAATTCCAGGTAAATAGTTCGGTTTACATCCACATGCTACGCCATCAACACCGTCAACAGCACCTACTCCAAATGCCATATTAAACAACCTCCTACTTTTATGCTTCTATTTCTGGGCTCACAGTAAGATATGTCAAAACTCTAAAAATGTTAATCTTTTCCTTATAAATAATAATTTTCCATAAATTTAAAGCACTCTCTAGTTAGTCTAGAGAGTGCTTTAAATTTTGAGAACTAATAATTTGGATTTTGCATACGTCTCCTAAACTCGTCCATCCCCATTGATGCATAGCAATACACACGCTGTACATGCCATGCATCCGCTTTGACATCTGCCCAACCCCGTTCTGTGGTAACGGCCATCAAATAGCCCGTATCTATTAACGCCTGCACAAGGTTGGCATTAAAGTCTCCGTAAGGATAAGCGAAAAAGTCCACGGAAAGTCCTAACTCTTTTTCTAAGAGTTCCTTAGAAAGCTGAAGTTCACTTAACATGGTTAGGGGATCAATTTTTGTTAAAAAAGGGTGACTGCTAGTATGCCCTTCGATTTCCCATCCGTTATTAACAAGCTCTTTGAGCTGAGACCATGACAAATATCCATCTCCATTAATATAGCTTGTCACCATAAAGACCGTGGCTGTAAACCCATGCTTCGCTAAAATGGGAAACGCAGTCGTGTAATTATCAACGTACCCGTCATCAAAGGTTATAACAAACGGTTTGTCAGGAAGTGCCCCCCCATTATATGAAGCTTGATATAACTGATCTAACGAGATGCTTTGATACCCTTTGTCGCGCAGATAAGCCATTTGAGCATCAAACTGTTGGGGAGGCATTCTTAATTCATTGCCAGCCTCCTGCATCACGGAATGATAATACAGGATGGGCACAGTTCGAGGTTCTTGCACGCTTGATGGTCCAGGCGAATTATTAGTCGCTACAGCTTGAGGTGGTACGTTTTTGTTTTCTGGACTGACAGTTAATTGAGTTTGGGAAGTGGGGCTAGAAGATTCTAAGTTACTTGAAATTTCCGAAGTTTTTACTGCGTTGCACCCACTGCTACCTAATAAAAGCAAAACGAAGAGGAGCATTCTAATAAACTTGTGCATCGTTTACTCCTTTACCTTTACTGAGCCAGTGAACCCGTTCAACAATAATTGAATCTTGATACATGGGTACGAGGTACCACTCCCAATTGTGAAGTGGGTGTCTCACGGATTGGATAAATGGTGAGAAAAGATCTTGAGATT
>JUEG02001161.1_pt1 | contig 11033 bp, 8 predicted proteins | sample 432341 | NCBI WGS metagenome assembly JUEG02 (sample SAMN02953476, study PRJNA257561) | rock porewater metagenome | biome: terrestrial; feature: Opalinus Clay rock; material: porewater; isolation source: Opalinus Clay rock BIC-A1 borehole | place: Switzerland: Mt Terri URL, St-Ursanne ...
CGCCGCCGGTTCGCCCGCCCCCAGCAGCTTCTTCTCCACCGTCGCGGTCGACGCCGCCGCCACCGTGGGCGCGCCCGCCGTCGGGGACAACCGGAACCACGGCGACCTGTGGCCGAACTGCTGGGCAGACGACGACCAGGTGTACACGGCCTACGGCGACGGCGTCGGCTTCAGCGAGCCGTACAGCGACATCGGCGTAGCGAAGATCTCCGGGATGCCCGGCAACCTCTCCGGCACCCAGCTCGCCACGAGCGTCAGCCAGATCTGGACGGCCGACCACAACCGGAAGCCGACCGGCATGGCCTGCGTCGACGGCGCGCTCTACCTCGCGGTGCAGGACCTGTCGCACGACTTCAACGACGCTCCCGCCGCGACCGTCGCCAAGTCCATCGACAAGGGCCGTACCTGGATGTGGGACACCACCGGGGAGATGTTCGGCGGCGGCATCTTCACCACCGTGATGTTCCTCGACTACGGCAAGGACTACGCCGACGCGCCGGACGACTACGTCTACGCGTACGGCCTGGACCACAACTGGCGCGACTCCTTCAACGACCGCGTCCCCGACCCCGTCGACCTCTTCCTCGCCCGGGTGCCCAAGGGCTCCGTCATGGACCGCGACACCTGGCAGTTCGCGGCCGGCCTCGACGCCTCGGGCAAGCCGCTCTGGTCCTCGGACATCAGCCGGAAGCAGGCCGTCCTCCACGACGACCGGCACATCTACCAGGACGTCTTCACCGACGGCCGGGTGGAGAACACCACCGTCCTCGGCCAGGGCGGCATCGTCTACAACAAGCCGCTCAACCGCTACATCTACACCTCGTGGACCGAGTACACCTACGAGTTCTACGAGGCGCCGAACCCCTGGGGCCCCTGGAAGCGCTTCGACTCCAAGGACTTCGGCGGCTATCCGTGGACGCACACCAAGCACGGCGGCTACGCCACCACTGTCCCGTCGAAGTACATCAGTGCCGACGGCCGCTCCATGTGGCTGCAGTCCAACGTCTGCCCCTGCGGCGGCGGCTACCCGTACGGCGACCACTGGGCGTACACCTTCTCGCTCCGCAAGCTGCGCCTCGAGCCGCACCAGGACACCACCCCGGGCAACACCGCCGACGCGGGCCGCAATCTGGCGCGCGAGTCCGGGACCGTGCCGGTCGAGCGGGCCGCGCACTTCGGCACGTCCTCGTACTACAGCGACGGCGTCCGGAGCCACAGCGAGGACGACTGGAACGACGAGCGCAAGACGGCGAGCTGGTGGGGCTACACCTGGCCGCGCGAGTACCGGATGGACAAGGTGGTTTACACGACCGGCAAGATGTTCGACGACGGCGGCTGGTTCGCCGGTGACCTGCGGGTGCAGGTGCGGCGCGACCACCAGTGGGTGGACGTCACCGGCCGGAGCGTCAGCCCCGGCTATCCGTACGACCGTACGGCCGGCGCCAACCGCACGTACACCTTCACGTTCGACCCGACCGGCGGCGACGGCGTCCGCGTCATCGGCACGCCCGGCGGTACCAGGACCTTCACCTCCATCGCGGAGCTCGAGGTCTACTACGGCGGCCAGGGTTGACCTTTACGCAACGTCAACTTCTACCGTTCTGGTCACCGGGCGAGAGCCGCCCGGTGACCAGCAAGGTGATCGGCACGGCGGTCGGCCCGGTGAGGGGCGACCGAGCCGAGGAGGCGCGCGATGGAGTGGTCGATCCAGGACATCGCGCGCCGCGCGGGGACCACGAGCCGGACTCTGCGCTACTACGACGCGATCGGGCTCCTCGAGCCCAGCCGGATCGGCAGCAACGGCTACCGCTACTACGACCAGGCCGCGCTCGTGCGGCTCCAGCGGATCCTGCTGCTGCGCGAGCTGGGCCTCGGCCTGCCGGCCATCGCCGAGGCGCTGGCCGGGCAGCGGGACACGGCCGCGGCGCTCCGCACGCATCTGGAGCTGCTGGAGCAGGAGCGCCGGCGGCTGGCGCGGCAGATCGAGTCGGTGCGGACCACCTTGCGCAGGACGGAGGAGGGCGGACAGCTCATGGCCGAAGAAGTGTTCGACGGATTCGACCACACCCGGTACCGGGACGAGGCGACCGAGCGCTGGGGCGCTGCGGCGTACGAGAAGGGCGACCGCTGGTGGCGCTCGCTCAGCGAGGAGGAGCGCGCGGAGTTCCAGCAGCGACAACTGGACATCGGCGCCGCCTACGGGGCCGCGCACCTCGCCGGGGAGCCCCCGGACGGCGACGAGGCACAGGCGATCACCCAGCGGCACTACGCATGGCTGTCGGTGGCCGGACCGAGCCCGTCCAAGGGCTACTTCACCGGACTCGGTGAGATGTACGTCGCCGACCCGCGGTTCACGGCGAACTACGACCGGCACGGCGCCGGCACCGCGGAATTCGTCCGCGACGCGATGCGCGCCTACGCGGAGCGGCACCTCGGCGACTGAGGGGTGACAGGGGCGGCGGGGCCGGGAGTGGACAAGGCCGGTGGCCGGGTGGGTGACGCCGCCGGCCGCCGTCAGAAGCCGCCGCCGAAGTCCCCGCCCCCGAAGCCGCCGCCCCCGTCGAACCCGCCGCCGAAGTCGCCGGGGTCGAAGTCGGAGCCGGTGGACTCGCCGCCCTCGGCGCCGCCCTCGCCGCCCATGCCGTAACCGCCCATGCCGTAGCCGTACGGAGTGAACATCATGCTGCCGAGCATCGTGCCCATCAGCATCCCGGGCAGCAGCCCGACGCCGAAGTAGCCGCCCGCCCAGGGTCCGTAGAGCGGCCCGGCCTCCCAGTACGGCCGGCGCCCGGACGGGGTGTCCACGGTGCGGCTCATCGGCTCCTCGCCGTCGGCCAGCCGGGCCGCGTCCGCCGCGCAGACCGGGACCGTGCGTTCCGTGCCGCCGTCGGGCGCCCACTGCGCGTCCTGCGTGGATGGGCCGTGCCGGGGGTCGAAGAAGCAGGGCGGTCGCCGCTCGGGCAGCGGCTCCCCCTCGCGCCGCGCCTCCAGGGTGGTCAGCGAGAACCGGCCGTCCTCCAGCGCCTCGGTGACGTGCCGTACGTCCTCCGGGCGGTGGGCGCGGGCCATCGCGGCCTTCGCCTTCTCGTAGGCGTCCAGCGCGTGGGCGTAGTCCCGGCGCATCGCGTCGTCGGTGCCGGGGGCGTTCGGCTGGAAGTCGATCTGGTCGAGCTTCTCCCCGTACGCGGTGATGTCCTCGTCCACCACCGGCCGCAGCGTCTCCAGCTCGGCCTCCTGGCGTTCGGCCAGGCGGCGCTTCCTGCGCCGGGAGGACATGAGCGCGGCGGCGGTGCCGGCCAGCACGAGCGCGCCCAGCGTGACGAGGGTGAACACGCCGCCCGCGCCGGGCCCCGGACCGCCGTTCCAGGAGCCGGGTGCGTCCCCGCCGGCCTGCCGCGCCGCCTGGTCGACGAAGTCGTTCAGCAGGGCCGCCGCGTCGTCGCCGTGCGCCCGCTCGACCGAACCGGTCAGATTGGCGACGGCCTGCCGGGGCATCACGGAGCCGTCGGCGCCCGCGTCGAAGCCGTCACCGAGCACGACCGCGTAGACCCCGGCCGTGCCGACCTGGGTCCGCAGGTCACGCAGCAGCGTCGACGGCTGGAACTCGCCGTCCTCCGGCAGCACGGCGACGAACACCGGCTTGTCCGCTTCCTCGATCTTGTCGGTCAGGGACCGCGCCTCGGCGTCGGAGAGCAGATCGGAGGCGCGGGGATCCACGTAGACCGGTCCGTCCTGCAGCGCGTCGGCCGCGTCCCCGAGGCCGTCGGCCGCGCGGGCGCCCGGGACGAGGCCGCCCAGCGCCAGCAGCAGTGCGGCTACGAGGGCGAGCACCGGTCCGAGCACGGCATTGCGCGATGTGCTCCTCATACCTACGAAGCTACCGCTAAATGGGAAGAAATGACCGGTTCACCCGTCCGGCGCCCGGGAGTCGCCGCGCGCTCCGCTGTCGCCCAGCCTGGTGAGGGGTGCGGTGTCGTTCCGTCGCCGGACCGGAACCGGGCAGGAGAGACAGGTGGGGCAGCGAGGGCCGCTGTGCGGCAGCGGTGGCGTCGGCGACGGGGCGGGCTCGGTGCTGGGCCGGTCGGCCTGCTGGCTGCCGTACCTGCTGATCGCCGCCGGCCTGGCGTTCGGCCTGCTGACCCCGCCCCGGCTGGCCGGCTCGCCCTTCTTCTCGGCCGCGCCGCTGGTCACCGCGGCCCTCTACTCCACCCGGGCCACCGCCGTCGCGGGCGCGGCCTCGGTCCTCGCGATGCTGGGGCTCTCCGTCCAGCACGGCACGCTGCAGTACCTGCAGTCCGTGCTGGACCTGCTCACGGTGTTCACGGTGGCCGTGCTGGCCATCCTCATCAACCGGGTCGTACGCCGCGGTGACCGGGAGCTGGCGTCCGCGCGGGACATCGCGGAGGTCGCCCAGCGGGCCGTCCTGCCGACGCCCGCAGGCCGGGTCGGCGGCCTGCGCATCGCCGCCCGCTACGAGGCGGCGCAGGCGGACGCCGGGATCGGCGGCGACCTGTACGCGGTGCAGGACACCGCGTACGGCGTACGGCTCATCGTCGGCGACGTGCGCGGCAAGGGCCTCGGCGCGGTCGAGGCCGTCTCCATCGTGATCGGAGCCTTCCGGGAGGCCGCCGAGCAGGAGCCGGACCTCGCGCGGCTCGCCGCCCGGCTGGAGGGCGCGCTGCGGCGCGAGGGGGGCCGCCGGGAGGGGCTCGACCAGTTCGAGGGCTTCACCACGGCCGTGCTCGCCGAGATCCCCGACACACCGGCCGGCGTGCTGCGGCTGCTGAACCGCGGCCACCCCGCGCCGCTCCTGCTGCTCGGTGACGGATCCGTACGGAGCGCGGAGCCGTTGCTTCCCGCCCTGCCGCTCGGCATGGAGGAGCTGGGCGTCTGGCAGGACCGGGTGGACGAGCTGCCGTTCCCGGCCGGCACCACGCTGCTGCTCTTCACGGACGGCGTGACGGAGGCCCGGGACGCCGACGGCGTCTACTACGACCCGGAGGAGCGGCTGCGGGGCCGGCGCTTCCCGGATCCCGATCGGCTCCTGGACGCGCTGCTGCGGGACATCGCCCTGCACACCGGGGGCGGGGCGGCCGACGACATGGCGCTGCTCGCGATCGAGGCCCGACAGTCACTGTCCGTGAGGATCCGGAATCACTCCGCATAACGACTGGCACACGATCGGCCGTGAGAGGTTTTTGGCTCGGCGGTCAACTCGCCCTACTGTAGCCATCGATGTCCCGGTTGATCCCCGTCGAAGTTGGTAAACGATCACCTGGAACGACTTGGAATGCAGGGCTCCCGTCTATTAACGTTCGATAACGCAGCGCGGTCGTCCCAGTCGTCGCAAGAGACGGCACCGCGCGGCCGTCGCCGAATCCCGCACGTACGACCACAGCACCATCTGCACCAAGGGAACCGGGGAACCATCTTTTTTGGGGTGAATCGGCCCCCTCCGCCAGGAGGGAACCGTAGGAGACCTTCCTGCTCCGAACCCGTCAGCTAACCCGGTAGGCGAGAAGGAAGGAAAGGAGAGCGCCTCCGTGGCGTCCAGCAGCCCTGCCCCCGAGACCTGGTTCGGTTCAGCCACCTCGGGACCCCCGCTCGACGAGGAGTACCGGGGCGAGTGGAACCCCACCGCCGAATCCGTCGCCTCGGTCCGCGGCAAGCACCGGGTCGCCAAGCAGCGCGGCGGTGGCATGGCCCGCAGCAGCGCCGTCCTCGGAGTCGGCGTCATCGCGGCGGTTGGCGCCGGGGGAATGGCCACCGCCAAGGACCGGCCGCCGGCCCCGATCTCCCTGCCGGACCTCTCCCCGGTCACCGACCAGCTCCCGGACGCCTCCTCGCTGCCCGGCATCGGCTCCCTGATGTCCGACGGCTCCGATGCCTCCGGCGACACCGTCGTCGCGAGCGCCCCGCTCTCACAGGCCGGGCTCACCACCGAGGAGATCTCCCGGGGCGCGAACGCCGGCGAGGCCCTGCGGGCCCGCATCATGCGCCAGGCCGAGAAGCAGCAGGGCGCCGCCGAGCAGGCGGAGCGCCAGGCCGCCGAGCAGGCCGCCCGGGAGAAGGCCGCCGAGGCCGCCGCCGAGAAGAAGGCGAAGGCAGCGGCCGACAAGAAGGAGGCAGCCGAGGAGGCGAAGCGCAAGGCAGCGGCGGCGGCCGAGGCCGAGCGGCTCGCCGAGCTGGCCGCCAGTTACGCGGTGCCGCTCTCCTCGTACACCCTCACCTCCACGTTCGGCGAGTCCGGCTCCATGTGGTCCAGCAACCACACCGGTCAGGACTTCGCGGCCCCGACCGGCACCCCGGTCAAGGCGGTGCACAGCGGCACCATCACCGAGGCCGGCTGGGCCGGCTCGTACGGCTACCGCATAATCCTCACCCTCGACGACGGCACCGAGGTCTGGTACTGCCACCTGTCCTCGATGACCCAGACCTCCGGTGAGGTGACCACGGGCGAGACCATCGGCCGCGTCGGCGCCACCGGCAATGTCACCGGAGCGCACCTCCACCTCGAGGTACGGCCCGGCGGTGGCGACCCGATCGACCCGGCGTCCTGGCTCCGCGAGCACGGCAAGAACATCTGACCCACGCGTAGCGAAGCGGGGGGCGCCGGGTGCGCCCCCCGCTTCTCTATGCCCGGACGCCCTGACACCGCCGCGGGCTCGCCAACCGCCGGCTCCGCCGGCTCCGTCAGCTCCGTCCGCCGTCCTCGCCGGTCCGCCGAAATGCGTGAAGCCTGCTGCTACGGGAACCTGCAAGCACGGTGAGCGCCGGGCGACGGCCCGCGGACGGATGCGGACGGAGGGTGCGGGCATGGCGAGCGACGACCCGATGGACGCCGAGGCCGGGACGGGCACGGTCACCACGTCCGTACCGGCCCGGCTCGACCGCCTTCCCTGGTCACGGTGGCACTGGACCATCGTGATCGGCCTCGGCACCGTATGGATCCTCGACGGTCTGGAAGTCACGATCGTCGGCAACATCGCCGGCCGGCTGTCCGAGGAGGGCAGCGGCCTGCCGATCTCCTCCGCCCAGGTCACCGGCATCGCGGCGGCGCTGTACGTCGCCGGGGCCTGCTCGGGAGCGCTCTTCTTCGGCTGGCTCACCGACCGCTTCGGCCGGAAGAAGCTCTTCCTGATCACCCTGGCCGTCTATCTGGCGGCCACCGCCATGACCGGGCTGTCCTTCTCCAGCTGGTGGTTCTTCACCTTCCGCTTCCTCACCGGCTTCGGCATCGGCGGCGAGTACGCGGCCATCAACTCCGCGATCGACGAGCTGATCCCCTCGTACTACCGGGGCCGGGTCGACCTCATCATCAACGGCAGCTTCTGGCTGGGCGCGGTCGGCGGCTCACTGCTGTCCATCGTCATGCTGGACACTGACATCTTCCCGATCGACGTCGGCTGGCGGCTGACCTTCGCCTTCGGCGTCGTCTTCGGGCTGGTGATCCTCCTCGTCCGGCGGAACGTCCCGGAGAGTCCGCGCTGGCTGTTCATCCACGGCCGCGGCGAGGAGGCGGAACGGCTGGTCCGGCAGGCCGAGGAGAGCATCGTCGCGGAGACGGGCAAGGCGCTGCCGCCGCCGGCGGGTGAGCTGACCATCCACCAGCGCAAGAGCGTCGGCTTCGGGCTCATCGCCCGCACCGTCTTCTCCCGCTACCGCAAACGGGCGGTACTCGGCCTCTCCCTCTTCATCGGCCAGGCGTTCCTCTACAACGCCATCACCTTCGGCTTCGGTGCGATCCTCACGAAGTTCTTCGACATCGGCACCGGCTCGACCGGCTACTTCTTCGCCGCCATCGCCGTCGGCAACTTCCTCGGCCCGCTGCTGCTCGGCAAGCTGTTCGACACGGTGGGGCGCCGGATCATGATCTCGAGCACCTACATCCTCTCCGGCCTGCTGCTGTTCGCCACCGCCTGGCTCTTCTCCGGCGGCCACCTGACGGCCAGGACGCTGACGGCCTGCTGGGCGGTCGTCCTCTTCTTCGCCTCCGCCGGCGCCAGCTCGGCGTACCTGACGGTGAGCGAGGTCTTCCCGATGGAGACCCGCGTCATGGCGATCGCCTTCTTCTACGCCATCGGCACCGCCGCGGGCGGCATCAGCGGTCCGTTGATCTTCGCCAAGCTGACCGAGTCGGGCGTCGTCGGCGACACGGTTCTCGCGTTCCAAATCGGCGCCTCGCTCATGACCCTGGCGGGCCTGGTCGCGGCGGCGCTGGCCGTCAAGGCGGAGCGGCGCTCGCTGGAGGACATCGCCGCACCGCTGTCCCAGCGGGACCCCGCTGCGGCGGACCGCAGGGCGGGCTAGGCGGTTTCGTTTGGATCATCCAGCGGGCAGACGGAGATACCCGCCACGTGCAAGCCGGTCAGTCAGATAGCTGCAAGTCTTCTCGCAGCGGGTTGCGATCCCGTGCCACCGGTTGATGCACCGCTCGACGGTGTTGGACTGCTTGTATGCCTCCCGGTCGAAGGCCGGTGGTCTGCCGCCATCGCTGCCTCGGCGTGGCCGAGGGCCATCGGGTGCTGCCTTCCTGCCCGCTGCTCGCGGAGCGGCGCGTTTCCCAGGTCGGAAGGCGGAACACACGAAGCCGGTCATTTGCCCGGTGCGTAGCCCCGTGGCGGGTGGGTGAGCTGGCTTAGGCTCCGCTGGGCTTGGGCGAATTCCTCGATCAGGCGCCGTGCGTCGGTCTGTAGTGAGCCGTAGACGGGCCACTGGTCGGGACGGTCGAGTTTGCGGCCCGCACTCTGCTCGGCGAGCTCGACGTAGGCCGTGCGCGCCCGGTCGACAGCCTCGCTGAGTCGCTCGCCGTGTTCGGTGTCCTCGGGGCGGCGCAGCCCCTCCAGCACACAAACCCCCTCAGCCACGACGTCGAGCAGCCGGCTGTAGGCGACGCAGAAATGATCGTGCTCCTGCCGTAGGGGGTCGTCACTGAGCGAGATACTGGTCAGAGAAGCCATTGCGGAGAGCAGGAGCCTGCTGGTTCGATCCAGGGCGTTGATGATGACGCGATGGCCCTCGTACGAGCTGGAGCTGCGCTGGAAGACCCGGCGCGGATTGAAGCGCATCTGTTCGGCCACGGTCTCGACGCCCATGCGGGCCTGGCTCACCATGTCCGGATACCAGGTGGCGCGTTCGCGCCATTTCTTGGCCTGTTCCTGGTCGGGGACGCCCTCGGCCATGCCCTTCGAGGCATCAGTGAGCAGTTCGGCCATAGCCCCTGACAGGGCGCCGATGCCGTACTCGGCGCTGCGGTAGCGCAGCGGCGGCACGATCAGCATGTTCGTGACCACGCCCACGAGGCAGCCGAACACGACCAGGCCCACGATGCTCGCCAGCCTGACGAATCCGGACGTGGAAGTGCCGGACTGTGTGAACGCCGCGAAGGCGAACAGCGCCGCCACAACCATTTGGGGCCCGTGCTCGCCCAGCTTGCGCCATCTGCCCAGGACCGACGTCAGCAGCACGATGCCCGCGAAGGTTCCCGTCGACGTACCCAGCAGAGGCACCATGAGACCTGCCAGTAGGACTCCGGACACCATCGCCCCCGCGAAACGGACCGCGTCCCTCAGCGACCCCGAAATGGTCGCCTGCACCATCAGCAACGCGGAGAACGGTGCGAACGTCGGCGACGGCACGCCCAGCAGGTCGTTGGCGATGATCCACGCCGCCGTCGCCGCGACCACTCCCTTGAACAACAGCAGAATACTGTCGCGATTCGCGCTGGCACGGACGGCCGCTTTGCTGGCCAAGTCAGCCACCTGCCGCAGCCCACCCTGCAGCACTTTGGACGAACGCACGGTTGGCCCTTCATGGTGATCATTACGCACTGGCATAGCGGAAGGCACCAATGTTGCGTTCCCTCTGCAGCCTCTCCGAATCAGAGCCGCTGCCGCCCGCCGGCTGGGCAACGGGGGTGATCGTCGGCCGGCAGCGATGGTGCAACCCCTTGCCGACGAGGACGGACCGGACCAGCCGCAGCCGACCCGCCGGAGCCAGCGGGGCATCGTGGTGGGACACGAGGGACTCCTGGCGGTCGGCGGTAGACGTCGGAACCCGCACCGAACCCAGAAGGCACTCATCCGCTCAAGCACCGAGCACGCGTGTCACCAACGATCCGGAACAGAATATTGTCTCGAGGCTCTCGTTTGGATCACCGTGCGGACCACAGAAAGATGCCTGCGATGTGGAGTCCGGCCAGGTAGATCGTGGCTGTCTTCTCGTAGCGGGTGGCGATGCCGCGCCACTGCTTGAGGCGGTTGATGCACCGCTCGACGGTGTTGCGGTGCTTGTAGGTCTCGCGGTCGAAAGCGGGCGGCCTGCCGCCTTGGCTGCCGCGTCGAAGGCGGTGTGCCTGCTGATCGGCCGGGACGGGGATGACCGCGCGGATTCCGCGTCTGCGCAGGTGCTTGCGGATGGCACGCGAGGAGTACGCCCTGTCGGCCAGGACGACGTCCGGGGTGGTGCGAGGCCGGCCACGCTGCCGTGGCACTCGCAGGCGGGCCATGACCTGCTCGAAGGCGGGTGCGTCACCGGCCTGTCCAGCGGTCAGGACGAACGCCAGGGGGCGGCAGCGGCCGTCGGCCACCAGGTGGATCTTCGTGGTCAGTCCGCCGCGGGACCGGCCGATGGCGTGATTGTCCGGCTCGCCGGCCGGGGCACCTTTTTGCGAGCCCCGGCCGCGTGCTGGTGAGCGCGCACGATGGTGGAGTCCACCGAGACAGCCCAGTTGAGATCCTTGTCAGCGTCGGCCCGGGCCATCAGGGCGGTGAACACCCGCTCCCAGGTGCCGTCGACAGCCCACATCCGCAGCCGGTTGTAGACGCCTCGCCAGTTGCCGTATTTCTCCGGCAGGTGGACCCACTGGGTTCCGGTCTGAAACTTGAAGGCGATCGCGTCGATCACCTCACGGTGGTCACGCCATCGGCCACCCCGCCTCGGCATACGGTCCGGGAGCAACGGCTCGATCCGCGCCCACTGCGCATCAGTCAACGGCACACCCAGACCAACGACCAGATGATCCAAACGAAACG
>JUEG02000402.1_pt1 | contig 11022 bp, 5 predicted proteins | sample 432341 | NCBI WGS metagenome assembly JUEG02 (sample SAMN02953476, study PRJNA257561) | rock porewater metagenome | biome: terrestrial; feature: Opalinus Clay rock; material: porewater; isolation source: Opalinus Clay rock BIC-A1 borehole | place: Switzerland: Mt Terri URL, St-Ursanne ...
AATTTTGGCAAAAAGCTTTTATTGGAATCTTAATCGTTTTCATTATATCCATCAACATCTGCCTCTACCTCACGTCTAGCTATAGCTTCTCTCTCAATATGAAGCGGGATTCGGACCGAACATTAGGGGAATATCACTTTATCATGAATGGTGTTTTGGAAACTATGGACAGCATTTACTATCGTGAACCAGCTTCACTGACTCCCTCTGCTATTCAAAACATAATGCGTTCATATGCTGGCTACTATGGAAAGCAAAATGTATTCCTTGAGCTTAAGGATTCAAAGAAGGTTCTTTTTTCTAATATTCCTCCTACTGTCACCTCCGAAATAGATGTTGGGAGCCTTACGAAAGATTCCTATAAAACCAAGGTGCTTTCAGCTAACGGAATAAATTACTTATATATCGTTGGAAAATTAGGCGGGCCGTACGAAGATCATACTCTTATCTATGTTCGGGACCTTTCTGAACTATACAATAACCACTCCCAGCTCACCCGCTATCTGATTTCGGTGAGTGCCTTGGTAGAAACAATGTTAGCATTAGTATTACTGCTGCTGTTGAGGAAGCTTACTAAGCCTATCAGGATTATGCAAAAGGCTACACATAAAATAGCAGGCGGTGTATATGATGAGCGAATTAGAATGCCGGGCAAAGATGAGTTCCATGACCTGGCAGAAAACTTCAATCTGATGGCAAACAGCATACAAGAGAAGATTACAGAGCTCGACAAGAATGCCCACGATAAACAGCGCCTCGTAGATAATTTAGCACACGAATTGAGAACGCCACTGACAGCTATTTACGGATATGCAGAGTATTTGCAGAACACTAATTCTAGTGAACAGAATCGCATCAAGGCAGCCAGATATATCCTAACTGAAACTGACAGGATGAAGAACTTGGCCTTTAAATTGCTAGATTTGGCACTTGTAAGAAACAATACGTTAGATTTTCAGCCCATAATCCCGTTAGAATTGCTTCAACAGGTAAAATCAGTGTTAGCAATAAAATTAGAAGAAGAAAATGTTCAATTAGATATCAGCTCCTCATTGAATCAAATAACAGGAGATTTTATCCTTTTACAGTCGCTGCTGGTAAACCTTGTAGACAATGCTGTGAAGGCATCTCCCAAGGCATCTTCCATCCAGCTATCCGCTTATTTCGATACTGTGCCAATCCTTGAAGTTAAGGATTCTGGCTGCGGTATGGAAGATGAACAGACCGCTTTGATCTGCGAACCTTTTTATCGTGTGGACAAAGCACGTTCACGAGGCTCCGGTGGCATAGGACTTGGACTGTCACTCTGCCGTGAGATTGCACATTTGCACGAGGCTAGACTAAGAATCCGATCTTCTCCAGGAAAAGGAACTACAGTGCAAGTTATTTTTACAACTTCCTTACAACCTTCTGAAAACTCCCTGATGCATAAGGATATATAATCTGGTTGTAGCGCTACAATAATAAATGATTTAAGAGGGAGATAATATCATGAAAAAACTTAAAGAAATAGCAGCTAAGACTTGGGTAATTGGTGCTGGAGCCTTATTAATCTTAGGCAGCAGCTCTGCAATGGCTTTTGCCCTTGATCCTAACGTTCCAGAAAGTTCTTCAGCATATGTCGTCGCGACTAACACTCAAGAGACTACTAATAATTTTTCTTTAGAAACTGGAGTTACTGCGGAGTATTCAGTAATCGACCTATCTAAGGGGTCACCCGAGCGAGATAAACTAATTAGAGACAAGTTAAGCCTGACAGAAGATATCACACCTGAGCAGATCGAGGAAAAATTCAAGGACATAATTTCCAACTCTATTCCAGGCGCTAAGGATATTTCAGCTGAACAAGCTGCCGCTTACGCCGCAGACATACTTAAGACGGCCTATAATGTTGACTTTACAAGTTACACTGCTCATGCAAGCTTTTCGAAAAACCCAATGCCAAACTCAGACAACTGGACAGTAATATTCCACGCTCCCAACGAAGACAATACTACACAAAGGTATATTGCCAGTGTGGACTCTGTGAACGGATCCATGCTTGATGCAAGTTCCTTCAACCTTTCTTATTTAGTAGATAACAGTAAAAATCCAGAAGATCCCGAGTGGAAAAATAAGGCTGAAGAAGATATCGCCAGATTAATGCCGGAAGAGGTCTCCATAACCAGCAGTAAAGTGATTTATGCAACCCCCGAAACTGGCGTCATGGTTGTTAGTGAATTATCCGACGGCTCTGCGTGTGCAGTTCGCTTAACAGGTGAAAACAAAGAAGCAGCCACCTATATATTCTTTCCCAATGGATATGATGGAAGTTTAGATCTTAAACCAATAACAGAGAACGCAGTAGGATAATGTAAGGTGGGACGTGTTGTTTAAAATAGAACTTTTAAACAACACGTCCCACGTTTCTATAGCACCGCGAGATGACTCTTCACATCTGTTCCACAAAAAAGGGACGGTCTCAAAACGCAAACCAAAAGTTCGTAGATTTTGCCCTTTCTATTGTTTATAATGAATATGGGTGATTTTTGTGAAATCTTTTATCAGGACGATGATTTTCGGAACCATATGGGTGTATTTGTATGTGATTCTTGCCCAATACTTCACTTTATTAAAGGGAAAATACAATCAACAGATAGTTTTTATCATATGTATATTTGCGCCAGTAATAATAGTCAAATTTGTTTATTTAATTTTTAAGAAGTTGTGCTTGAAATAAGACATGGGAACTCATAATGGGTAAATATTGAAACATTGATTTTGGGAATATTTTTGATAACTAATTTAAGTTTTGTTAGTTATAATCCGATTACTAAATTATTTTTCCGTGCAAAGCAAAAGGGAGCATCGCTTACTACTTCAAAAATAGTTCGCGACACTCCCTGTTTTAATTTGCTCTCTTATCTTCTAGTATTCGAAAACATCTACCGGAACATCAAGAGCTGAAGTATCCCCATCAATGACTATCTCCGCGACTGCCCATACATTGGGAACAACATTGCACAGGTAGTACTTGGCGGCGGCTACTTTGCCGGTGTAGAACTTATAATCAAAGTGCTCTACTCCCACTTCTTTAGCTTTCTTATCCGCCAATACCGCTTGATCAAGAATCTGCCGGCCACAAAAGAGCTGGGCACTGGCGGTAAGGATTCGTCGGGAATAGAGAGCAATCATGCTCATATTGGTTTTGGTGTATCCGTTCAAGGCCTTAAGCATAGCTTGATAAGCATCAAGTGCCTTGCCCAGGTTAGAAAATTCCTTGCTTAAAGCTTCATTGCCTTTATTAGCTTCATGGAAATCTACCATTTCTTGTACCCAAGCCCCAAAGACAGCGCCGCCCTTCATGTTCATCTTACGGCCAATCAGATCCATGGACTGGATATAGTTGGTTCCTTCCCAGATGGAATAAATCTTCATGTCGCGAGCTATTTGGGATAGGGGATACTCTTCACAGTAGCCATACCCCCCATAGGATTGGATAGCTTCTCCAATGAGCCACCATCCTTCATCAGAAGGATAGGCCTTGCAAAGCGGGGTGGCTATATCGATCAGGTCGTTGGCGGCTTGCCTTACTGCCGGATCAGGATCGCGATGCCTCTGGTCAAAAGCCAGATAAACCCTGTACATCATGGCCCGCATGGCTTCAATATGTGCTTTGCCCATCATCAGAGTGCGCTTAATATCCTCATGGTTAATAATGGACACCCGACCAGCTTTGGGATTTGTCAGCAAGCGGCCCTGAACTCTTTCTTTAGCATTATCTCGGGCATTCGCAAAGGCGTTGATAATACAAGACAGCGCCATATGACCTGTTTCCATCCGGGCCATGTTCATCATTTGAAACATCTGGGCCATACCTTCGCCCTTGCCCTCGTTATCACGTGGGTCTTTACCCAGCAGCCAGCCTCGACAATTATCGTTTTCCCCAGCCGATAAAGCGGCCGTGACCGAACCATGCTGGCCCATTTTATGCTCTATCCCAGTGTTTAGAAAATCATTGTCTTCCAAACTGCCATCCTCGTTAACCCATAACTTAGGAACTACGAACAGAGAAATTCCGCTGGTACCGGGTTTAGCACCTTCTATACGAGCTAAATAGAGGTGGATGATATTTTCCGTAAAATCATTGTTGCCACCAGTTATAAAGATCTTATTGCCTTTGATCTTAAAGATCCGCGGATCGTCAGTCGGATAGGCTTTAGAAAGAATATCCCCTACATCGGACCCTGCTCCGGGCTCAGTCAGACACATAGTTCCAGCCCAAGTTCCATTCATCATATTAGGAAGGAACTTAGCTTTTAATTCGTCATTGCCAAAGCTTTGAATTAAACCGGCTGCCCCACTGGTCAGCAGAACATAGGGCATAAAGGTGGGATTAGCTGCACAAATAAGCTCCCAAACGGCGGCATTCAGCATTTCCGGTAATACCATGGCATCGGGGGAATTATCTATATTGCTGGTACCCCAGCCCTCTTCCTGCAACTTGTGGAAAAGTGGTCCTAAGCTAGGCGGGGTAGTTACCTCACCATCAGCAAAGGTAGCAGGATGAGTCTCATTTTCGCCATTGGTCGGCTCAATTACTGCCTTGCACATTTTTAAAACAGGATCTAAGACTGATTTAATGTCATCCTTGGAATAATAATCTGCAAACTGCGGGTAATTAAAAACCCCCTCAGTTGGAAGCCATTCTTGGATAATAAATTCAAAATCTCTAATATTATTAACTGCAAAATTAGACGCCATGTTTACATTCCCTCCAGCACAAATTTTTTCACCAATTTCTTACAACATCTATATCTCTCGAGTCCACAGAGAAGCCATAGCTGCTCCGCCACCTACGCAAAGGGAAGCGCCGCCAACTGTTTTCCCAAGTCTCTCCAGTTCATAATAAAGGCTTACAATGATGCGCAGTCCGGTAGCCCCAACCGGATGTCCTAATCCAATTCCAGAACCATTCGTGTTAATGTTGCCATCCTGCTCGAACGTACCTATGTTGAAAGTGATGCCTGCTTCATCTTTTATCTTCTTGCCAACACCAATCACTTGGGCTGCAAAGGCTTCGTTGATTTCCCAGTAATCAACGTCTTCATACTTTATTCCAGCTTCTTTCAAACATTTGGGTATAGCAACAGCGGGACCTAAGCCCATAACACTAGCTTCTACCCCTTCATCACAGATATTTATAAGTTTCATTAGAGGTTTGATTCCCAGTTCCTCAGCCTTTTCCTTAGTCATCAAAACGACAGCCGCCGCTGCGTCATTTAGACCAGAAGCGTTGCCAGCAGTTACAACACCGTCTTTTTTAAATGCAGGTTTCAGCTTGGCCATACTTTCGAAGCTTGCACCTCGAATAGAATGTTCGTCCTGCTTGAACAGGTATTCTTTTTTTCCCTTTTTGACTGGAACAGGAACAATCTCTCTGACAAAACGACCTTCGTCAATAGCCCTTATTGCCCTCTGATGGCTAAGAAGAGCTAGCTCGTCACATTCTTTTCTGGTAATTCCATACTGTTCAGCGATATTTTCAGCAGTTCCTCCCATATGGGAACCGGCTAGTTGGCATACCAATCCATCTGCAAGCATGGCGTCCTGAAGTTTGACGTCGCCCATTCTTGCACCCCATCTGGATGTCGTAGAGATGTAAGGGATATTACTCATACTTTCAGTGCCAGTTACTAGAGCTATTTCGTATTTGCCTAGTTGCAGTTTCATAGCAGCGATTTCCACGGCTCTCATTGCAGATGCACAGTTCTGGTTGACCATACAGGCACTTGATTTAGGATCCATACCAATCTCCATAGCCACAATACGGGGAGGACATGAGCCATTACCATGACCTAAGCACATTCCGGCCACGATTTCATCCACCTGTTTCGGATCAATTCCCGCACGTTTTATAGCCTCAGTAGCAACAAGCTTGGTCAATTCATTGGCAGGCACTGGTTGAAGTGACCCTCCATAAGAACCAATAGGTGTTCTGCAAGCGCTAACCATCACAACTTCATTAAGTTGCATTACCATAATTTAAAACCCCTTTAATATTAATTAGCCCTCCCCAAATTCAGGAGATCTACAGCCTTAGGATATCTTGTTAGATTTTACCCATATCTTATTGGCATCCGCTTCCTTAATCAGTTCATCACGCAGATCCGGATGAGCAATATTTATTAAGGCTTCGGCTCTTTGCCACGTACTCTTTCCCTTCAGCATCGCTATACCGTATTCTGTAACTACATAATAATTAATACTCCTAGGAACGGTAACAATCGACCCTGGACTTATAGTAGGCGTAATGCGGGATTGCATCTTGCCCTCACTGTCAACGAAGGTCGAGGTAAGACAGATCAAACCCTTACCGCCTTTAGATTTATAAGACCCATAAATATAGTCTAACTGGCCGCCGGTTCCAGAAATCTGCCGTGTACCTGATGATTCCGATGCCACCTGACCATAAAGATCTACTTCTATCGCATTGTTAATGCAGATCATATTGTCATTCCGGCATATTATGTCAGGTTCATTCGTGTAATCCACCGGGTAACTTGCACAAACCGGATTGTTATTCAAAAAATCATAGAGTTTGTTGGTTCCCATGGCAAAGGTATAGACCATCTTACCTTTGTCAAGCTGTTTGCGCAGACCCGTAATTCTTCCGGCTTCGTACATATCCACAAAGGAATCGACCAGCATTTCTGTGTGAACACCTAGGTCTTTTAAGTCCGATTGGGCGATCATTGCGCCTACTGCATTGGGCATAGCCCCAATTCCTAACTGTAAGCAGGCACCGTCTTCGATTTGTTCCAGAATAATTTTGGCGATTATCTTATCCACATCTGAGATTGGGGTTTCAGGAAGCTGAATAAGAGGTCTATTGTCACCCTGAACAAAATAGTTGATTTCGGATACATGTAAGGTCTCCCTGGAGCCACCTAAACATCGGGGTACGGACTCGTTTACTTCAGCAATCACGATTTTAGCAGCATCACAGAAGGCATGTGTTATAGAATTCGATGTGCCCAAGTTTACATAGCCATGTTGGTCAGGAGGAGTAACCTTGATCAAGGCTACATCAACCGGTACCCAACTTCGGTCAAAAAAACTGGGACCTTCATGATAGGTCAGTGGAATATAGTTGCACAAATTCTTATCATGCAGTTTTCTGCTGGCTCCACTAAAATGCCAGTCATTATAAATAAAATGTTTCCTTTCCAGGTCATTGACAGTAGTTTGCGGTATAAACGGACAGGTAACTGTTCTAATGTTCACCCCTTCTAACTCATCACACCTCTTGGCCAAAGCGGCATCCAAAACATGTGAAGCCATCATGAATTCACCATAATGAACAACATCCCCTGATTTCACGACCTTGACCGCTTCGTCAGCAGTGATAAATTTGCGCTCGTACTCCTTTTTATAATCCAAATCGACCCCTCCCTTATTATTTATTCTCAGAAGATTTTGGCCCAGCAGCCCCCTCTGTTAATTCACTCAATATGCAAGAATAGATCCAAATTTCTGACTTTTTTTAATAATTATTTAACGAACCAAAAAAGGGCATGGAAAAACCCTGCCCCTAAGCAAATCATCCAATGAGATTATTTAGAACCATCTTAAAACAATGCCGCATTGACACATTTTCGCGTCTCCTATTTGAGACAATATGCTCCTAAAAAAGACGCCTTGTCTCGATTAAGCAACCCGACGATCATTCAGATTACAACTCCCCAGACAAAACCTCACCACCAAGCCCATGCTTCGTAAGTTTCTTATACAGAACAGATCTGTGAATCCCCAAGATTTTTGCAGCTTGCGCCTTATTGCCCTTGGCACACTTCAAAGCATCAACCAACAACTCTTTTTCAGCAAAATTTCTGCCTTCCTCGAATCTGCTATGTTCTCCGCTCTGAATATCATTCACGCTCATTTTGGCCTGCAGTATTCGAGCCGGTAAATGTTCAGGTAAAATAATCGGCTCGTCAACCATGTTCATCGTTCGTTCCAAAACGCTCTCCAGTTCTCGGACGTTGCCTGGCCATGCATAGTTTTGTAATATTTGCATGGCTTCTTGAGAAATGCCTTCCACATCTGTCTCTAATTTTTGGTTTAATTTAGTCACCATGTAATTTGCCAGTAATCTAATGTCCCCAGACCTTTCCCGTAAGCAAGGTAACTCAAGAACCATAACATTTAACCGATAGAAAAGGTCGTCCCGAAACGTCCCTTCCTGCAACATTTTTTCTAATTTGCGGTTTGTAGCTGTAATAATACGCACATCGATTTTGAAAGGTTGCGTTCCGCCTATCCTTTCAATTTCACGTTCCTGAATGACACGTAAAAGCTTGGCCTGCATTGTTAGGCTCATATCCCCAATCTCGTCCAAGAAGATAGTACCATGGTTCGCCAGTTCAAACTTACCGGGTTTACCATCTTTGCTTGCTCCGGTGAAGGCCCCTTCAACATAACCAAACAGCTCAGATTCCAAGAGCTGTTCCGGAATCGCGGCACAGTTAACCTTAATAAATGGTCCATGGCGCCGCACGCTGTAATTATGAATAGCATGAGCGAACAACTCTTTTCCCGTTCCACTCTCCCCCGTTAACAGAACGGTTGAGGTTGTACGAGCCGCACGTTGAGCTAAGCGTATGGTTGCTGTAATTTTAAATCCTTCTCCGATAATATCATCAAAAGTATAAGTAGCGCTGTGAATTTTGCGCAACTCTTCTTTATAAAACTTCAGATCATCTTCCAATTGGGCCAGTTTCCGGGCGAAGACATGAGCTAGGCCCATATCCTTAAAGAGGGTCTTGCCAAGTGCGCCAATTGTCTTGCCATCTTTTTTAATGGGTGCCCGGATAATCATAAAATCCCGGTCTCCAACTTTCCAGTAGTCTACAAATTGAGCCTTCCCCGTACGCACAATGTTTGGAAGTTCTGAATGTGGAGTTAGTTCGCAAATATGTCGACCCAGAGCTTCTTCCCTAGTTACCCCAAGGACCTCCAAATAGAAATTATTAATCATAGTCACATGGCTATTTTCGTCGACGACAACCATACCTTCATACGGATTTTCTATAACCGCTTCCAATGTAGCTGTTAGCTTTTTAGATTTGTTAAGCTCTTGTTCTAAACTCTCCAACTTGCTTGCCTGGTAATCAAACAACGGCCAAAGCTTAAGTACTCCGATCATCCGTCCCGTCTCATCAGTAACCGGGACTTCGTTCACTTTTAGTTTTAAAAAAAGGGTGATCGCCTCTTGAACTGAACTACTCGAGGGCAAGCACATCGGAACCTTACACACAAGCTCCCCTGCTAATTTTTGCATATTCCTACGAGCCCCGACCTTTAGCATAGTAGGCTGATCTAGAAGACCCACCAAAAATCCGTCTCTGTTTACGACATAAACACAGTCTAACGATTGGCCAAATTCTTCATAGACTTCATAAATATTTCGATCTTCAGAAACCTTTGGGAAATCAAGTGTAATCATGCAGTCCACTGTATCTATCCCAGACCCAATGATCATATCCGAGAAAACACCCACCTCGCATCCCCCTTTTCCATCCTTGGATTGAAATAAATCTGGCAACTATCATAGAAGAGTCATTAATACTTCGACGCTCGTTTTATAGTTCCTTTTCATCCAGGGAACGGCTAAACATTAAATAATTTGTCAGCATCGAATTAATACATTAAACATTAGACCCTATTGATTATATCATTTCATTGAGGGCAGTTGTTATAAAACAAGCTGTTCGCCCAGACTTTCCTCAGCCTGGGTGGGCTGTACGAGAGCCAATTTCTTATTCAGTATATAGTTAAAGTCCATCCCTTTTTAATTTAAAAACAAGAAGCTAGAACATCCAAACATCTGTCTGAATGCCCTAGCTCTTACTTATTATCTTAGCCATTATTTAATTAATCGGAATCTCCAGCATTTCATCATAGCTTTTTGAATAAGTCATTCTTTGGACGTCCAGATCCAACTCATCCCCCGCACCCAAGAAACGCAGCGTTCGTGTATGAATAATGGTACCATCCTGTAGTTTATCATAATTGTCCAGAATGGTTTCTTCTAGGGGAACCTTCTGTCCATCAATCATCAAATATACTCGACTTAAGATAAGGCTCTCTTCACTACTAATGGTTATACGCGTCTCTCCCTGGGAAGTTTTAATTTGATCTATCTCTACTATTTGCCCTAGAATATTTAACTTCTGATTCTCGCTATCGTTAGTTCTCCCCAATTTAAACTGTCGATTCACATCGTGATCTGCTCCAAACTTCACCAATTCTAGTTGGAGTTGCTCTAAATCTGAGGGTAAAGGATCATAATCACTGTGAAAAGTAATCCCTTTCATGTCTGTACTCATCCCACCCCCTTGTACGGGAACTTCTTTTCCATTGGCAATAAGCTTTAGCGTTAGGTCTGTCGGTCGAAGTCTTTCTCCACTGAGCTGTTCTATAGCTAATTCTAAAATGTTTTGAATAGAACCATTGATTACTGTTTTTGTAGGGGATGCAAGAATTGATTCAATTTTTATATGGGCTTGATCAACTTTAATCGTCTCATTGAGAGTCTCTTTTAGTGTATGTCCCATAGCAGTATTCCTGTTTAAAGTAAAGCTGATCTCAGCAGGCGTTTGTGTTCCCTTCAGTATTTGCGAAAATCTTAAGGTTAAGCTTTTTTCAAAAGGATTTGGAGGCTCAAAGCTGGCGAGATATTTTATTTCTGTTTTATCTTCATTAAGAATACCTTGGGAATTCTGATGGTCATATTCTCCCCAAAAGGCTTTTAAGGACATTAAAGATGAGATGTCATTTTCTTCGACGTGCCCTGATGGATCTTTTACGGTATAGAACAATAAAAGTTGGTTTTCATCTAACATTACGTAATCAACTGTTAATGAGACTCCATTGTCAAATAGAAAGCTTTTTCCTACGGGTTGTCCTTTACCGAGTTCACTTAATTCTTTCAAAGAAGCATTCATGACCTGATCATACCCTAGGAGTTGTTTACTATAA
>JUEG02000438.1_pt1 | contig 11014 bp, 7 predicted proteins | sample 432341 | NCBI WGS metagenome assembly JUEG02 (sample SAMN02953476, study PRJNA257561) | rock porewater metagenome | biome: terrestrial; feature: Opalinus Clay rock; material: porewater; isolation source: Opalinus Clay rock BIC-A1 borehole | place: Switzerland: Mt Terri URL, St-Ursanne ...
TCGGCCGTTATGCTTGTCTTACCTTATTATCTTCATGATTTTAAAAAATTTGGAAAAATGGTTATTCTGGGTGAGTTTTTAGCGATTCCAGCTGTGATCATGTGTATGTTATTCATTGTTGTAGATTTAGGACAACCAATGCGGATTATGAATGTAATCCTATATCCGAGTCCACGTTCGGTCATGTTTTACGATATGTGTGTCTTGATCGGATACCTATGTATTAACTTAGTGGTTGGATGGACAACACTGGGCGCAGAACGCAAAGGAACCCCACCACCAGCTTGGGTTAAACCCATAATTTATCTTTCGATCCCCTGGGCCGTTAGTATTCATACTGTTACAGCCTTCTTATATGCGGGTCTTCCTGGCAAGCATCTCTGGTTATCTGCTATTATGGCAGCTCGCTTTCTGGCATCAGCCTTTGCAGCAGGTCCTGCAATTCTGATACTATTGTGCTTGATTGTAAGACAGGTCAGTAAATTTAACCCTGACCCAGAGGGCGGAGCAATCCAGTCGCTTGTTAAAATCGTAAGGTATGCCATGATTGCGAATGTTTTCTTCTACATTCTCGAACTGTTCACTGCCTTCTACAGTGGTATACCTGAATACAGTGCACCACTTCGGTATATCTTTGTTGGCATAGGTGAATATAATAACCTTGTGCCATTTATGTGGACAGCCGTTTTTCTTGCCTTTGCTGGGATTCTGTTACTGGTTTTCCCACAAACACGCAAGAATGGGAAGATCTTACCCTTTGCCCTGCTTGCGATTATCATCGCTAACTGGATTGACAAAGGAATGATCTTAATCGTTGCAGGTTTTGTTCCCAATTCATTTGAAAGAGTGACGGAGTATACGCCTTCATTGAATGAGATTTTAGTGACATTGGGTGTATACGGTATTGGGATCCTGCTAATTACGGTGCTTTATAAAGTGGCTATCTCTGTTAGGGAAGAAAAAGATAGGTAGATATCGATGTATTTTTGATATTTGTTTGAGGGAAAAGAGTATTAACTCAAACTTTATCAATTTTAATAAACTCACTATAAGGAGGAAAATAAAATGGCTCAACTTAAAGTCGGAGATTTAGTTGTAGAATTGGATGAAGATGGTTTTCTTGAGGATCATGCAGTGTGGACTGAAGATGTGGCTCTTGCCCTCGCAGCAACTGAGGAAGTTGAAGAACTAACCGAAGAACACTGGAAGATGATCAACTACCTAAGAGACTATTATGAGCAGTTTGGTGTTGCTCCAATGGTTCGTAAAATGTGTAAAGACACTGGTTTCGACCAAAAGAAAATTTACGTATTATTTCCTGCAGGCCCAGGAAAAGGCGCATGTAAAATTGCCGGACTTCCTAAACCTACTGGTTGCGTTTAATTTTCAAGGGGGGCTTAGGCCCCCCTTTATTTTTCAATCAATAGTACTCTCAAGAGGTTGCAAGGAAATAACTGGAAATTGTTATTCCATTATCACTAATCTTACTAACCTAGGCTGAGTATAGCGTAGGTTTTTGTATATTCTAAAGTAATATCAACCTTGTGTTTGCTAATTCCTCGATTTTTGATTATCATGGTTGTTAACATACCCGCCACGTATTGGAGTGACGGGCATAAAAGTTGGCTAGATATAAGTAAGCTGTTTTTAGATGATGCTACATCGACACTGTGTAGCTACTAGGGGGAACATAATGAATCTGATAATGGAAACCTGTCAAAAAATAGTTGAAAAGGGAATTGAAATGTTGGCGACCAACCTTACTGTCGGTACATGGGGAAATATCAGCTGCCGGGTCCCTAAGGAAGACTATATCGCCATCACTCCGACTGGAATGAGCTACGATTTATTGGCTCCTGAGGACATCGTTGTTATAGATTTGGGAGGAAAAATTATCAGCGGAACTCGTAAACCGTCTGTTGAAGTACCTCTACATCTAGCGATATATAACGCCCGTGAGGATGTACGAGCAATAGTGCATACTCATAGTGCTTATGCGACTGCAATGGCTGTGGCACGGAGAGAAATCCCAGGTGCCGTTGAAGATTTAGTGCAAATTGTCGGAGGGAATGTGCGGGTAAATGAATACGCACTGCCTGGAACAAAACAGCTTGGCATCAATACGGTTAAGGCTATGGAAGAGAGAAATGCGGTTTTACTAGCAAACCACGGAATGATAGGTGTTGGTCGGAATTTAGATGAAGCATTTAGAGTGTGTCAAGTCGTTGAAAAATCTGCTCAAGTAACCCTTCTTGCACAACTAATGGGTGGGGTCGTCGAACTATCTCAAGAAGATATTAACGGAATGCGAAGTTATTATCTGCAGGGATATGGTCAAGATAAAGACTAAGATAAAGATGAGAAGAATTGGATTTGGTTACTTGAAAAATTTACAAATTTCCTTTAATAGAAGAACTATTAGTCGTTTCGGATTATAATAAGTACATACACTCTTTTATTGTCTCCATACGAAATCGAATCGAGTCTTAGACTATTCAATTATAGAAAGTAGGGTATAACTATGAAATCAACAATACGAGATATTGCTTTAGCTCCTCTTGGTCAGCGTAAGATTGATTGGGTAGCGCCACGTATGCAAGTGCTCAATATGATACGTCAGGAATTTGTGGAACAGTTGCCCTTTGCAGGTAAGAAAGTCGTTATTTGTTTGCATTTAGAAGCTAAAACTGCCTACCTTGCTCAAGTCATAAGAGCTGGAGGCGCTGAAGTTACTGTGGTAGCTAGCAACCCGCTTTCAACCCAGGACGACGTAGTCGCTGCCCTAGTTCAACAAGGAATCGCGGCACATGCTTGGTATAATGCAACTGAAGAAGAATTCAATCAACATCTCCAATTAGCTCTCGATACAGAGCCGGATTTTATCATTGATGATGGTGGGGATCTTGTTTCGACGATGCATACAACCCGTCCTGAACTTCTTGAAAAAGTTAAGGGAGGCGCGGAAGAGACGACGACTGGTGTTCTTCGCTTGCATTCTATGGAACGGGATGGGGTTCTTAAGTTTCCAATGATTGCTGTAAATGATGCACAATGTAAGTACTTGTTTGATAATCGATATGGTACTGGGCAATCCGTTTGGGACGGGATAATGCGAACGACTAACTTAGTCGTCGCCGGCAAAACCGCAGTCGTTGCTGGGTATGGTTGGTGTGGTAAAGGGGTGGCTCTACGGGCCAAGGGATTAGGTGCTCGAGCTATCGTTTGCGAAATTAACCCCATCAAAGCCAATGAAGCGTTGATGGATGGCTTTGAAGTTATGCCTATGGTTGAGGCAGCTAAGTATGGAGACTTCTTCATAACGGTTACAGGTAACACCGATATTATTAATAAGAAACACTTTGTTTTAATGAAGTCAGGTGCTATTATGTGTAATGCTGGACACTTTGATGTGGAAGTTAACGTGGCTCAGTTGAAGGAAATTGCAGTGTCTGAAAGAATTGCTCGGACAAACATAACTGAATACACTCTTTCTGGAGGGCAACAATTATACCTTCTGGCTGAGGGACGGTTAGTTAACCTGGCTGCTGGTGATGGTCACCCCGCTGAAGTTATGGACATGACCTTCGCATTACAGGCTTTATCTCTTCAATACGTGGCCAAGAATTATGAAAAACTATCTGCTTCCGTTTATCAAGTTAATACTGAAATTGATGAGAGAGTAGCAATGCTAAAACTTCAGTCCCTTGGCTTATCGATTGATAAATTAACCGAGGAGCAAGTAGAGTATCTCGCATCTTGGAGTTCGGAAGAGGGCTAATCTTAAGTCTATCCTTAGGGAATTGATGGATTTGAAAACACCGTTGATTAACGGTGTTTTTTCGATTCTCTAGTTTAGTGCGACCAAGAGTCTGTCGTGTAACTGCATTTATGATGCAAGTACGCTATGCATGATTTAAGAAATTAGTTAAAGGGGTTTATATATTGGAGGATCAGAGCTTTTTTGAACGTCTCGAAAGAGAAACTGGGGTGGTAATGAATGCAGTGCAAAAAGAGGCGATCTGTCATTCTACTGGTCCACTGCTTCTCTTAGCTACTCCAGGGGCTGGCAAGACGACGGTCTTAATTGCCCGAATTCTATACTTAATCCTTCGACGGGGTGTAAATCCGGATAATATTCTTGCTTTGACGTTCAGCAAGGCGGCTGCCCAGGAAATGGACGTGCGTTTTCAACAACTATATGGTCAATTTGTTAAGCAGAAAATCCGATTTTCCACGATTCACAGCTTTAGTTACCGGATTGTTAGGGGTTATTTTCAAGAAAAACACATCTCCTTTTCACTGATCGAAAATGAGCAGGGCGTAAACAGCAAAAATGCAGTCCTCAAACGACTCTATGAAAGCATTAATCAAACGATTCTAACCGAAGATAAGTTGGAAGAACTTTCAAACGCCATCTGCTTTATTAAAAATAGCATGATTTCTATGCTCGAATTCGAAAAATTGAACATTAAGATTAAAGATCTTGGGTTGATCTATGATGCTTACGAAGAATATAAAAAAAATGCCCTCCCTGGTGTTACACTCATAGACTTTGATGACATGCTCAGCTTGTCCAACTCAATACTGGAAGAAAACCCTAAGATTCTGGCAAGGTATCAAAGGCAGTTCCCATTTGTGTTAACGGATGAGAGTCAGGATACATCGATCATTCAGACAAGCATTATCGAAAAGGTTGCCAAGCCTAGCAATAATCTTTTTGTCGTTGGAGATGATGACCAGTCAATCTTTGGGTTCCGTTCTGCAAACCCGAAGTATCTTCTGGATTTTAAGATGATTCATCCAGATGCCCGGATATTAATCATGCAACAGAACTACCGTTCCACACAAGAGATTGTCAAGGTGACTAACGAATTTATCAGTGGTAATAGACAGCGTTATAAAAAGACTATGTTTACTGAAAACCTTTCGGATAAATCAGTGCTCATCAAGTCCTTCGAGTATGATTATCAACAACTTAGCTACGTCATTGAGCAGTTAAAGAAAAAGAAATCGTTAGCTCAGACTGCGTTGCTCTATCGGAATAACATTTCCTCAATCAATTTGATTAATCACCTGGACGGTGAGAACCTCTCATTTTACATTCGCGATTCTGGCTACAAATTTTTTAACCATTGGATAATTAGGGATATTTTGAACTTTATGCGCTTTTCCTATAGTGATAAGAACATAGGGATTCTCGAAACTATTTATACCAAATTTAATTCCTATATTTCTAAGCAACAGATAGACTTTTTGAAAACTCAAGACCAAGCGAAATCTGTCTTTGATCATTTGGCAGCCCTGCCTAATCTGCCTCCCTTTCGTAAGAAAAGTTTTCAGGAAATGAAAAGGCAGTTTAAAAAACTAAATGGGATGAACCCTTTAGACGCAATACGTTATATACGTAATGAACTCCACTATGAAAAAAAACTAGAAGACTTTAGCGAGCGGTTGGGGCTTTCCATCGAAGTTTTGCGTGGGATTTTAGTCACAGTAGAAAATATTGCTCAAGGCATTAAGACGCTTAAGGACTTTTCTGACCGGTTAAAACATCTTGAGCAATTGATCCGCGAATCGGCCGTGGATAATGAGAATAATGCAGTGACTCTGTCCACCCTTCACTCTGCTAAAGGGCTTGAATTCGAGAGTGTCTATATGCTTGATTTGGTTGATGGAATCCTTCCAAATCTTGAAAGTATTAAAGCCGTAGAAAAGAAGAATACAGACAGACTTGAAGAAGAGAGGCGTCTCTTCTACGTTGGTATGACTCGGGCCAAAAGGGAACTTGAACTTCTTACAGTTGAGAATCTCAATGATCAAGATGTCGTAGAATCCCAGTTCGTAAGAGAAGTTCGCGAGATCTTAAGCCCAGGGAGTTTTCGAGACGAGGAAAGGTCTGTAAGTTTAACTACGTTTAAGATGGAAAAAGGAGCGGACATTCGCCACAAAGCCTTTGGAATCGGGCGCATTACGGTTGCTAATGTAGAAGGTGATTTACTCGAAGTGAACTTTAGAAAGCTGGGCATTAAGCAATTTTCACTCAAAGTTTGCTTGGAAGGCAAGCTAGTAAGCGCGGTCTTATAGTGATAGCCAGATACTTTGAGCTACAAAACCTATAAAATATTGGATTGTTAAGATATAATGATGCTGAGTTCTACAGTAGCTGTCCGTTGAATGTGCTGAGTAGTCTCAGATAATGGTTAGCTTCCCGGAGTGTGTGATCCGCTAACAATGGCACAGCCAACGCTTTGATTTCACATTTGAGCAAGCCTGCCGTTGCTGCTGTTTTGAAATCTCTTATACCAATCGTGGCCTTGTAGGATTTACTGCTGAGTTGGGGTAATATTGTTGTCTGTTCTGTCATGGTCATGGCCTGCTCAGTGAGCGTATCGAACACCTTACCATAACGGTTAGCCTTCTCAAAGAGCGCAACTTCAGTAGGGTCTAACATACCACGTATAAATTTAGCATGCTCAGCCATGATTTGATTCCAAAATTTCGCTTGATTGATGATATCCTCAAGAATATTGACGACTTGCCGATTCTGTAATTGATAGAGTATCTTTAAGTAGAAACGTGCTTCCCGCAGGATATGATCGATTAACAGGGGATAATTAGAAGTAATAATTTTACAGCATAAAATGTCTTGAAGAAGCTTGGATTTATAGTCGGCCAAGACCATCGTAACGTTGATCGCTTTTTCATTAAGAGCACAAACCTGATCGACTAATAGGGAGCTTAAAGCGGGATTTATATTCCTATCTAAAGAGAGTTCCATACGGGTTAGTTCGGTATCAAGCTGGATGCCGGAATAGAATTCTGCGGCTCGCTCAGCCTCAAAGGTGAACTTAGTAACTAATTCCCCTGAACAAAGAACTTCAGGACATATAACCCCATCGGCAAGCATGATTGCCTCAGCGAGTAACGTCGTCAGTTCGCACTTAAGGGTCTCGGCTTGTTGGGCTAAAGCTTGTTCCTTAGGACTGAAGGCAGCTTCCATAAAAAAAGCGTGTTCTTTCATAATCCGGATAAAAAATAAGTTGAGTTCCAGTGATTGTCGAATAAATTCCTCATTAGTTAACATACATATTACCTCCTCGGTTGATTATTATAGGCATTCATATATATGCAAACTCCTATTGAATTATTGTAGTTTAGTGTAGGTTCAGCTTGATATTCTCTGTTAGATAAAACTCGCGATAGTAGACTTAAATTGATGAAAAAGTGAGGCCAAGGCATGGGAAAGACTCTTATAGTAGCTGAAAAACCGTCTCAAGCTCGTGAATATGCCACGGCCTTAGGCGTTCGGGGTAAAGGGGACGGATATCTCGAAAATGAGCAGTATGTTATCACTTGGTGCTACGGCCACCTTTTAGAGCTGGAGCGCCCAGAGGCGTATATGAATCTAGAGCAGGTAGGGAAACGTTGGAGTTTAAACCGTCTGCCAGTTCTCCCTCGCTTGAATGCATTTCGGCGAGTAGTTAAGTCTGGCGCGATCAAACAGTATCAAGTGATCCAACGCTGGTTAAAGTCAACTGATATCGAAGAGGTTATATGTGGAACGGACGCTGATCGAGAAGGGCAGTTGCTTTTTCAGGAAGTGTGGGATGCCTCCAAGTGCAGTAAACCCTTGTCTAGACTGTGGATTTCCTCGCTGACTACCGCAGCAATTCAAGAAGGCTTGAAAGTCCTGCGTTCTGCTGAATCAGTGGCCGGGCTGGCTGCTGCAGGGCACGGACGAGCATTTGCAGACTGGGACTTTGGCATGAATCTGACGGAAGGGTTTACCGCTTTATTTGGTAGCTTTGATGTCGTACGAAAAAAACCTAATGTCATTTCAATCGGAAGGGTGCAAACCCCCACACTAGCTTTAATCGTAGAGCGTGAATGGGAGATTGAACGCTTTGTTGTCCAGCCGTACTTTGAAGTACGAGCTGAGTTTGCAACAACACAGGGAGAATATCCTGGCAAGTGGTTTGATCCCAGGGAAGAATCAAAACGAATTACAAGTAGCCAAGATGCTGAGAATATTGTGCAAAAGACACAGGGTAAACCTGGAAAAATACTAAAAATGGACCAAAAAGATGTGCAGGAACCCGCACCACTTCTTTTTGATCTGACCTCGCTGACGATAGCAGCCTCTAAAAAATATGGGTATGGTGCGGAAAAAGTCCTCCAACTAGCCCAGTCTCTCTATGAGAAAAAGGCGATTACCTATCCTAGAACTGACTGTGCCTACTTATCAGAGGATCTTGTTCCGAAGTTACCAGATCATCTGAAAGCGGTAAGACAAGAGCCTTATACAAACCTGGTGGATGAAGCAGGTCTTTTGGGGGTGCCTAGTGGAAAACGAGTTATCAATACAATCACCGCCCATCATGCCATCATTCCGACGACCGAGAAAGTCGCCATGGAGAGACTTAATTTTGAAGAACAAAAACTATATGATTTGATTGTGCGTCGTTTCATAGCTGTCTGGTTTCCCCCTGCTCGGTATCACCAGACTGACGTGGTCACAGCGGTTGAGGGTGAATCCTTTCGTACTAAAGGTAAGGTCTTACTGAGCCCCGGGTGGAAGAAAGTTTACGGCCCGGATGAAATTGAGGATAAGGTAATTCGTAAAGCCAAGAAGAAGGAAGACCATGAGCAGGCAGATGATGAGAACGCATCCCTTCCACCGTTGAGCAAGGGAGAAGATGTTCGAACGAAACGTGTTTTTAGTGAAGAAAAAACGACTAAACCACCCAAACGCTATACTCAGGGAGATCTTTTGAAAGCTATGGAGGGCGCAGGCAAACAGATTGATGATGAGGTGTTGCGCCAGCAATTGAAAGGAAAAGGTCTGGGCACGGTAGCTACGCGGCCGGCTATTATGGAAAATCTCATAGATAGGGGCTATATCCTCCAGGAGCATAAAACTTTAAAACCTACGCAAAAAGGGACAGAACTCATACGTCTAATCAAGGATCGACTTCCCCATGCCCAACTCCTAGTTAGTGCAGAAATGACCGGCCAAATGGAGTTTAATCTTTCAAAAGTAGAAAAAGGAGAATTGACGATTGAGCAATATATGGCTGACGTGGAAGAGGCCATTGGTCGTATAATAGAAGAACTACGTTCTTTTGAACACAAGCACGGGAAAACCCCGCTAGCTCTGGCACCTACAGTACAAGCTAAAGGTAGTGGGAAGACAACCAGGGCAAGTGCAGAAGGGAAACCGTTGGCTAAGAAAAAGGGTCTCGGAACAAAAACAACAAACAATAAGAAGTTAGTTGAAACGCAGAGTGAGATCAGTGATAAGGCTCAGGATACCACAACAGAGGAACAAAGCGAAGCTTTAGGAACTTGCCCTAAGTGTGGAGGAGAAGTGATCGAAGGGCAAAAAGGGTTCGGGTGTGCGAATTGGAGAGAAGGATGCCGCTTTGTGCTTTGGAAGACTCCTATTTGTGGTAAGGTTCTCTCCCCGAATCAGATCAAGAGCTTGCTGAAGAAGGGGAAAACTCCTCTTATCAAAGGGTTTAAGTCAAAATCAGGAAAATCATTCGCAGCATATCTAATCTGGGAAGATCCAGCCGAGGCCAAATTGAAATTCGAGTTTGAGCAATCATGAAACAGACCTTGACGATTCCCCAAAAAATAAGACAATTATTAGTCATTTTAGTACCAATACTGATTGCCCAGGTTACTATGTTTTCTATGAGTTTTTTTGATACAGTGATGTCAGGACAAGCAAGTACTCAAGACTTGGCGGGGGTAGCGATCGGGTCCAGCATATGGGTTCCCATCGGTTCAGGATTAGGTGGAATTTTAGTGGCCTTGACTCCCATTGTGGCTCAATTGATTGGAGCAAGGAGCAAAGGAGACATTGCTTTTAAAGTCGTGCAGGGGTTGTATTTGGCGATAGTTATTTCTGGCCTAGTAATTTTGGTGGGAGTATTCACGCTGGATTCGATTCTATCCCTCATGGGTTTAGAAGATTCTGTTCGTCGTATTTCACGCAGTTATTTATCCGCTCTTGCCTTTGGGATTCCTGCCTTGTTCATCTATCAGGCTCTACGTTCATTTATTGATGCGCTCGGGAAAACACGCGTAACTATGATGATCGCCTTGCTTTCATTACCCATCAATGTATTACTGAATTATGTCTTGATCTTTGGAAAGTTTGGTTTTCCAGCCTTAGGCGGCGTTGGTGCAGGTGTTGCATCCGCGGTTACTTATTGGTGTCTCGCTTTTATTGCTTTTACTCTAATTCTGCGGCAGGAATCGTTTAGGTCATACTTCATTTTTGAACGTTATTATAGCGTATCAATTAAAGAATGGAAGCAACAACTAAGGATTGGCTTGCCTATCGGCTTTGCCATTTTTGTGGAGACTAGTATTTTTGCAGTCGTTGCCCTACTTATGAGCAGTTTTAATACAGTGACTATCGCTGCTCACCAGGCTGCGATGAACTTCGCTACATTACTTTATATGGTTCCATTTAGTATTTCCTCTGCTTTAACCATTTTAGTAGGATTTGAAGTGGGAGCTGGAAGACATAAGGATGCTAGACAGTATAGTTATATAGGTATGGGAATGTCTGTGGGGATGGCAGGAATTTGTGCTATTATCTTATTGCTCTTTAGTGAGCAAGTGGCCACTTTGTATTCTCGAGAGGGTGCAGTTATTCAGATGGCCCAACATTTTCTTATCTATGCCTTGTTTTTTCAACTCTCAGACGCAATTGCCGCACCGATTCAGGGGGCTCTGCGCGGCTATAAAGATGTCAATGTGACGTTTTTTACGGCTTTCATCTCTTATTGGATTATTGGATTGCCGGCAGGGTATTATATGGCAAGTTATACCTATCTAGGAGCATCGGGATACTGGATTGGCTTAATTTTAGGGTTGGCGGTCAGCGCTGTATGTCTGTCTGTGCGACTTCTTGTTGTACAACGTCGATATTCCTCTTGAGGATAGTAAACTTAGTAAAACAAGTATATGTCGAAAGCAGGGCAATCATTTGCAGCCTATT
>JUEG02000934.1_pt1 | contig 10995 bp, 11 predicted proteins | sample 432341 | NCBI WGS metagenome assembly JUEG02 (sample SAMN02953476, study PRJNA257561) | rock porewater metagenome | biome: terrestrial; feature: Opalinus Clay rock; material: porewater; isolation source: Opalinus Clay rock BIC-A1 borehole | place: Switzerland: Mt Terri URL, St-Ursanne ...
CAGCGGTACGCCGGCGGGCTTCGCCGTCGCCGGGGCGGCCGGCTGCGTCGCGCTGCTCGTGCTGATCGCCACTGGAAAGGTCCTCGCAGGTAGCGGCGGGGACCGCGGTACCGCGGCGGTTGTTGAAGCCGGTCGGGAAAGTGATCGAAACAGTGCGGCCGAACACGGTTTCAGAGCAGGCCGTAAGGCGTAATGTTCAGGCATGGACCGCCGCATTTTCGGGCTGGAGAACGAGTACGGCGTCACGTGCACGTTCAGGGGACAGCGCCGACTGTCACCTGACGAAGTGGCGCGCTACCTCTTCCGCCGTGTCGTTTCCTGGGGCCGCAGCAGCAATGTGTTTCTGCGCAACGGCGCCCGCCTCTATCTGGACGTGGGTTCGCATCCGGAATACGCAACTCCCGAGTGCGACAATGTGACCGAGCTGGTCACCCACGACAAGGCCGGTGAGCGGATTCTCGAAGGTCTGCTCGTCGACGCCGAACGCCGCCTGCACGAGGAGGGAATCGCGGGCGACGTCTATCTCTTTAAGAACAACACCGACTCAGCGGGAAACTCCTACGGCTGTCACGAGAACTACCTCGTGGCGCGGCACGGAGAGTTCTCCCGGCTCGCGGACATCCTCATCCCCTTCCTCGTCACCCGGCAGTTGCTGTGCGGCGCGGGCAAGGTGCTGCAGACTCCGCGCGGCGCCGTCTACTGCGTCAGCCAGCGCGCGGAGCACATCTGGGAGGGCGTCAGCTCGGCGACCACCCGGTCCCGGCCCATCATCAACACCCGGGACGAACCGCACGCCGACGCCGAGCGCTACCGCCGGCTGCATGTCATCGTCGGCGACTCCAACATGTCCGAGACGACCATGCTGCTCAAGGTCGGTGCCACCGACCTCGTGCTGCGCATGATCGAGGCCGGCACCGTCATGCGCGACCTCACCCTGGAGAACCCGATCCGGGCCATCCGCGAGGTCAGCCATGACATGACCGGCCGCCGCAAGGTCAGGCTCGCCACCGGCCGGGAGGCGTCCGCGCTCGAGATCCAGCAGGAGTACTACGAGAAGGCCGTCGACTTCTGCGAGCGCCGCGGCATCCGTACGGGCACGGTCGAGCGGGTCCTGGAGCTGTGGGGCCGGACTCTCGAAGCCATCGCCGACGAGGACCTCGACCGGATCAACACCGAGATCGACTGGGTCATGAAGTACCAGCTCATCGAGCGCTACCGGGCGAAGAACAACATGACCATGTCCAACCCGCGGGTCGCCCAGATAGATCTCGCGTACCACGACATCCACCGGCGCCGAGGGCTCTACTACCTACTCGAACGGCGCGGCCAGGCCGCCCGCATCTGCAACGATCTCAAGATCTTCGAAGGCAAGTCGGTACCGCCGCAGACCACCCGGGCCAGACTGCGGGGCGACTTCATCCGCCGGGCCCAGGAACAGCGCCGTGACTTCACGGTCGACTGGGTGCATCTCAAGCTCAACGACCAGGCTCAGCGCACCGTGCTGTGCAAGGACCCGTTCCGGTCGGTCGACGACCGGGTGGAGAAGCTGATCGCCGGTATGTGAGACGGCGGGGGCACCACAGCGGCGGAGAGAACGGGAGATCTCCCCGGTCCCTCCGCCGCTGCCGTATGCGTGGTTAGAGTGGCCCAGTCCGTTCCTGTACGACCCGCAGCCCCCACGAGGTATTCACGTGCGCCGAATCGCAGTCCTGCTGGCTGTCCCCCTGCTGTTGGCCTCCGTCGCGGCCTGCGGGGACGACAAGCCCTCGAACGGCTCCCAGGACGGCGGCGTCCCCGCCGTCACCGGGGACGCCGGCAAGAAGCCCAAGGTCGCCAAGGGCGAGGGCAAACCGCCCAAGGACCTCAAGGTCAAGGTCCTCAAGGAGGGCGACGGAGCGAAGGTGAAGAAGGGCGAGGCCCTGAACGCCCACTACCTCGGCCAGACCTGGAAGGGCGAGGTGTTCGACAACAGCTGGGACCGCGGAGCGCCCAGCACCTTCCAGATCGGCACCGGCAAGGTCATCAAGGGCTGGGACGAGGGACTGGTCGGGCAGAAGCTCGGCAGCCGCGTCGAGCTCGTCATCCCGCCGGAGAAGGCCTACGGGAAGCAGGCGCAGGAGAAGATCCCCGCCAACTCCACCCTGGTCTTCGTCGTGGACCTGAAGAAGGTCATGCCCACCAAGCCCGAGGGCAAGGAAGTCCCGCAGAAGGACACCGAGCTGCCGAAGGTGGGCACCAACACCGACGGCAAGGCGCCCAAGGTGACCATCCCCAAGGGCGTGGACGCGCCGGGCGAGGTCGTCAGCGAGCCGATCATCCAGGGCACCGGCAAGGAGGTGGGCGAGAAGGACACGATCAACGCCCACTACGGCCTGACCCTCTGGAAGGACGGCAAGCCCGGCGGTGACACCTGGACCCAGGGCGCGGCCCAGGACATCCCGATCTCCCAGATGCCCGGGTGGAGCGAAGCGCTCAAGGGGCAGAAGGCCGGCAGCCGGATGATGGTGATCGTTCCGGAGAAGAAGCTGACCAAGGAACAGCAGAAGCAGATCAAGTCGGACCTGGTCTTCGTCGTCGACATCCTCGCCGTCAACTGATCTCACCCCGGCCGGGCTGTTACGGTTTCCGCCGACAGAAATTCTTTCGTAGGAGCACTTGAGTGAGCATCGAGAAGCCCGAGATCGACTTCCCGGGCGGCGAGCCGCCGGCCGACCTGAAGATCGAGGACATCTGGGAGGGTGACGGCCCCGTCGCCAAGGCCGGGGACACCGTCTCCGTCCACTACGTGGGTGTCGCCTTCAGCACCGGTGAGGAGTTCGACGCGAGCTGGAACCGCGGCACGCCGCTGAAGTTCCAGCTGGGTGTCGGCCAGGTCATCACCGGCTGGGACCAGGGGGTGCAGGGCATGAAGGTCGGTGGCCGGCGCCAGCTGACCATCCCCGCGAACCTCGCGTACGGCGACCGCGGTGCGGGCGGCCGCATCAAGCCGGGTGAGACGCTGATCTTCGTCTGTGACCTCGTCTCGGTCTGAGACGACCCGGAACGAGAGCCGGCCCGGAAGGTTCTACGAACCGGGCGGCCGGCCGCAGCCAGGCCGTGACCGAGGGCCCATGCCGGCAGGCATGGGCCCTCGGCTTTTGAACCGGGCACCCGGACCGGTACGGTCATCGGTCGGGAGCACAACGAGAAAGGGCGTCGATGGCGATTGCCAAGGCCGAGCGGCTGATGAATCTGGCGCTGTGCCTGCTGGGCACCCGGCGCCCGCTCAGCAAGCGGGAGCTCCGGGCCTCGATCGAGGCGTACATCGAGGCCGCGACCGACGACTCCTTCAACCGCATGTTCGAGCGGGACAAGGACGACCTGCGCGAGCTCGGCCTCGTCATCGAGACCGTCGACAGCCTCGACGGCGACGTCGGCTATCTCGCCCGCCGCGACAGCAACCGGCTGCCGCCCGTCGCGCTCGACGCCGAGGAGGCCGCCGCGCTCGGCCTCGCCGCCAAAGTCTGGCAGCAGGCCCGGCTCGCGGGCGCGGCCAGTGGCGCGCTGCAGAAGCTGCGCGCCGCCGGGATGCCGCTCGCCGACGACCCGTACGAGGGCCAGAGCGCCCTCGAACCGCGGATCCCGGCGCACGAGTCCGCGTTCGAGCCGCTGATGCTCGCCTGCCGCGACCGACGCCCCGTCGCCTTCGACTACCGCAAGGCCAACGCCGCCCGCCCCGAGGTCCGGCACATCGAGCCCTGGATACTCGAATGCTGCCGCGGCCACTGGTATCTCGCCGGCTGGGACCGGGACCGGCAGGCCGAGCGGGTCTTCCGGCTCTCCCGGATCACCGGCAAGGTCCGCTCCCGGGCCGCCGCCTTCACCGCCGCGGTGCCCGACCACGTCACCGTGCGCGAGACCGTGGAGCGCTGGGCCGGCGAGATCGCCACCAGCACGGCCCGCATCCGGCTGCGGGCCGAGGCCGGCTACCCGCTGCGCGCCCGGGCGCTCTCCGTACGGGAGTCGGCCGTCGGCTGGGACGAGTTGGAGATCCCGTACGGGCACGGGCTCGACGCCTGGCTGGTGGAGTTCGGGCCCGATGTGGTCGTGCTGGAACCCGCGGAGCTGCGGGCCGATGTGCTGGAGCGGCTGCGTGCCGTCGCCAAGGGCTGACCGAGACGACAAGGACGCGACCGACTGCTGATGGCCATCAACGCGATCGACCAGACCCGCCGGATGCTCTCCCTGGTGACGTATCTGCGCGAGCGCCCCGGCGCCCGCGTCGGTGACGTCGCCCGCGCGTTCGGCATCACCGAGGACGAGCTCATCGCCGACCTCGACGTGCTCCCCATGTGCGGAACCAGCTTCCGCGGTGGCGACCTCCTCGACATCGACACCGACGGCGACCGCATCTGGTGGCGCAACCCCGACGCGGTGGGCAGCAACTCGGGCGCGCCGCTGCGGCTCGCCGCGGACGAGGCGACCGCGCTGCTGGTCGCCGCCCGGGCCGTCGCCACCCTCCCCGGGCTGCGGGAGGGCGACCGGGAGGCGCTGCTGCGCGCCACCGCCAAGCTGGAGGGGGCCGCCGGTGAGGTCGCGGGCGCCAGCTCGCGGCTGACGGTGACGTTCGAGTCAGAGGGCGGCGTCTTCGCCGACGTCGACCGGGCCATCTCCGAGCGGCGCCGGCTGTGGCTGCGCTACTACTCGCCCGCCCGGGACCAGCTCACCGAGCGAGAGGTCGACCCGATCCGGCTCTTCGCCGTCGGCCACACCTACATGGAGGCGTGGTGCCGGCTCTCCGAGGCCCGGCGCACCTTCCGGCTGGACCGGGTCGCCGAGATCAAGCTGCTGGACGAGCCCGCCGACCCGCCGCAGCTCGAGCTGCGCGACCTCTCCGAAGGGCTGGTGCAGCCGTCGGCCGAGGACCCCGAGGTGGTCGTCGAGGTCGGGCCCGGCGGCCGCTGGGTCGCCGAGTACTACCCGCACGACAGCGCCGAGGAGCTGTCCGGCGGCGGCCTGCGGATCTCGCTGCGCACCCCGGACCCGGCCTCGCTGCGCCGGCTCGCCCTGCGACTGGGCGGTGACGGCCGGATCGTCTCCCCGCCGGAGCTGGCGGAGAGCGCTCGGCTCGCGGCGGGCGAGGCCCTCGCGGCCTACGGTGAATGAGGGACGGAGCGAAGGGACGCATGGACATGGTGACCACCGCGGTGCTCTTCAAGGCCGCCTGCCCGGACTGCCGGGGCCGGTTCGAGCTGGCCTCCGACGCCATCCGGCTGGCCATCGGGGCGAGCGACCGAACCACCTTCTACTCCTTCACCTGCCCGGACTGCGGGGCGGCGGTGCGCAAGCCCGCAGGGGAGCAGATCGTGGAACTGCTGACCCGCGGCGGCGTACGGACGCTGCGGCTGCACTCCACCGTCTGAGGCGTGCCTCCTGAGGCTTGCGGTCCGAGGAATGCCGTAGGCCGCGGGCGGTACCGGCCGCGGCGTCCGCCCGGCCGGCTCCACTAGGCTCCTCCCATGCTCTGGCCCATGCTCGCCGTCGCCCTCGCCTTCTGCGGAATCGCCGTCCTCGGTGTCCTCGCCGCCCGTGTCTTCACCGAGGTCCGGCGGCTGGCCGGACAGGTGGCCGAGACCTCGGAGCGGATCGAGCGCGCCGCCGGGGACCTGGAGCGCGCCGCGACCCCGCTCGCGGCCCGGGCCGAGACCTTCCGCGCCGACTGACGGGCGCCGGCGGGGGCGGGGAGTACGCCGGAAGTACGTCGGCGACGACCTCCGTCGGCGTACTCCCGGCGCCGCCGGGTGGACGGGTAGGCTGAGCGTGCGGTCCGTGACGTGAGGCACAGGCCGCGCAACCGGGGCGACGCACAGGGATTGCCTGTGGTTAACCCCGGCGGGTTACGATCGCTGGCAGTGCGGCAGGTCGGACGGGTGTCCGATCGGCCGGCCGGCCCCACCCCACACGCCTCGGTGAGAAGGTAACGCTTATGTTCGGAAGGCTCGGCGCTCCCGAGATCATTCTCATCCTCGTCGTCATCATCCTGCTGTTCGGCGCGAAGAAGCTTCCGGACATGGCCCGTTCGCTGGGCAAGTCGGCCCGCATTCTCAAGAGCGAGGCCAAGCAGATGAAGGCCGAGGGCAAGTCCGCCGACTCGGCCCCCGCCGATCCGCCGGCCGAGCCCGCGGACCAGGCTCCCCGGACGATCCAGGCCGCCCCCGGAGACGTGACCAGCTCGCGTCCCGTGAGCGAGCCGAGTGACCGTACGACCCAGCGCTGACCTGAGCCGGCCGGGGCAGCAGCCGACGGCCTGCCGCACGAGATGAGGACGTGGGTTGCTCAAGTCTGCCCGCCGTAACGAGGAGAAGGACCCCGAGGGGCGGATGCCCCTCGCGGAGCATCTGCGCGAGCTGCGCAACCGGCTCTCGAAGGCCCTGTTGGCGATCGTGGCCGTCACGGTGGTCTCGGCGTTCTTCTACAACGAGATCATCGAGGTCTTCACCAAGCCGGTGCTCGATTCGGTCGGTTGTGACACGTCCTTCGCCGAGCTGGCCGCCAAGGAGGAGGGCACCACCTGTGCGCAGATCACGCTCAACGGCCTGATCACCCCCTTCACCCTCGCGCTCAAGGTCTCCCTGACGGCCGGCATCGTGCTGGCCTGTCCGTTCTGGCTGTACCAGCTCTGGGCCTTCCTCGCGCCCGGTCTGCACCGGGACGAGAAGAAGTACGCGCTCGGCTTCGTGGGCGCCGGCTTCCCGCTCTTCCTCGGCGGCGGCTTCTTCGCGTACATGGTCCTGCCGGCAACGGCGAAGGTGCTCATCGAGTTCACCCCGTTCGGCGTGGACAACCTGCTGCCCCTCGACGAGCTGCTCGACCTCGTGACCCGGATGGTGCTCGTCTTCGGGCTCTCCTTCGAGCTCCCGCTGCTCCTCGTGATGCTCAACCTCGGCGGCGTGATCACCGGTCGGCGGATGCTCGGCTGGTGGCGCGGCATGATCATGGGCATCACGCTCTTCGCGGCCATCGCCACCCCCAGCACCGACCCGCTCACGATGCTCGCGCTGGCAGCGCCCATCTGGCTGCTGTACTTCCTCGCGGTCGGCGTCTCGCTGCTCAACGACTCGCGCCGGCGGGCCCGGGAGGCCGCCGGGCCGTCCGCCGACGAGGCGTCCGACCTCGACCTGACCCCGGCCCCCCTCGAAGCCCCGGAGCTCGACGAGGTGGAGCCGGCGGAATCCGGCCGTGCCGCGCTCCCCGGCCAGTCCGGCGAGGGGAACAAGCGCGCGGTCAACGGTTACGAGGACGCCACCTGATCTTGTGAAGTGCTGGCCCACTCAGCCGAGGGTCAGTGACCAGCAAGATCGTTCTTTTCGTCCCGCCGCGGGCGGATCTGCGCCTGACCCCCTCGACGACGGGCTCCTCGACATCACGATCGTCGGCGCGTGCAGCCGCCGCCCTGCGGGTCTTCCCGCGCGTGTACCGGGGCGCGCACCTCTCCCACCCGGCCGTCACCGCGTTGCGCGCACACATCGTGACCCTGGAGCCCCCCGGGGTGACCGGCTATGCCGACGGTGAGCCGTTCGGCCCGCTGCCGCTCACGGCGGAGGCGGTGGCCGGGGCGGTGCGGGTCCTCGCACCCGGGCCCGGGCCCGGGAAAGATCGCCTCACTGTCGGAGGCGGCCGGTAGGCTCGTAGACACGATGACCGACGACATGTCCCCAGCTGAGCGCTACGCCGCCGACCGGATCCGCGCCGCCGAACAGGCGACGGCCCTCGCCCCCTTCCGCGAGATGTACGACTTCGAGCTGGACCCGTTCCAGATCGAGGCGTGCCAGGCCCTGGAGGCCGGCAAGGGGGTGCTGGTCGCCGCTCCCACCGGTTCCGGCAAGACCATTGTCGGCGAGTTCGCCGTCCATCTGGCTCTCACGCAGGGCCGTAAATGCTTCTACACCACCCCGATCAAGGCCCTTTCGAACCAGAAGTACAACGACCTCGTCAAGCGCTACGGCGCCGACAAGGTCGGTCTGCTGACCGGCGACAACAGCGTCAACAGCGAGGCCCCGGTGATCGTCATGACCACCGAGGTGCTGCGCAACATGCTCTATGCCGGCTCCCAGGCCCTGCTGGGCCTCGGCCATGTCGTGATGGACGAGGTGCACTACCTCTCGGACCGCTTCCGCGGCGCCGTCTGGGAGGAGGTCATCATCCACCTCCCGGAGTCGGTGACCCTGGTCTCCCTCTCGGCGACGGTCTCCAACGCCGAGGAGTTCGGTGACTGGCTGGACACCGTCCGCGGTGACACCGAGGTGATCGTCTCCGAGCACCGGCCCGTGCCGCTCGGGCAGCATGTGCTCGCCGGCCGCCGGATGTACGACCTCTTCGAGGAGCGCACCGGCGGTGGCCGGGGCGGCGGCACGCAGGATGCCCCCCGCCGCGAGGTCAACCCCGATCTCGTGCGGCTCGCGCGGATGGAGAACAGCCGGCCCACCTCCCTGCGCGAGGGCCGCCGCGGCCGGAATCTCCGTGAGGCCGACCGGGAGCGCGAGCGCCGCCAGCGCAGCCGGATCTGGACGCCCAGCCGGGTCGAGGTGATCGACCGGCTCGACTCCGAGGGGCTGCTGCCCGCGATCACCTTCATCTTCAGCCGCGCGGGCTGCGAGGCCGCCGTACAGCAGTGCCTGCACGCCGGCCTGCGGCTCAACGACGACGCGGCCCGGCTGCGGGTGCGCGCGCTCGTCGAGGAGCGCACCGCCGCCATCCCCGACGAGGACCTCCACGTCCTCGGCTACTTCGAATGGCTGGAGGCCCTGGAGCGGGGCATCGCCGCGCACCACGCCGGGATGCTCCCGACCTTCAAGGAGGTCGTCGAGGAGCTCTTCGTACGCGGCCTGGTGAAGGCCGTGTTCGCCACCGAGACTCTGGCCCTGGGTATCAACATGCCCGCCCGCTCGGTGGTCCTGGAGAAGCTCGTCAAGTGGAACGGCCAGCAGCACGCCGACATCACCCCCGGTGAGTACACCCAGCTCACCGGCCGGGCCGGGCGGCGCGGCATCGACGTCGAGGGCCATGCGGTGGTGCTCTGGCAGCGCGCCATGAACCCGGAGGCGCTGGCCGGCCTCGCCGGCACCCGCACCTATCCGCTCCGCTCCTCCTTCAAGCCGTCGTACAACATGGCGGTCAACCTCGTCTCCCAGTTCGGCCGGCACCGCTCCCGTGAGCTGCTGGAGACCTCCTTCGCCCAGTTCCAGGCCGACAAGTCGGTCGTCGGCATCTCGCGCCAGGTGCAGAAGAACGAGGAGGGCCTGGAGGGTTACCGCGACTCGATGACCTGCCACCTCGGCGACTTCGAGGAGTACTCGCGGCTGCGCCGGGACCTCAAGGACCGGGAGAACGAGCTGGCCAAGCAGGGCGCCGCCCAGCGTCGTGCCGCAGCGGCGGTCGCCCTGGAGCAGCTGAAGCCCGGCGATGTCATTCAGGTCCCCACCGGCAAATTCGCGGGCCTGGCGCTGGTGCTGGAGCCGGGCCTGCCCGCTGGCCGGGCCAACAGTCACCGCGGCTTCGAGCAGCAGGACGGGCCGCGCCCGCTCGTGCTCACCGCCGAGCGCCAGGTCAAGCGGCTGGCGCCGATCGACTTCCCGGTGCCCGTGGAGGCGCTGGACCGGATGCGCGTCCCGAAGTCCTTCAACCCGCGCAGTCCGCAGTCCCGCCGCGACCTGGCGTCCGCGCTGCGGACCAGGGCCGGGCACATCACGCCCGACCGGCATCGCAAGCAGCGCTCCCCGGCGGCGGACGACACCGAGATCGCCCAGCTGCGCGCCGCCATCCGCGCGCACCCGTGCCACGGCTGCGCCGAGCGCGAGGACCACGCCCGCTGGGCCGAGCGCTATCAGCGGCTGCGCCGCGACACCCGGCAGCTGGAACGCCGTATCGAGGGCCGGACGAACACCATCGCCCGCACCTTCGACCGGGTCTACGCCTTGCTCTCCGAGCTCGGCTATCTGCGCGGCGACGAGGTCACCGACGACGGCCGGCGGCTGTCCCGGCTCTACGGCGAGCTGGACCTGCTGTCCGCCGAGTGCATGCGCGAGGGCGTCTGGAACGAGCTGAAGCCCGCGGAGCTCGCCGCCTGCGCGTCCGCGCTGGTCTACGAGTCCCGCGCCGCCGACGACGCGATGCCGCCGAAGCTGCCGACCGGCAACGCCCAGCAGGCGCTCGGCGAGATGGTCCGCATCTGGGGCCGGCTGGACGCCCTGGAGGAGCGGCACGGCATCAACCAGAGCGAGGGCGTCGGCCAGCGGGAGCCGGACCTCGGCTTCGCCTGGTCCGCGCACCGCTGGGCGTCCGGGCACGGGCTGGACGCGGTGCTGCGCGAGGTGGAGATGCCCGCCGGCGACTTCGTCCGCTGGTGCAAGCAGGTCATCGACGTCCTGGGACAGATCGCCGAGGCGGCGCCGGACGGAACTCCGGTCCGCCGCAACGCCCGCAGAGCGGTCGACGGAATGCTCCGCGGCGTCATCGCCTACTCCTCGGTGGGCTGACGGCCCTTCGGACGGCCGCGTGACGGCCGTCCGAACGGCTCACGGAGGCGCCGGCGGCCGGTGACGACCCGGCCCCGGCCGGACCCGTGGCCACCGGGTACAACCAGTGGCCCGGGGTACGCCGGTGGTCCGGGATCGCGCCGGGTGCGGGGTTGCTGGGAGGCGCCCGCTAGGAGGCGGCCGGAGCGGAGATCTCCTGCTCGGTCTCCACCTGCCGGTTCCAGTCGCGCTTGGTGGCCTGCCAGCCCTCCTCGTCCTGGCCGCGGCGCCAGTAACCCGAGACGGACAGCCGCTCGCGGGGCAGCCCGCGGTCCGTCCGCAGATGGCGGCGGAGCTCCTTCACGAAGCCGGCCTCGCCGTGGACGAAGGCGTGCGCCTCGCCGGCGGGGAAGTCCAGCCCGCGCACCGCCGGCACCAGGGCGCTGCCGGGCGCGGCGCCCTCGCGGTGCAGCCAGCGGATCTCCGCCCCCGCCGGGACGCG
>JUEG02000470.1_pt1 | contig 10977 bp, 8 predicted proteins | sample 432341 | NCBI WGS metagenome assembly JUEG02 (sample SAMN02953476, study PRJNA257561) | rock porewater metagenome | biome: terrestrial; feature: Opalinus Clay rock; material: porewater; isolation source: Opalinus Clay rock BIC-A1 borehole | place: Switzerland: Mt Terri URL, St-Ursanne ...
GGTTTCTTAATAATAGCTCGGGCAATCATCAAGCGTTGTTTTTGCCCTCCGGAAATTGTACCTGCTCCCTCGCTGATCACAGTATGCATACCCATAGGCATTTCTTTAATGTCCTCCTCAATGCCAGCCATCCTGGCCGCTTCCCAAGCGTCATCTTGAGTTAGGTAAGGGTTGCCTCCTACAATATTACCGAAGATGTCTCCTGACATGAGCTGCCCATTTTGCAGCACTACACCCAGTTGCTTGCGTACAAGCCGAATATCTACTTTTGACAAGTCTTGCCCATTGTAATATATATTCCCTGTCTCCGGTTGTTCAAAGCCTAACAAGACTCTAAATAAAGTTGACTTACCACAACCTGAAGTCCCAACCAAGGCCACATAATCCCCCTCATCTATTTGGAATGAGACATCTTGCAGAACTAAGGGTCCCTCTTCTTTATAACGAAAAGATAAATGACTGACTTCAATAGAACCTGTAAGGGGCTTCGGATTTATCTTGGTATCATCATATTCAGGTAATGTTTCCAGGATGGGCTTAGCCCTTTGATATAAGGGAATAACAATGTTGGCACTGATTAAGGACTCCGACAAAGAAACCATCGAAAACATAAAGGTTATAAAGGCCGAATTAAAGGCGATAAACTGTCCTGGTGATAAAGAAGCGGTTGCTGAAGTCAGAGTCTGAAAAATAACCATGCTTGAAACGATCGGGAAAAAGGAGTTAAAAGTAGCTAGCCAGTTACCGATGGTCTCTCTTTTAAAAGCAAACTTCCGTTGTTCCCCAAACTCTCTGGCCCATTGGTGAAAGGCTCTGCTTTCTGCACCAGCTACCCGAAATTTAGTTATTCCACCAATGAGCTGCAACATCATACCGGATATCTTATTGGAGATGTCTAGCACTTTACGCTGATAGTGTACCTGACGGTAGCCTAAAAAACCCATAACCAAGATAGCTATCGCGACTAGCAAAGCAGCTACACTGGCTAGTTTAGTATCATAGTAAAAGAGTAAAGCAAAGGTAAAGACCGAAAAAATGCTGGATAGAATTGTATTGAGAGTTACTCCTGAGAGGATCATCCGTATCCTGCTTATACCCATAGCCCGCATGGCCAATTCTCCTGCCGAAAACTGCTTAAAAAACGGCACAGGCAGGCTTAGTAAGCGATCCCATACCGAAGCCTGAATAGAGTACTCCATTTTTCCTTCCATCCGCAATGTGGCTAGAGAGCGGACAAATTGGAAGACCATCGTAGCCAGAACACTTGCCCCTAGAAAAAAAGCGATTTGCAGTAACTGACCTCTTTCTCCTTCAGGGATAATACTATTAAAGATGACCCCTGTTGCCAAGGGAATAGCTGTACCCAGAATGCCTCCCAGGACACCCATCAAGGCGATTATGATTAGATCTCGTTTCCAGCAACTTTGATAGCCAAAGAATACAAGATCCCGAAGCGTAATTATCTTTTGATCGAACGGGCGGTAAAAGACAAAAGCAAAATGTTGGACCTTTGCAGCAGTATCTTTGTCCACACTCTTTATTATCCCCAAAGTGAAGTCATGCAATATGTATTTAGAAGGGGAAGCGGGGATTAAAGCAATTGGTCGATTATCCTCCTTCATGTAACCTAGGATGGGGCCACCATCTTGTTTATACCATTCTCCGTTTAAAGCCACCTCTCTTGTTCGCATGCGAGAGGCTCGGGCGATATCATCTAAATGAGTATTACTTTGACTCCCAGGATAGCTTAGGGGGGGTGGAACAATCTCGATATTCATACCCTGCCCTACTAAACGGCAGGCATCCAGTAGGAAATCTCCGCTTGCTTCCTCCAGCCTTCTTGTTTGCTCTTTCTGGTTAATCGAAGCAAGTCTTAAGATGGAGTTTGCCATCAGCCTTTTATTATATCTTGTCTTTTCTTGCAGGCGTTTTTCCTCGGCCAGATTTTGTTTTTGCCATAGGTCTGCTGCAGACCGAAGAACCTGGCTATGGTAATCTGACATAACCAAAGGATCGCTTAAGTAGTCATACTCAGGCAACAACTCTTCTACGCTAGAAGAAATTTCCCCTCGTGAACTATCGTCACTTTTAATGATTTCTGCTAAGGCCTTAAGCCAGTGCTCCACCAGTGTTGTAACTTCTTTAGCAGAATCTTCCTCTAATAGCTTACTAAGCTGGTTTACCTCAAGACGTACGAGGCTGGAACCTAATAATCCAGAGGCTAGAAAAGTCATTTTATCAGGGAAACCTTCAGGGACAATACCAAAAAGCAAATCCCCCTGCTTAGCTTCAAACAAGAAGTTTTTGACCCCTGTCCTATTATCATTGGTTAAAGTCGTTAAGAAAACGGAAATCTTCCCTTGGTCTACAATCCACACATATCTGGCATCATCTAAAATTTGGGATCTGCTGCCATCAATACTGGCCTGAGTGCCTTCTTGGTCAAAAAAATCCAAAACCTTCATTGAATTCACCCAACCCTTACTCTACTTCGATTTTCAACTTTGGTTGAACGAGTTTACTAACCTGTTTTAATCAACTTGGCATAAATTCCAGCACTATGATTCAATTCTTCATGAGTACCTCTTTCCGCAATTTTCCCCTTCTCTAGGACGATGATCTCATCACAGTCCCGAATGGTACTCAGGCGATGGGCAACTATAATACATGTACAACCACGGCGCCTGATATTTTCATCAACACTCTTTTCCGTAACTGGGTCCAGGGCACTGGTGGCTTCATCCATGATAATAATCGTTGGATTTTGGGCTAAAGCCCGGGCTATCTCAAGCCTTTGCCTTTGCCCACCGCTGAAGTTTTTCCCACCTTCCTCGACCGGATGGTCATACCCCCCAGATCTGGCAGTAATATCATCATGGATACAGGAAGCTTTGGTAGCACGGATCATCTCGAATTCCGAAATGGTCTCATCCCACAAGGTAATGTTATCTCGCACTGTTCCCTGGAACATATTGATTTCCTGATCTACCATTGCCAAGGAATTGTTAATGACTTCTTTGGGGAATGATGTCCGAGGTTTACCATCAAAAAGTATTTCACCGGACCCAGCGCGGTAAATTCCAGCGATTATTTTGGCTATTGTGGATTTCCCGCTCCCCGAACCACCAACCAGAGCTACTCGAGATCCTGGCCTGAGCACTAAACTAAAATCTTCGATTAACGGAGGCTCTAACGAGCTGTAACCAAAGGTTACTTTATTGAGTTGAATATAACCCTCTAACTTTTGCCCAGTATAGGGAGTTGTCTCTCCGAGTTCACCCTCAGTTTCTTGATCTATTGGATATTTTAGGACATCGTCTAAGCGATTCATTTCTCCTTCCACTTCCTGGAGCTCAGCCCCGAGCCCTACCATACCTGTCACTGGGCTCATAAAACTGGCCATGAGGCTTTGAAAAGCTACCAGCATCCCAATGGTCATTTGCCCCTCCAGGATTAGAAAGCCTCCCAGAGCTAGTACAATCGTATTATTGATTCCTGTCAGAAAGCTAGGAAAGACTGATAAGAATTGAGAAGAAACACCTAACTTCTGCTCAGAATTTAGTGCTTTCGCCTGGTATCCTGACCACTTGGCAAAGAAATCCGATTCTGAACCTGTGGCTTTCAGGGTCTCTATGATTTGTAAGCCGGACATGCCTGTACCAGCAAGCTTACCCCGGTCTTGCAATAGTTTTCGATTCTGGTCTACTCTTTGAGCAGAAACGAATTTTAAATATAAAACATTGATCAGTGCAATAACTAACCCTACTATAGCTAAGGTCACGTTGTATTGTAGCATTAATACAAAATAGAAAATTATCATGACAAAATTTAACGCTGTGGTGGCCAGCTGTCCAGACAATAATTTTGCCACCCTGTCATTGCTCTGCATCCTGGAAGTTATATCCCCGGCAAAACGCTGAGAGAAAAACTCCGTCGGTAACCTTAAAATGTGCCACAAAAATTGCCCTGATGTTGTTATGGCGATTTTTGTTTCAAGTCTTAGCAGATAGTACTGTCGCAGCCAGGTTAAAACTCCTCTTAGGACTGCTGTAATGCCCATGCCTAACATGAGGGGAATAACCCAGGAATCTCTCCCCCCTAGCAAAATATCGTCCACAAAGATTCTTACAAATACAGGGATAGCTAATCCTGGGATTACCAAAGCCAGCCCTACAAGGATGATATAGATTAAAGCAGTTTCTGAGCCCTTAAGACGTTTTTTCAGAGCGGAGATAAGACTAGGCTTTTTCTCTTCTTTTTGAAACTGGGGCGTTGGGGCAAACGTTATAGCTATCCCAGTAAAGGACTGACTGAATTCCTCCTCCGTCACGACCCGACTGCCAGAACTAGGATCGTTTAAAAAGACTTTTCCCTTATGGAAACCTTCCAACACTAAGAAATGACTGAAATTCCAGTGAACAATCAAGGGCATTGGCATTACTTTTAAAGACTCGGGTTCCTTCCGAAACCCTTTGGCCTCTAGGTCATACTTTCTAGCTGCTTTTAGTATATTGCTGGCTTTACTGCCATCTCGTGATACCCCGCAGGCTATTCTTAATTCCTCGAGCGGTATGTATTTGCCAAAGTAGGCTAGAATCATAGCCAAGGATGCTGCCCCGCACTCCACTGCTTGCATCTGGAGTACTGTAGGAACCTTAGCCCTTGTGATCTTTTCCACCTTATCACCTCCCTCTCTTTAATGAACTACACTACTAAAAAAAGGGATTACCTTGCTAATTGGCTTTTCTCTGTTGGTAATCACTGAACTTTTAATAATCGTTCCGCTATGTATTGATATAGGAGGTCCCTCAGGAGATGACCATCTATAACCACTTTCAGTGTTGCTGTCAGGAATCAAGTCAATCAGAACCATTAGAGGAGCACCTTGCCCTGCTAGCAGCGCAACTAGATTTTCATTTCCCAGAGTTTGCATCATACTTTGGGTCGTAGCAGGATAGTCAGATATAGCAGTAACTCTTCCTAACATAAAGCCATACTCTTCTTTATTCACAATAGTAGGGGATATCTGAGCTTCCATACCGACAAAGATGATTCCCCCTAGTTCAGCGGGAACATAGATTACGGCTTCCATCTTGACCGTTCCACCATATTGATCCAGAGTAACGAGGGTCTCTCCCGGCTGAATAACGCTTCCTTTTTTTATATTTAATTCTAAAATACGCCCACTAATTTCTGTAATAATTTGGGAATCGTAATCTAAATCTTCTCGAAGTTGTATCACTTGTTTTTCCACTGCTTTATAATCTGGCGAATCGACTGGCTTGTTACTTTCCATCTCGGAAAGAATGCTTTGTAGACGGTTAATCTCCGCAACAAGTTTAGGCTGTTCAATCCTTGCTACAACATCACCCTTTTTAACCATATCTCCATGCTTAAACCTAACATCAATTACCTGTCCGGAGGTATGATGCTGTAAAGAAAAAACCCCTCCGTTATTCAAAAGAATTCCATGGCCTTCTATTTTGGTAGGAATACTGCCTAAAAACCCCCAAGCAATTGCACTAATCAGAAGACAGGCAATAGCTAGCAAAGCAAGCCAAGCCTTAGGTGAGGTTACATTTATTAGTTCATCGAGTTGCTCCGGCGATGAAAGCCTCTCTAGGGATACTTCCCGGAATATATTTTTACTCATGATTGGCTCCTCCATTTTGCAGAAGTTATAAGAATATGTTTATCCAGGATCTTAGTGCCACTTATTCTCCCACAAGAAGGGGGAGGCATAAAGTTCGGGTAGCTATCGGATGAAGCTACTTATTGAGATATTCAAATTTTCCAGCCTGTAATTTTTTAAGCACCACGAAATTACCTACGTCATCTCCCTTTTTGTCAAATTCATGGAGACCTACTACGCCTGTCCATGTGCCTAAATTCATTAATTCTGTAGCAACTGACGAACGTATATTCAAATCAGATTTTTCTATTGCAGCAGCCAGCAGCTTTACTGCGTCATAGCCTAAAGCCGCATTGGCACTAGGTATTTCCTGGTACACTTCCTGGAAATCCGTCACAAACTTCTTTACTTCTGGACGATCCAGATAAGGATTAAACACTGATCCTATGATTGTCCCCTCTGCCGAATTCCCAGCTATTTCTGAGAGCATAGGAGAATCCAGAGCATCTCCAGCAATGAAAGGCACTTTAATACCTGCTTTTCCAGCATCTAAAATAAACTGGCCTCCTTCAGGCATTATTTTAGCTATGAAAATACCATCCAAACCATAGGCTTTCCATCTGTTATGTAAAATTCTTAAATCCTCCGTACTGGTATAGTAGTCAAATCGATCAACAATCGTTATTCCCTGTGACCTGGCATGGTCTTCAAAGGAATTTGCCAACCCGGTACCGGAAGAATCATCAGAATAATATATGACCATCCGCTGATATCCCTGTTTGGCAAGATATAATGCCAGTTGTCGTGTTATCTCATCATCAGAAGGTATATTGCGAAAAACATGCTTAAATCCATTCTTGGTGAGGTCCGGTGCTGTGGAAGCCGGAGATAACATTACAAGACCTGCCCGATCATAAATAGTGGAGGCTGGTATCGTTATAAAAGAATTACTATGACCGATTACAGCCTGAATTGTTTTATTCTCTGCGAAAGACTCGGCGATCGCCATCCCCTTAATAAGCTCGCCTCCATCATCCTCTTTAAGTAGTCTAAGTTCTCTACCTTTAATTCCGCCGCTGCGATTAATCTCTTGGACAGCAAGATCAATTCCTTCATTAAATAAGTTGTTATCTGTCTTAAACGGCCATGCAACACCTATGACTATTTCCTTTTGTTCTAGTCGCGTACAACCAGTTAACAAAAGAAAGATTACACTACAAAGAATAATGATTCGGCCCATTTTCTTTATCATAGCCCCACTACCTTTTCTCTTATTAATAAACCTATTGACTATAGCTTTAGTGTTAATACGACAAATCACAATAAGTATTACACCGCTTTTGTAATGATACTTATACTTAAACGTATTAAATATTATATTTAGGCAAAGGGAGAGGAACTTATGGATAAAAAGGATATTATGCCGTTTCAGCTGTTTCATCATCACGGCAACCATTATGTGATTAATATTGATCGTATGCAAGCAAGCCCAATAAACAAAATAACCGCAGAAACCCTTAATATGATTATCAACGAACCTGAAAATTTATTGCCTATCGACATAGAAGAAACCCTTAATTTACTTGGATTAATTTCTAGAGACAGCGGAAAGAAAGAAACTATCATAACGAAAGAACCCGTTCCAATTGTTTATATGTACCTTTTCTTAACCCAATCTTGTAACCTTAGATGTATCTACTGTTATGGAAATGGTGGAGAATATGGAACCGGCGGCAGTATGGAAAAGGACACGGCCTTTCAAGCTATAGATTGGTTAATAGAAAAGGCCGAGAAAATAAAGAAAGTACATTTAGGGTTTTTTGGAGGAGAGCCTTTATTAAATTTTCCACTGATGAAAGCAGTTGTGGAGTACGCCCAAAAAAGAACCAAAGAGATGGGCAAAGAAGTTGCTTTCTTTCTTACTAGCAATGCCACCCTGTTAGATGATGAAATAATTGCCTTTTTTAAAGAAAATCAGATATCCGTACAGATCAGTTTTGATGGACCTAAGGAGATACAGGATGCACAGCGACCCTATGCCAACGGCCAAGGGACCTATAGCGCCACTGTCCCTAAAATAAGAAAATTGCTAGCAGCCGTTCCTAGAACTTCGGGCCATTCCGTTCTGGTCGGCAATACCGATCCCCAGCTAATAAAAGATGCCCTGCAAGAAATCGGGTTTACCAAGGTATCTATTTCTCCGGCTTCCCTATCCTTGTTTAGCGAAGATTCGGCTAAAGAAACATCGACACGAGATACTCAAACGGTCCTCCATGCGCTGGAACAAGAGGCAGAAACGTGGTTACACCTTATTCAAAGCAAAGACAGCGCAGGCTTAAAGAACCTTAAGGCCAGTAGTGGATTATATGGATTATATCGAGGGATGGTATCCTTGCTCCATAATAGCAAAAGACCACATTTTTGTGGTGCTGGTCGGGGACTGATAGGGGTTTCGGTTTCGGGAGATGTCTATTTATGTCACCGTTTCGTAGGAATGGAAGAGTATAAATTAGGAAGTATCTTCGAGCATGACCTGAAGCGGGAAGAATATCTAAAGAATCCCATAACCTGCAATCAACTATGTGCCAATTGCTTTGCTAAAAATTACTGTGCCGGTGGATGTAAACATGATAACCTGAGTTCCTGTGGCTCCATAACAACACCATCTGAGGACATGTGCCGCTTGAGATGTCGTGAACTTGAACTGGCAGCAACCATCATTTGCAATCTGACGCCTGAGGACAAGGCTTTTCTGGTTGAAGAACAGGTCATTGCTCCCAAACCATGTCCCCTTGATTTTTAAGAAAGCCCTCTTATATTCATTTTAAATCCGGCCGTTCTTTGAACGACCGGATTTATTTGAGTCAGTTTTCAGCTTATGTGACACATACGTCCCCTCGACACACACATTGATAACGACGAAGGGACTGAACTGAAATATAAGTTTCAGCACAGTCCCTTTCAGGAACGATAATCTAGAATACTTCGCTCAAACCGCAGGTGTCAGCACACCCATCCCATACACAGCCTCCCCCAGCAACGGCGTCTAATTCGCTGTCACTAAGTTCTCCACCTACCTGTTTAATTTCTTCAGCTGAAAAACTAAAACCAGCTTGCTTTACGAACGCCCTGCGCTCCTCCGCATCTTTACATTGCATAACCTTTGTGTTAAATTCCTGATCCGTTTTCAATCTTTCCAGAAATGCCTTTGCTGATTCAATACTCATTTTAATTACCTCCTCTTTTTTATTAAGTGCACTTTATGTACACCTGTTACGCTTTTCAAGGGTTAATACGTTATTTCACTGAATGTATTACATATAAAAGAAATCTTTTTACTCTTCGTAAAACTAAGCTTTTAATGATTACAAAAACGACATGTTCCATCGAAGTTTATGGCTCTGGAACCACAATAAGGGCAAATTTTTTTTTGCTCCGCTGGTTGTCCAGCAGCAGTAATATGTTCTAAATCCTCTTCATCTAGTTCATAATCCTTACTTGACAGTACATCTAAATTTAATTTTTTAATAACTTGATCTAAAAGCTGTTTTCTTAAGTTCTCTCTTATTTTCATGTTGACGCTTAAATCAGCAGCTATCATAGTCTTTGCCAGCATAAGAAGCTGTTCAATCTCTATATCCTCTATAGGTCCAATATCTTTTTCCCCTGCTAATATCCGTTCTAAGTACGCTATGTAACTATCCGCCTTGATCTTTTCAGCCATAAATACTCATCCCCTGGCTTTCTAAGATTACGCGTAACCTCCGCATCGCTCGGAATAATATAACGGCTGTATTGCTTTCACTAATACCTGCCAGTCTAGCAATATCCCGATTGGAGGATCCGCTCCAGAATTTTAAAGCAATAATCTCTCGCTCGCGTTGGGTTAAAGAGGCTAAGGCCTTTAGCAAGTGTTGCTGAGTTTCATTAAAGGCAACGATATCGCTAGGATCTGGCTCAGAATCGATGAGATCGACTGTAATCTCCAAGGAAGTATGATGAGTTCTTGTCTGACTTCGATAATAATCAACTATGGTATGACGAGCAATGCTAAAAAGCCAAACAGAAAATCCCCCCTTTCCTGACTGGTAGTAACTGAGTCTGGAGAACAGCTTTTCAAAGATCTGACTAGTTAAATCGTCACAAACATGGGAATCGGCTACACGATAATGAACATAGTTATAAACCCGAGGAAAGTAATAGCTGTAAAGCTCATCAAATGCGCTTCCATCATCATTGGCCCTGGTAATCAATGAAATTTCCTCTGCTTGAGTTAACATTGCCATCCCTTTTTAATCCCTCCAAAAAACACTTCTTAAACTTTGTGATACTTTCCATAAGTGGTATACTATAAAATGGCAAGTAAATTGACTAAAGTCAGTGACTTCGGTCACTGACTTTAGTCAATTATACAGTTGTTTATATTATTCTGTCAATATGAGGAGTGAATTCACCCATGTTAGCAAAAAAAGAAAATTCAAGGGTTATTAAAGCGGCCCAAACAAAAAAAAGAATCTATGATAGTGCTTTAATATTGTTCAAAAGAGATGGATTTGGGACAAGCGTGGATTCAATAGTAGAAATGGCCGGCGTTTCCAAAGGATCATTTTATGTTCACTATAATTCAAAGTTTTCCTTGATTATCGACTATGTTAATAATTTAGATCTGGGCTACGCAGACTTTTTTACTTCTCTGCCCTCGGATATACCGCCATCTTCGATGCTAATTCTTGTAACGGAAAAAATTATGGATGTAATTATCAATGAGGTCGGAATTGAACTGATAAAACTCAGCTATGAAGCTCAGATAACAAAAACTGTAAATACTGATATTCAACTTAGCTATGACCGAAAACTCTATCAAATCTATAATCAAATTATCCAGTTGGGGGTTCAACAAGGGGAGTTTAAGTCAACTCTAGATATAGAATCAGTTTCAAAGCACTGTATTATGAGCATTCGAGGGATGACTTATGAATGGTGTATACGTTACCCAGATTTTGATCCTAAAGATGAAGTTATTAAACACCTCAATTTACTACTGTCAGGCATCAAAGAGGGTTAGTTTCTATACGATACTCTAAAAATATTCCATACAAAAATAATGCCTGTAACTTAGTTTACAACCTAAGTTACAGGCTAAATAATTTCTACAAGCATACGCTTTGCGAGCGGCTTTCTATTTTCTTTCTAATGGTATCCACCAGACTCTGATCAAATCCAATTTGTCCGGATGAAAGTAACTCTCCATCACAAATAACAGCTGGTGTCCGATAGAGAAAAATTGTTTTAAGTGCTTGGGTAAAGGGGATCTTGTTACTAAACGTCTCTTTGATTAATTTGGG
>JUEG02001366.1_pt1 | contig 10946 bp, 8 predicted proteins | sample 432341 | NCBI WGS metagenome assembly JUEG02 (sample SAMN02953476, study PRJNA257561) | rock porewater metagenome | biome: terrestrial; feature: Opalinus Clay rock; material: porewater; isolation source: Opalinus Clay rock BIC-A1 borehole | place: Switzerland: Mt Terri URL, St-Ursanne ...
ATATCAAGCTTGCCAAAGAGATAGAAAAAACCGGTGCCCATATTCTATGTATTAAAGACATGTCGGCCCTCTTAAAGCCCCATGCTGCCTTTAAACTGGTCAGTACCTTGAAAAACGAGATCGGTATTCCCGTTCATCTTCATACCCACGACACCACAGGTAATGGGGTGGCAACTGTACTGATGGCTGTGGAAGCGGGGGTAGATATTGTGGACACTGCCTTTAACAGCATGTCAGGACTTACGAGCCAACCTGCCATGAATTCCATTGCTGCAGCTCTTGTAAATATGGAAAGGGACTCGGGAATTGATTTAAAAGGAATCCAAAAGGTGTCTGACTACTGGGAAGCAGTACGACCGGTTTATGGCAAATTCGAGTCGGGCTTGAAATCGGGATCCGCTGAATTTACAAGTATGAGATTCCCGGAGGGCAGTACTCCAACCTTAAGCCTCAGGTGGAAAGTTTCGGGCTTGGGCATAAATTTACCGAGATCAAGGAAATGTACAAGACGGTTAACGGAATGTTGGGGGATATCGTGAAAGTCACCCCGTCCTCGAAAGTCGTAGGAGATTTTGCCATATTTATGGTCCAAAATAACCTCACTCCAGAGAATATTTATGAGAAAGCAGAGCATATGACTTTTCCTGATTCCGTCGTAGCATATTTTAAGGGGATGATGGGTCAGCCCATGGGAGGCTTCCCAGAGAAACTCCAGAAGCTGGTCCTCAAGGGAGAAAAACCGATCACTGAGCGTCCAGGCGAACTGCTCGCAGATGAGGATTTTGACAAAATCTCTAAACACCTGAGGGATAAATTTGAGTTCGAACCAACTAAGAAGGATATCCTCAGTTATGCCTTGTATCCGGAAGTCTTTGAAGGATTCTTGAAAATTGTAGCCGAATACGGAGATCTGAGCAGGCTCGGGAGCGACGTGTTCTTCCATGGTCTGCATGAAGGAGAGATTATCGAGGCTGAGGTCGCAGAAGGAAGGAGTCTAATGATCAAGCTCCGTTCCATTGGAAAGCCGGATCTGGAAGGATACAGAACTCTGGTATTTGAAGTCAACAGGAATAGAAGAGAAATCAAAATTAAGGACAAGAACTGGAGCGACATCAACCTTCTTACCCAGTCTGGAGAATACAGTTTGACGGAGATGGCAGACCCTGACAATAAGAATGAGATTGGATCCCCTATCCCAGGGACTGTGGTGACGTTAATGGTAAAAGAAGGAGATCAGGTAACCCAAAACCAGACCCTGGTGGTTGTTGAAGCTATGAAAATGGAAACAAGGATAACGAGTCCTATCTCGGGGATTGTCGGATCGGTGAATATTAAGGAAGGGCAGCAGGTCAAGGCTGGAGAACTCCTTATTGTTGTCGAATAATGGCAAGGTATATCCTAGTGTTCGTTTGAATGCTCGAGGGAAGGTTTCCCAGCAATTATTTGCGCCCTCGCTTTGGAACTTGGCTTGATAGCCCAAACATAGCGCAAAAACTAATATTGAGCATAGAAAAATGAAGCAACGCGAGACAACTTTTGTCTCGCGTTTGCTTTTAATTATAAATGACTAGATTAGGCTCAGGATATTTAAAAAACAGTGGAACTTTTTAACCCTATTATGAATCCTAAGTACTGAAATGCATTTCGTATTGAAATAGTTGAGGTGAGGATCAAAGCGTGAAAAAAGATCTGATTGGGAGAGCTCGGCAGGTTGACCTTGACGCTTGGGAAGTATTAATCCGGGAAACCTATCCCCAGGCATCAAAACAGGCTTTCTGTCTGCTGAGAGATAAAGATCTGGCCCAGGACGTCGTACAAAACACTATGCTTAAGGTTTTTTATAACCTGTCAAGCTTAAAAGATGACGGTGCTTTTACAGGTTGGTGGCGGCGGATATTAACCAACGAAGTATACCTGTTGCTACGTTTCAGCAGCAGGGTAATGCCGGGGATAACAGCGGAACTGCTGAACACCGGGGAACTGCCTGTCGAGGATGCTGTCACACTGAAGTTGGAAATGGGGCAGGCGATAAAAAGGCTTCCTCTGGAACAACAGCAAATCCTGCTTGATATTGATCTAAGAGGACTAAATTTACAGGAAGCTGCGAAAGAACACAATCTTCCCCTGAGAACGGTCAAGTCGCGGTTATTCCGGGCCCGGGCCCGTCTCCAGGAGACTCTGAAACAGTATAGAAAAAAGCCAAAGGAGCGAGTAGACATGACGAAAGAGGCATCAGATATTAAGGACCGAATTTGCGACTATTTGGAAGGAACTATGGAGGCAGCGGACAGAAATACCTTTGAACAAGAACTGTCGCAAAACCCTGCATGGCAACAGGAGATGAAAAAGCAGAAGGACTTTTTGACATTCTTGCATTCACTGACCGGAAAGATAACCCTTTCCGTAGCCGAGATTAAGGATAAAGTGCAGGCGGTGATAGAGAAAACAGAAGATTACGAGGAAATTGTGGATGATACGTTCTTTGAACAGGGAAAACCGACCACCATGACCTCCCATATCTGGTTCAAGAAGCCTGATTGCTATCGGACAGACGGGGACAGTGCGGCAACGGGTCCCTTAACAGTAATAATGAAAGACGGAATAATGCTAAGGTTGGCTTGCCGATAAGCGCCAAGCCAGAAAACTCATCTTAAGCCAGGAATACAGAGAACGTGGCAACTTTAATTTCCCGGACAGCCTCAAGGCGATGGCCGAGAATAAATCCAGCCGGATCTTAGGTACGGAATACCTGCAAGGTCGTCCGGTTCTTCATGTACAATTCAGTGAACAAGTTCCCGGGCTGGGGGAAATGAATACTCATCACTGGATGGACAAAGAAACCTGGATGCCAATGCGAACAGAATATTATAATGTCAAAGGAGAGCTGAAGCTGGTGGATCAAATCACTTCTTATATTAAAGATCTGACGATTGAACCGGAGAAAGACTTCCGGCCGGAGCAGGATGACTATCCCTTGATTCCAATGATGCTGCAGGTACACGGATGAAGGACTATATTGAAGAATGTATTGCCAAGGTCTGGGAGGAAACCCGACAGGAAAAAAGTGAGGATGAGGCCAGAAAGTCCATTGCTAAACTGATGTACAGCCGGGAATTATTGAACGTTTACTTGAATACTTCCCATATTCCGGTGAAAGTCTTTAAGATTGACCTCAACATGCAAAACAGCGGCTTGAAAACCTGGGAGGATGCCATGCGGGAGAACTCGGGCGGGGAAAAGTTCGTCGTCTACTTCTCGGTACTTTCAGCATTAATGGCTTATACCCGGTCGCGGACTCTGGAGGCTGCGGGTGCCGAGGAAGGTAAGGACTCCAGTGTTTTGGTCATGGATAACCCCTTTGGTCCCATTTTCCTCAAACACCTGCTCAACCCGCTCTTTGAAATTGCCCGGAAACATCGAACTCAGCTTATTTGTTTGTCCGACCTGAAACAAAACTCCATCCTCAATTGTTTTAACCTAATCTTTATGCTTAAGATCAGACCCAGTTCCATCGGTACGAATGAGTACTTGAAATTTGAAGAAATCATCCGCGATGAAAGTGCCGTTTATCATGACGAGAAGCTGGAAAAGGCTATCTTTAGGGTGGCGGAGAATAAGCAGCTGAATTTATTTGAGTGAAAATGAAGCATAAATTGACAAGCCAATGAATGAAGGGCATGTTCTGATTATTCCCAATTAGAGATCGGCCAGAACCTTCTCTAGAATAGCTTCAATATGTCCTTGAGTACAGGGCTTGCATCCAACTTGTAAAGGCCTGACCTGCATGAATTGATGGTGATCATCTGTAGATGTATTGAAGGATGGATGGGATGCGCTGTTCAAGGTGCACAAAAAACACACTCAAATTAGGGATGGCATAGTGCTTACTTCGTAATAGTATTTTTTGGCAGGCTAGCAGACGTTAGATAGGCTTTCTAGGGTATTTGTAAGGGGTAAAATTGTAGATAATTATGAATTATCGCGTTTTATTGTCGTAAAGTATATTGATAGATCTAATAGAATCATTTAAAATAAGACTAAAGTTTATTTGATTTAGGACTCTTATCCTATTGTACAATTAAATAGCTGCGACAAAGGCAAACCCGGTGTGAACCGGGGACGCAAAGCCACGGGTCTTCCTCAACGAAGATAGCCGGGTTACCGAACTAGCTTATTGTCGCCATCAATTTGGCGTTTTTTTTATTTCTTTTAAAACTAGTTTTGGATATACCTAGCTTTCTAAGAGCCACCTAAACTCCCACTCGGAGACCTCAAGGATTGGCTTGTTCTCATGAAACTTCCAGCGAAAGACGCCACGGCTTAATTTCCGGTAAAACAACCACCAGCCATTATTAGACCCATGAAGGATTTTAAATTTGTGACAGATATGGTTACAAAAAACATAAAGTTATTTTTCAACCGGATCCATGATCAGCTGTGTTTGTACTAAGGTTGTAAGTCCTTCAATTCTTTGCGCATATTGCAGGATAGATATAGATGGAGGGGAAACAAAGCTGTCGTAATAATAGGCAATAAGGACTATAAAAAATGTCTAGGTAGTCCTATCTTGATAAAGAATATATTGGAAAGAGGTGAGTGTGATGCAAGATACCGAAAAAATGTACCGGAGAATTGTGGAAACCGCCCAAGAGGGCATCTGGATCACAGATAGCAATCATCTCACTACATACGTGAATAATAAAATAGTTGAAATGCTTAGTTACGAAAAAGAGGAAATACTTGGTCAACCCTTTACTGTTTTTTTGGCTAACGAATTCTCTGAACTTGCTATGAAAAGTAGGACTCAAAGGAATTCTTCCTCTAGACAAGCAGATGCTAAATTTATATGTAAAAATGGTACTGAGATTTGGGCGATTGTTTCATATACTCATTTTTACAATGAACATGATGAATACACCGGTTCGCTTGCGATGGTAACGGATATAACAGAACGTGAGCAAATTGAGGTAAGATTAAGAGAAAGCGAAGAAAAGTATCGCCAACTTTTTGATTTGGTTGCTGACTCTATTTTCCTGATTGATAATGAGAGCGGAAAAATTGTGGAAGTAAATGAAGCTGCAGCTAGTCTTTATGGCTATACCCGTGAGGAACTGCTTTCACTAAAAAATACAGATTTATCCGCCGAACCGGACAAAACCCGTATGGCAACAAACAAGGGGCTAACTACTGTACCGTTACGCTGGCATCGCAAGAAGAACGGTACTGTTTTCCCGGTCGATATTACAGCAAAGCACTTTAGCTGGCATGGTAATGGTGTACACATTGCCGCGATTAGAGACATAACCCAGCGTCAAGAGGCGGAAAAAGCCCTAATAGAAAGTGAGCAGCGCTATCGTGATATTTTTGAATACTCCTCCGATTGTATTTTCTTAATTGATGTAATTGAAGGTAACAAGTTTAAATATACGAAGTTTAACCCAGCTGAGGAAAAATCAGTAGGGTTAAAAACAGAACAAGTAGCTGGCAAGCTTGTGGAGGAAGTGTTTAATCAAGAGCTTGCCCATGTATTGAACAATAATTACCGGAATTGCTGCGAAAAAGGCGTGCCAATCAAGTACGAGGAAAGGTTGGAAATGCCCTCAGGATTTGTATACTTTCATACTTCCTTAATCCCAATTAGGGATACTATGGGCCAGGTTGCAAGAATTGTTGGGATTGCCAGTGATATTACAGAGCTTAAATTTCAGTCCCAGGCTCTGCAGGAACGTAATGAATTCTTGCAAAAAATGGCTGATACTGTTCCCTTACCCATCTATTTTAAGGATGTAAAGGGAAGATACATAGGCTGTAATGCATCGTTTGAAGCCTTTACAGGAACAACCAGGGAGGAGATTATACCAAAATCTGCCTATGATCTTCACCTTAAAAATGCGGACTTTTATACAGAGAAAGATTTTGAGTTGTTTAACAATCCGGGCGTTCAGGTTTTTGAAAGTACTGTTGAGCTTAACGGTAGGATTAATGATGCTATTTTCCATAAAGCTACATATCTCAACAGTAATGGAAGCGTGTCTGGTTTGGTGGGAGTAATTGTTGATGTCACTGAACAAAAAAAGATGGAAAAGTCTATGCAGCATCGAATCGCTCTAGAGGGTGCAATAGCGCAAGCTTCAAGTCTATTTGTTTCTCCTACTGGTGCCGATGCCGATGTTAATGAAGTACTGAAGCTCCTGGGAGAAATTGTTGCTGTCAACCGGGCCTATATATTCAAACTACGGGAAAAAGGCAGTAAGATGGACAATGTATATGAATGGTGCAGTGCTGGTACTGAACCTCAGATTGATAACCTTCAAGATCTGGATTCCAGTATATTTCCCTGGTGGATGAGTACGCTTAAAAGCGGAAAAAATGTTGAGATCGCAAACATTGAAACACTTCCGGAAAGTGCCTCTGCAGAGAAAGAAATTCTTCAGGCTCAAGGGATAATATCCCTTTTAGTTGTCCCGATTCAATCAATGGATGATAACCTTATAGGATTCATGGGATTTGATGATACAGAAAAACCTCGCGAGTGGTTAAGTGAAGACAATAAGGTGCTTCGGGTGGTCGCTGAGATGGTGGGGGTTTATTGGGAGCGTGAACGGACGGAGGCAGAGTTACAATTACATGCTACCCATGATTTTCTGACCAAAATACCTAACAGGTACTATTTTGAGGAAATTCTGAACAGGGCAGAGGCCAAAGCAAAACGGGGTGGAAAGAGCGCCCTTCTCTTAATTGACGTTGATAATCTAAAATTGGTTAACGATTCACATGGGCATAAAGCGGGAGATGAAATTTTAATTGATTTAGTTAAGGTTTTAAAACGAAATTTACGAGAAAGTGATTTCCTTGCCCGTCTTGGAGGGGATGAGTTTGCGGTGCTATTGGAAGTAAATTCTGAAAAAGAAGCTGGTACGATAGCGGAAAGACTTCGCCAAGGAGTGTACGATAGTGAGTTGAATCTTATTACTCATGGATTCCGGTTGAATCTGAGTATAAGCATTGGCATAATTATGGTTGATGGGACATTAGACTATCAAAGATGTCTCGCACTTGCTGATACAGCTCTTTATGCAGCCAAGGAGGCAGGACGGAACAGAATTGCTTTTGCCGAAACTACGGATGATTTTATAAGCAATTTGACTGAGGCCAACAATTTGCTAAGTTTAATTAAAAGTGCCCTTCGAGAGGACAAATTTGTTCTTCATTTTCAGCCGGTGTTAAGAATATCTGATGGAGAAACAATACATTACGAAGCCCTTATTCGTTTACGTGATCAAGATGGAGACATGATTTCTCCCGGGAAATTTATACCTATTGCGGAGCGTTTTGGTCTTATGCCGCAAATTGATCATTGGGTAGTTAGAACTACTCTAGCAAAGTTGCGTGAATTTCCTGAGCTTAAGATTTTTGTTAACCTTTCTGGAATGACTCTTGGTGATGAATCAACACTAGGCGAAATAGAAGAAAGTATTCGGGAGAGTGGGATAGAACCTTCCCAGATAGGATTTGAGATTACCGAAACAGCCGCCGTTAAAGATTTATTACGGGCAGTACGCTGGATCGAAAAGCTTAAAAAGTTAGGGTGTCTCTTTGCTCTGGATGACTTTGGGACTGGATTTTCGTCTTTTTCATATCTTCGTACCTTGCCGGTAGATTACATCAAAATCGATGGCTCTTTTGTTAGCAATGCCGATACAGAACCTGTAAATCGCGCCATGATTCAGGCAATATATACCATTGCTAAAACCCTTAAAATAAAGACTGTGGCTGAATTCGTAGAAAATGAAAATATTCTAAAAGTTTTACAGAACATTGGAATAGATTGCGGGCAAGGATTCTACCTGGGAAGGCCTAATGCTAATGTGAAAATGATTTCGATGAAATCAATAGAGTTGGAAGGCTGAGGGGGCAAAGGGGGACGGTTCGTGCGTCCAAGCATAGGTCGCATTGTATAGTGGGTGCGATTCCCACCCGGTAAGGACTAGCCACCCACCGGTAGTCAGCCTTGGAGTCAGCTAGGTAACTAGATGACTTAAGCGTAGGCAGGCAAGATAACGGGCCGAAAGCACATGATGAAGATATTGAGCCTCGAAATCCCTAAATGGGCTGGCCGATGCTGTGAACCGAAGCAGAAGGCAACATTATGGTAATTGCTTTGGCGGGATTACCATGGCACCCCGGGGTCATAGGTCTTGGCACGTTATACAACGATACAATGACGGTAACTTGGGAGATCCTACCGCTCTCCGAAGGGAGTATGCCTAACAAGTAATAACAGCAAGAAAGGCAAATGTTTGTAGGAGGTCGGATTACTCCATAGTACTGATGACACAGGGTAACGCCTGAAGGAGGGAAGGGGGTAACACGAAATCGACCTTTTCAAGGACACATTGTCCACACACAGAGGTGAGAAAACAATGTTAACAAAATTGGCGAGGATAGCAGAGATAGCAAAAGCGAAACCAAAGGAGAAGCTGACATCGCTAGCCCACTTAATCAATACAGAACTGTTGGAGATCTGCCACAACGAAGCAGATAGGAAAAAGGCAGCGGGAGTAGATCGAGTGACAAAGGAAGAGTATGGAAAGAATATCGAGGAAAATCTGGAGAACTTAGTAGCGCGTATGAAGCAACACTCGTATCGACCCCAGCCAGTAAGGCGGGTTTACATCCCAAAGCCGGGGACAACAAAGCAGAGGCCCTTGGGTATTCCGTCGTACGAGGATAAGCTGGTACAAGCGGGACTGAGTAAAGTACTCAATGCCATATATGAGGCGGAATTCTTACATTGTTCGTACGGATTTCGACCAGGTCGCGGACAACATGACGCACTAAAGAGCCTGAACAAACTACTAGATAGCGGGAACGTCAACTATATCGTGGATGCAGATATCGCTGGTTTCTTCGGTGCGCCGGGCTAAGCCGGCTGTTTCTAGTAGGTGAAATTCCTACTCGGGAAAAGGGAAAAGCCACCCTACCCGAAATCGAGCCTTGGACTTGTGAAGGTAACGACACGGGTTAAGCGTAGGCAGAGCGACGTTCAGGCCGTAACGCAAGTGAAGTGATTGAGCCTCGTGAGTACAACCGAGGGCCGACGGAGTCGAAAGTTCGGAAGGCAACAGTAGATTTCCGCTAATGGCGAGGAAATTGGAGACCTCGGCGGGGTCTAAGAGCACAGCATGACGGAAACAGAAACAGCGCGGAACCCGGGAGACCCATCGTGGTCTTCGGACTAGGAGTACGCCAACTGAAAGGACCATCCACAGGAAGGCGGATGCTGCGGTGGGAGTCGGACTCGCTGATAGTACTCGGAGTGTGGGAAAGCCACATACAGGGGGAAGCGGCGAGGCAGAATGAGTTCCTGACAAAGACACATATCCTACACACATAGAGGTAGATAAGTATGTCAACACAATTGGACAGGATAGCAATTAAGGCTCGTTTTGATGTGAAGGCCCGCTTCACCTCATTAGCGTACATCATTACGCCGGAATTTCTTGCGGAGACATGGCGTATGATGAACCGAAAAGGGGTAATAGGTAACTCAAAGCTATCCGGTAATGTTTCATTACATACGTTGGAAGGTCCTTTCCATACAAAAGTGCTGGTTTGGTATACTTCCCGCAGCATCAAGACTTCGCTGTAGATGGTTGTTTCTTTGCTGGCATAGAAATCAACAATTGGTTTGAAGGCGCGTGATTTACTCACTTTCAGTGAGCTTTCTGCTAATCCCGCCTCTTCCTTCAGAATCTGCTGTGCTTTATTAATTAGATCTGTAATTGGATATTCAATCATAATGCATGCCTCCATTGAATTCTTAGTTTGTGAATTCAATTTACAGCATACGGATAGGAAATACATTATCCCGACAAATTCATACTGAAGCGAAGATAATACGGCATCTTTGACCGAAAGTCGGGATAACTAAAAAATCGGGATAAGTTCTGTGAGGGGGTGCCGATCGTGAGGTCGCACTCTACTCGACTCTTGTGTCAATTAGAATGCATGGTAAAATCCGAGAAAAGGGGAGAAGGGGCGTGAAGGAATGTCCAGGAAGCCAAGAAAGAAGAGTGAAACAGGAATCTACCATGTTATAGTACGAGGAATCGGCCAGCAGGATATTTTTCACGAAGAAGATGATTTTCAGAGATACCATGGATACCACAAAAAAGATATCGCTAGAAAGCGGGGTAAGCCTGCTAGGGTATTGCTTGATAACCAATCACGTTCATTTATTGCTAAGAGAAGACTATGGCGATATATCAGTCTTTATGAAACGCTTGGTATAAGTTACGCATACTGGTACAACTGGAAATACGAAATATCAAGCTTGCCAAAGAGATAGAAAAAACCGGTGCCCATATTCTATGTATTAAAGACATGTCGGCCCTCTTAAAGCCCCATGCTGCCTTTAAACTGGTCAGTACCTTGAAAAACGAGATCGGTATTCCCGTTCATCTTCATACCCACGACACCACAGGTAATGGGGTGGCAACTGTACTGATGGCTGTGGAAGCGGGGGTAGATATTGTGGACACTGCCTTTAACAGCATGTCAGGACTTACGAGCCAACCTGCCATGAATTCCATTGCTGCAGCTCTTGTAAATATGGAAAGGGACTCGGGAATTGATTTAAAAGGAATCCAAAAGGTGTCTGACTACTGGGAAGCAGTACGACCGGTTTATGGCAAATTCGAGTCGGGCTTGAAATCGGGATCCGCTGAAATTTACAAGTATGAGATTCCCGGAGGGCAGTACTCCAACCTTAAGCCTCAGGTGGAAAGTTTCGGGCTTGGGCATAAATTTACCGAGATCAAGGAAATGTACAAGACGGTTAACGGAATGTTGGGGGATATCGTGAAAGTCACCCCGTCCTCGAAAGTCGTAGGAGATTTTGCCATATTTATGGTCCAAAATAACCTCACTCCAGAGAATATTTA
>JUEG02000754.1_pt1 | contig 10940 bp, 5 predicted proteins | sample 432341 | NCBI WGS metagenome assembly JUEG02 (sample SAMN02953476, study PRJNA257561) | rock porewater metagenome | biome: terrestrial; feature: Opalinus Clay rock; material: porewater; isolation source: Opalinus Clay rock BIC-A1 borehole | place: Switzerland: Mt Terri URL, St-Ursanne ...
AACTCTTTTAAAACATCTTTCTTTAGTCTTCTCAAAATGAAGGGTCGTATATGTTTTCCTAGGGTCAATAGCATTTGTCTATCGTTATCAGAAACAATGGGTTTTTCAAACTTTTTCTGAAATTTCCCATGGGATAGAAGATAGCCTGGCATAATAAAATCAAAAATTGACCATAACTCCGTTAGGGTATTTTCAATAGGAGTTCCTGTCATAGCAAAGTAATTATCAGCCTTAATTGCTTTAACAGTTTTTGCATTTTGTGATCCTGGATTCTTAATATGCTGTGCTTCATCTAATATACAATATCTAAATTTAATGCTATCATACAGATCAGCATCTCTCCTAATGAGGGGGTATGAAGTGATAACTACATCATAATCCCAAATACTTTCGAGTATTTCAATTCTTTCATTCTTATTTCCTGAAACCACTAGCATCTTTAAGTCAGGTGTAAACTTTTGAATTTCATTTGCCCAATTATATACGAGGGATGTGGGTGCCACAATCAATGAGGGATATGAACCTTTCTCATCTTTTTCAGATAATAAAAATGTCAACACCTGTAGTGTCTTTCCCAATCCCATATCATCCGCTAAAATACCCCCTAGTCCATAGGTCGATAAGGCTTTAAGCCAATTAAATCCGGTCTTCTGATACTCTCTTAAAACCTGGTCTAGTTTCACAGGTATACGATATTCGATATCTCTAGAGTCTCTAATGTTTTCAACAAATTCTTTTACTTCTCTACTTCTTCTTATTGTTTTTAAATTGATATCATTGAGATACTCATCAATAAATAACGCTCTGTATCTAGGTAGAGTTGCTATTCCATTAATGAAGCTCCCTTTTCCTAAATCTAATCCATCCATCATCATTTGTATCTGAGATAGTTCAGATACATTTAGAGGTAAAAATGAACCATCCTTTAATCGATAGTACTTCTTTTTTTCTTTTAAGGAATTAAATACATCCATAATTTCATTGTCATCAATTCCCTCAATATGGAAATCAAACTCCAAAGTATCTAACTTTGAAGTAAACCTAAGACCTCCAGACAAGGCAGTCCTATCCTTAAGCTCTATTTGCTTAAAAGCTTCAGAATAGAAAACGGTAGAAACCTCTTGTAACTGTTGAAGATTATTATATATAAAATCAAAAATCTGTCCTTCATCATCAAGGTAGACTTGATAGTTTTTAATCTTAAATCCGCCATCCTCTATTATCTTTATAACCTGTTGTTCTTTCTCATAATCACGAACTAAAATCCGCTTTTCTTCCTTATTCACAGTGGTTGATTTTCCAAATGGATGGATAGAAAAATCTCCGTAAATAAAGGTAATTGCCACCGTCAGCTTGTTTTCCAACATATCAAAATAAACCTCGGTCTCTAAGGAAGGAGAGTATATATCGGACTGAAGGGCTTCATCGATTTTGGTCAGACCTATACGCTTCATCACAGGGTATATTTCTGAAATAAATCGTTCTCTAAGCTCTTTTGGAATCTTAATAGCATTGTTCCCCTGATTTGACACAATTTTATAGAGTGGAATATAATATTGGCTTTGGGACTCCGGAACTTTATATACATTTCCCTCAAAAAAGAAATATTCTCCATCTGGTGTTAGCGGTATAAAGTGTTGAAAATTCTTAGTCTCAAGGATTAGGTTCTCAAGCTCTTTCTTTACTCCAAATTCTAAGGGAATAGCTTTTTCAAGAATCTTTATATCTTTATAGTTCCTATTCATAATTAACCCATGAAAGCTTCGTACTTGTAGCACTTTGAAAAAACGTTTCAAGGAGGTTGTTGGTAAATAGACTTTTTTACCTTTGAAAACACTCTTGCTTTTTAATCCATAGGTATTCTCATGGATGAGTTGCTCATGTTCATAAAATTCCTTTAATAAATCCATTATAGGTTGATCTTCTTCTTTAAAACAATGGATTTCAGGATCGAAGGTAAATTCCTTTCCAAATTCCAAGGGCTCATTGTTTTCTATACTATTTATCAAATCCTTGGGACTGCGTACGGTATAAAGCCTTCTTTCACCGATTCGCATACTGAAGGAGGATGTATTATCAATATTGTAGTATGGTTCAAATTCATAAGTGATTTCAATTTCTACAGTTCTTCTTTTATTTATATTCTTGTAGTATATTAAGTCCATCATTTCCTTAATGGTTTCAATTTCTGCCTGGATCTTAAATTGTCCCTGCTGATCTCTTTTTCTTATTTCCAGCAGTGTCGCCACAATATGCTTACACTCTCCCCAGTATTCGTCGAAGGCAGGACAAGTACAAAAGGCTCTATTATAGTTTTCATCCTTATCAAAATGCACACTTACTTCATAGTTTCTCGTTCCTGCTACAATAGCGTGAAATCTATTAAGTTTCTGATCATAATCCAGCTTTAATACATTTTTATTAGAGAAGTATTTTTTTCCCCTGATTAATGTACTCGTGTCACCGGCTATATCTCTGATTAGTTCATCTGTAATTTTACGCATTTTTACACTCCAAATTATCGTATTGGCATCCCCAATAAAGTGAAACTTGATTCAGATGGAGTTTTACTCCACCTGAATCTTAGCTAAACCCATTTAGGGACTGTACAGCTCTCATTCTCCGCTTGTAGAAGCGGGAGTCTTAGCGCTGTTAGTCATCTGATAAATCTATTCTTCTCATAATCAACTAGTCTGTATTCTTATTATAGAATATAAATACTTACTTGTCCTCCCATGATTTCATATTGCTAATCCAAGAATGCAAAAACTACTACCGAATATGTATAAAAGGATTGATGGCAATTGCCTTCAATCCTTTCATAAAATAATCTAGAAGATACCTCCAAATCCTCCAATGCCTCCTCCAAATAGTATTACTAACAATAAGAAGAAGAACAAAAGACTAGGATTATCTCCAAAGCCACCAAGGAAACCGCCGACTCCGCCACAACCTCCGCCTATGCCTCCTCCAAATAAGACTACTAACAATAGGAAGAAGAATAGTAGACTGTCATCACCACCAAAAATGCCACCAATACCTTTTTTTGCAACATCTGACATAGATATACCTCCCTTCTAAGATATTATTTTAGTGAAAACTCTTTTCATTTGCCTGTTTCATATTATGCAACATGTCTTTTAAGGTTACTGATATGAAATTTATTCAAAAATAAAAAGAGCCTATATAAAATGCACCTCTAAATGTTAGACAAAACTCTAATATTTGGAGGTGCACTTCAATACAGCTCTCTTATAACTACTCTCTATATACCTAATAATTCTTTCCACACATTAAAGTATATTTTTTTTGTATCGGTCTCTTCATAATCAGGTATGTTTCCCAGTCTCCAAAGAGAAATTCCTTTTACACCAAACATTTTTGCCAGATTGATTTTAGCCTCTATACTTCGTAAATCCTCATACCATAGTACATTATGGGTTTCATCCCTGCTATCGTAAAAGGTAGCATAAGGGTTTTGGCTTAGATTTGAATAGCTCAACATAACATCATCTATGATAAGTCTTTGTTTAATTGCTTCATAGCTGGCATTATAAGGGTATTTATTTATCACTTTTCCATCTTTGAGCTTCCATTGTACAGAATCAAATGAAATCTGTAACCATATCTTATTTAAATCCTGTACCCCTGTAGCTTCATTTGTAATGGACTTTACAGCATAGTAAATTTCATCAATAGGTGTAAGGGGGGTTGTAGTATATCCATTGTCCATTTCAGCATCAGTCAATTGCTTTGCATAATAATCATGAGCCATTAATATGACTTTATCTGCTATATCCCCTATGGTCTTGTAATCATAGCCATCATAATAGGCTTGACCTGGTCTTCTTTGGGGATGAACAGCAACATACAGCAGTTTATTACTCCTACTAAGCTCCCATCTCAATTCTGTTAAAAACTCATTAAAAGACTGCTTGACTTGTTCCCCTTTCATATTTTCAAAATCAATGACAACACCATCGAAGGAAACAGTAATATCATCAACTGTAGTCGTATTAATTTGTGCCACAATAGAGTGAATTGCATCCTTCCGATTTTCTGGTTTTGTTATTATAAATTCATTCAATGAAACAAAGGTTTCCGTCTCAGCATCAAGTACCATAGTATCCTTAGTAGTTACCATAAGTTGTGTAGTTACATTATTCTCTTGGGCTAAAGTCAAAGGCTGTGAAAATCCTGTGGGTATTGCATACTCATTATCATTCTTTCTTGTAGTATTTAAAAAAACCTTATTGTTTTCAGTATCATATTCTAAACGACTCCATCCAAACCCTACAGAATCAAGTGATTTAATGTTCTCAGCTTGATTAGATGAACGAATAGCATAAAAGCCATGTAATTCATTGATTGGACTATTTAGTTTTTCATACATTCGCATCATCATAACAGCTGCTTCTTCTCTTTTTGCGGTGTCGTAGGGTTTAAATAAATTGTTTCCTACTCCGTTGATGATACCAAAATCTCTTGCAATGCTTATGTAACCGATATTTTTTGAAACGTCATCAAAGGGATTACCAAGATACGTTAACTGATTTGCTAGGGTATTATATCCCAAAGCCCGAACAATCATCATTGCCATTTCCTCTCGAGTTATAGGATCGTCCACCCTAAACCTTTCGGCATTATTACTAATTACACCGTATTTAAGTGCTGTTTCTATGGATGCATAATACCACTTGGACGTATCCAAGTTATCAATAAAACTTCCTTTTTCAGGAATAACTAACTCCACCTGCAAAAGCTTTACTAAAAATGTTACAAATTCACTTCTTTTAATAGTCAATCCCATACCAAATTGATTATTGCCAATTCCATCAGTTATTTTGAATGAATGAAGGTCATGAATAGAACGATAGGCCCAATGACTTTCAGGAACATCATTAAACTGTGTTACAGTATTTTCATTGGCAAATGCGGTACTAAACAATATAAAAATAAATATTAAAATACAGCTGATTATTCTTTTGAATTTACACATAAATATTAATCCCCACTTTCTTCAACTAGTTCTTTATATAATCTGCAAATACGAGCACTAATACTAGCTTGCATTGATAAGCAGTATTTGTCACTAGTAATATATGTCTGAAAACTCAATGTGTATTCTTTCAACATTAACTTCCTTAGTAACAGTTATTTCTTCTGCTGAGTTTTCAAGATCATTTTGAACCATTCTATCCGGTATTTCAAGGATAAATTCACTGCCCTTATCGACTTCACTCTTTACCGTAATCCTTCCTCCATGGGCTTCGACCAGGGTTTTAACAAGTGCAAGACCTATACCACTCCCTTCCCTTTTTCTAGTTAGCAATGAATCCACTTGCCTAAACCTTTCAAATATTACGTCCAGTTTTTCCTCTGGAATGCCAAAACCCGAATCCTTTACTGCAATAAGGGTTTTATCGGTTTTATTAAAAACATTGACTTCAATCTTCCCATTATTATCCGTAAATTTTATGGCATTTGAAAGTAAATTTAATATTATACGTTCAATTACATCGGCATCACATGCTATAGGTTTTTCTTCGATATCTGTATCAAAAATAACATCTATACCTTTATTTGATGCAAACTCTGCTACAGAAAGGGTTATATCCTCAATAATACTTACAAGATCATACGTTTTAAAATTTAGTATCATAAAGCCAGAATCATATCGAGTGATATCAATAAGATTATTTATTAATCTTAACAATCTATAACAGTTTTGTTTAAGCATAGATATATACCGAATTAAGTTTCTATGGCTTTTACAATATTCATCTGTACAAAATCTTGTTTCCATTATCTGTACAGCGCTTAAAATAATATTTAGAGGAGTTCTCAGTTCATGGGAAATGTTTGAAAAAAACTCCGTTTTTAATCTGTCATACTCTATAGTTTCCTTAAGCAGGTTTTCATTTTCATTCATTATTTTGTTTAATTGCTTCTCAGTTTCTTTTCGTTCTGAAATATCCCTAACGATACTTAGCATAGCTCTAGTTCCTTTGTATATTAGGTCTGTAGTAGCAATCTCCACATCAATTACACTTCCATCTTTACGTAAAAGTCTAATTTCTCCTCTTTCCATGTGGTTCTTTTTCTTCTTCATATAGGCTAAACGTCGTTGAACAATCTTCTTATAATTAGATGCTATGTAACCTAAGGATTCAGTTCCGATTAATTCCTTTTTATGATTCAAACCCAAGAGCTTTAAAGCTGCCTTATTGCTAAAAATTACTTTTTTTTGATCATTGACTATTATAGCATCGGGTGAAAGCTCTATTACTTTTGCATATCTTTGTTCGCTTTCTTTAAGGGCTTTGAAAGCTCTTTTCTTCTTTGTAATGTCTGTCACAAAGGTTATTATTATATCTCTTTTATTATAATGGTAAATGCTCGTTGTAACTTCAACATCAATTATTCTTCCATCCAGTGTAATCATCTTTTGTTCCATTAGAGGTGCAATGTTTTTATCCGCTTGTATTCCTTGCACACGTTGTTTTGCTGCTTGTCTATATCTGGGATGAATAAACTTATATATTGTTTCCCCTAATAAGTCATTTTCATCAGTACCACCTAAGAGTTTAATACCTGCTTCATTGATATACGAAATTTTATCACCATCATGGGTATATATAGCACTAGGGCAGGCCTCTACTACTTTTCTATATCGAGCTTCACTCTCTTGAAGAATTCTTTCATGGCGTTTTCTCTCTGTTATCTCTCGGGCAATGGATAGTATAACATCCTCTCCCTCTAGATTAAATAGATGGGCGTTAAATTCAACTAATATTTTAGTGCCATCCTTTCTTATAATCTCCGCCTCAAAAGTATGATGTTTTTTTGCCCAAAGTTCTGCCATATTTGCTTTTATTTCATCATAAGATGTCTTAGGCCTAATATCAGACAAAGACATTTTTAAAAGCTCTTCTCTGCAATATCCTAATTTAGTACAAGCCGTTTTATTAACCTCAGTAAATCTGTCCGGCATTTTTTCATCAGTTATTGAAATTACAAAAATAGGATCATCTACTCTGTTAAACAAATATCGAAAGGCTTCCTCTGCTTGAATATGTTGTGTTATGTCTGTTTGGGTTTCAACCATAAGAAGGGCTTTTCCATCATTATCTCGAATGGCTGTTCCACGTCCAATGATCAATTTATAGGTATTATTCTTTGTTCTAATTCTATATCTTACTTCAAATTTGGGTAGCTGCCTATCTATATACATTTGATGGATAGTTATTACATTTTCAATATCATCTGGATGAACTAAAGATTTCCATGCTTCCACGTTATTCGATATATCATGGTCTTTATAACCCAAGGTTTTTTTCCATGAAGGAGAATAATAGGTTTCATTTGTTTGTAGATTCCATTCCCATATACCGTCAGTTATACTATCTAAGTCAAGTGTGTAATGACTATTTAGATTTGAAACTTTATGATGAAACATAGATCTCTTTGCCCCCTTAAAAATTTCAATGCTTATATTTCTAGAATTATAAGCATATAAAAAATTGCTAGTTAATAGATATTATTCCTCTACTGTTTCTTTATGTTTCCTGTTTTTCCTTCTTTTTGCTATCTTTTTCAATGAATTCCTGAAAACCACTTTAGATTTTACATGGAATTTTTCCATATTTTTCAAATAAATATACTATTACAGAATGTACCATGATATAATTATAGCGAAGTATAAAAAACAAGATGTCTGGAGGATTTGTATGAAAAAAATATGTTTTCTATTAATCGCTTTAATGGTTTTATCCTTACCCATAACATCATTGGCAGCAAATGATGACAAGGATATTACCAGAGCAGAATTCATCAAGGATATTCTGACGTTGGCAAGTATCCAAGTTGAAGAAATAACAGAATCATCCTTCACAGATATTACTGACCCCCAGTATATATCTTACATACAAACAGCTTATACGATGGGAATAATTTCTGGTTTCGGGGAAGAATTTCGCCCTGATGACAGTATCACTAAAGAACAGGCTATAGCCATAGTAGTCAAAATATTTGGGGAGAAGGCTGGATTAAGAGAAATCACTGAAGCTGATATCAATAGCATCCTTACCTTTACAGATAGTTCTAGTATATCTTCATGGGCAAAGCCCTATATTACCTACGCCATAAAAAGTAAACTAATGGTTAGACATGACGACGCTTTATATCCAAAAATGCCCCTTACCGAAAAAGAAGCCAGCACCTTAATGGAAGGTGCTAAGACCGTATTTGAAAATCTATTCACACGCGATGAAATGTCTGCCTCAGAGATGCTTATACTTTCTAATGAAAATAACAGTAATTATAATACCTATAAGCAAAAAGGTACCATGTCAATGAATATGAAGGTCATGGTGGAAGGTCTTTCTCAAGAAGCTATTGATGACATCCAAGAATTAAAAGCATTACTTAATCAAGGAATAGATATGGATATAGAAATAGAAGTGTATGCACAGAATCCTGACAAAGCCTATATCAAAGAAGTTATCAAGCCACGAAATCAAGAACTGGGTGTAGAACAGCAGGATATAGAGATCTTCATGGATACCTCTTCTATGTACACAAAGATGATGAATAGCGACAAATGGATTATGCAGGATATAAGCTCATTAATGAGTCAACTTCAAGTAACCTCAACTAGTAGTGAACCCTATACAATGACAAAGCTTTCAGATGAGCAATTAAAGCTCTTCAAGGAATTTGCTCGTTATGAAGAGGATACAGTAATGGATGACAAGGAATATTATGTCATAAACATGTTGATTGATAATGAAACTTATAAAGAATATTATATGGAAATCGTGAAAAAAACCATGGATTCAGTAGTACAAATGCAGATGGAGAATCCAGAATTTGCGGGAAATCCAGACTTCAATCCTGATCAATATAAAGAAATGATGGTCCTGTTGTTAAGTCAAATGGAAGTTGAAATAGAATATAAGTATTATGTTAATAAAGCGACTAAAAACTATGAAAAAATGTGGATATCACAAGATATCTACATGCCCCTAGATAATCTTTTTCAGATGATTCAGCAGATGGTACCTGAAGAAAAGATTCCAAGCGTTTCAATAAAAATGCTAACCCAAATGGAAGGTGAGTTTAGTCTATATGATTTTAATGAAGAAGTTATTTTTCCTGTCATAACCCCAGAGGATATTATGGATACAACCCAACCTCAAATATAAAGTGAAACTCTATATCGATAAAGCAAAGAGATAGGAAGAATTTTTTCTTCCTATCTCTTTGCTTTATCGATATGTATAATTCCTTACATTTCATTTGTCCAAAACTTAGGATTCAACAGAATAAACATTGTGAACAATTCAAGCCTACCCAATAGCATAAACCAAGACAGAATTAATTTACTAGGACCTGAAAATTCACTATATGTACGGGCTGGTCCAACAAAATCGAAACCTGGACCTATATTGCCTAAAGTAGCTGCCACTGCACTGGCAGCACTGACCAATCCAATATCTTCTAAGGAAATAACGAGTGTTCCTAAAGCAAAAATAATTAAATATAAAGCAAAAAAGCTAGCGATACCGGCTAATGTATCTGATGCTATTGCCCGCTGTCCTACTTTTACTGGTATAAGTGCTCTTGGATGAAATATTTTAGATGTTTCTCTTTTAATTAACTTAAGTAATACTAGTATTCTTATATTTTTTATGGCACCACCGGTAGAACCTGCACATCCTCCTACGAACATCAAAATAAATAAAATACCCTTGCTGAAAGTAGTCCATTGGTCAAAGTCCACAGTCGAATAACCCGTGGTTGTAATAATGGAGCTTACCTGAAAAAGAGCATGCTTAAGGGATTCACCAAAATTATTGTATATATTTATATCTATATTTATGGCAATTAAAATTACACTGACAGCAATAATTCCTAAGTAAAGTCTTAACTCTTCATTCTTTAACACATCTCTCCATTTTCCTTTATACAGTTCATAATACAAAGAAAAATTAGTACCAGACATAATCATAAATATTGAAATGACGATAACTATATATGTACTGCCAAAACCGCCTATACTGGCATTTCTTGTGGAAAAACCTCCAGTCCCTACCGTTCCAAATGTATGTATCGCAGACTCATATAAAGACATTCCCCCAAGATAGAGTAAAATCATTTCAACAAGTGAGATGGTGATATATGTAATATAAAGGATTTTGGCTGTGTCCTTAATTCTTGGTACGATCTTATCCGCAATAGGGCCCGGACTTTCAGCTTTAAATATCTGAAAGCTTCCCACTCCCATTGCTGGTAGTATGGCAACGGTAAAGACCAGTATTCCCATTCCTCCAATCCAATGGGTAAATGACCTCCAAAATAAAATCCCTTTTGGTAAAATTTCTATATCGGTAATTATTGTTGCTCCAGTGGTGGTAAATCCTGAGACTGTTTCAAAAAATGCATCAATAAACGAAGGAATGCTACCAGAAACTACAAATGGTAAAGAACCAAAGAACGAAGCAAGGATCCAACCCAACGAGACTATGGCGAATCCCTCCTTCGCTTTAATGTTTTTTTTGAGTACTGGTGTCTTACCCATCATGTAACCGATAAAGCTCGTAACAAGTATACTAAATCCAAAGGCACTGGTATCAAGTTGTCCATAATATATTGAAATAAATAGACTAGGCGTCATGCCTAGAGCTACGATCATTAGAAGATTTCCTAATACCTTTACCACTATTCCATAATTCACTGAATAGTCCTCCTTTATTTGGCTTAAAAAATTCTTCAAGGGTTGGAACTTCAGAAAGAAGGCTAAAAATCACCAGTCTGTCATTAGGATAAATCACTGATTTTCCATTAGGTATTATTACCTTCCCTTGGTGTACTATAGCTCCTATAATAATTCCCTTTGGTAGATTTAATTCAGATAAGGGCTTTTCAATGATTGCTTT
>JUEG02000442.1_pt1 | contig 10926 bp, 11 predicted proteins | sample 432341 | NCBI WGS metagenome assembly JUEG02 (sample SAMN02953476, study PRJNA257561) | rock porewater metagenome | biome: terrestrial; feature: Opalinus Clay rock; material: porewater; isolation source: Opalinus Clay rock BIC-A1 borehole | place: Switzerland: Mt Terri URL, St-Ursanne ...
TTACCAGTAATTTTCCCTAATTTTGGCCAATCGGAGCCTAAAAACATGGTGCGTTGCACAATGCTCCCCGCGAGCTCTACTATCAGAATGTTATCTTCTCCATAACGAAACACCTTGGCCGGAATCTCAAACCTGTCCGCACCGCCACTTCCCTCAAATTCACCAATTTTCTGGCTACTTGTGATCCCATTTAAGTAAACGTTGGCATGTCCTTGTACACCATTAAACGTAAGCAGCATGGTGCGGGAACTCCAATCTCCTGGGATTTGAAAACGCTTGGCCACAACTGAAATCCTCTCACTTGAAGGCAACGTTACCGGCCGCCCATCAGTCAATAATGACTGGTCGCGGTTTTCTGTTCTGGGTTCAGATTCCGTTGTCCAAGCCTGACGCAACGAAGAGAACTGATCCCAACTCCCGTTTAAATCCTGTGAAAACCGTGCTGCGCTTGAGGCAGTTTGTTCGGTTTGAAGGGTTTCTCCTCTAGGACTTTGCCAATACCACCAAACTGTTCCTAATGTCAATGCCAATAAAGCAATAAAAATCATTAATCGACGGTTAAACATAAAACTGCCCCTCACTTTTTATCTCTATATAAACTAATTCGAGCAAGATTTTCAAAACCCTTGCCTTTATAAAAATAAAACCCCTTGGTCAACTGGCTCTGTTGAACCAAGTTTCCAATGGGGTTAAAAACTATTTTTGGTGCTGGCCTCGACTTTAATCAAATTCCAGATTAGCACCGACAAGTGCCAGATGCTACCTAATTAAGCTTCTCATCTTTGCGACACTCTGGGCAAACTCCATAAAATTCCATGCGATGACCCATAATAATAAAGCCGGATTTTTCCATCACTTCTTGATCTAAATCAATTAAAGGGCGATGGTAATCGGTCACCATACCACATTTCGAACAAACGATATGATAATGGTTCTTTGGGTTGCCATCGAAACGACTAGACATATCACCATAAGACAACTCTAATAGATGCCCATGCTCTTTGAGCATGTTAAGTGTATTATAAATCGTTCCCAAACTAACCCCTGGAAACTTCGCCTTAACATGATGATAAATTTCATCTGCAGTGGGATGGGACTTCGTTTCAAGCAGGAACTCCAAGATTGCCTGTCTCTGTGGCGTGAAACGGACGCCTTTATCCTTTAATTGTTTGAGAATTTCGATTGCATCCATATCAGCATCTCCTTTCATTGTCTTCAACTTTAAAGTTATTGCTATTTTGATTTTAAACTAATCCAATAAATTTGTCAATTAAAAAGGAGAGTTTAACTACTCTCCTCTTTATTGACCGAAACACTGAAAATCGATTATTCAGCTGGGTTTGGTGCCTCAACTGGACAAACAGTTGCACAAGCACCACAGTCGATGCAGAGTTCTGCATCAATGACGAATGTATCATCGCCTTCACTAATTGCGGAAACTGTGCATTCCCCTTCGCACGCTCCACAGCTAATGCATTCAGAATTAATAACGTATGCCATTTACTACACCCCTTTTTCTCAACTCCGAAATTAATATACCAAAGCTGAAGAAAAAAGGCAAGCAAAACGTTATTATTACCACAAAATCAAGAACTTATGCACCGAATTTAAAGATCACGCTCAGGCCTGTAAGGCACTTGGTAAAGCCGACGCATACAGTGTGAACAATAAGGCAAAACTCGATTACTCACATGGTTCCTTCGAAATAAAATATGGCCTAAATCATCATGTTCAAATCCGCAAGCACGACATTTTTCCAACATAACTATAACCCCCCCACACTTGTGTAATTCCGTACAAATAGCTTACCTTTCTAGTATGCTCTCTTTGCCCAGAAAATAAACACCAGTAGGGTCAAATCTGCTTGCTTAAAATCTGTGTTAAATGTCCGAGAGTAAAACATTCATACATTTCGCATGACGGGAGAAACGCTTTAACATGAGGGGTCTCCTGCCAGCGTCGCTCAGGCAGTGTATTCAACCAGAGTACCTGACGAACCTGACGACGGATCCCAGCAAGCAAGGCTGCTGCTCTTTCCCCTTCTAAAGTTTGAGCGTCACTCACGATCAATAGTAACGTTTGTTTAGAAAGAAAGGAAGGAAACTTCTTTTGCAACGTTTCCAAAGACTTCGCTAAATTAGTTCCTCCTCCCCATTCTTTTCCTGACACAATGAGGGCATCTTTGACCATCGCTTCAAAGGTTTGACCTTTACGAAACTTTCCCGTTAAGGGAATCAGTGACTCCCCAAAGGCGAAAGTCTTAATCCCGTTCACGGCAGAGGATAGTCCGTATACGAACTGCCAGATAAATTCCGTGTATTTGAGCATGGACCCGGAAATATCACAAAGCAAAACGATCTTGAGTCGTCCCTTACGCCGACTACGATAGCTTCGCTCCACTAGCACCCCACCGTAGCGTAAATTTTTTCGTAGAGTTGAGCGCATATCTAAACCACCCCGTCTTCGCGCTGCTCGGTATCTACGAGTTACTTGACTGGCAAGTCTCTGACTAAGACGGCGAATTAAGCGAATAACCTCCGGCCATTCTTCAGCAGAAATCTTCTTCAAATCCCTACTCAAGACCTCAACTTCTCTCTCCCGAAGTGCGCGATCCACTTCTGAGAAAATGCCGTCTGTGGAGCCCGGAGGAAGAATCATCTCATCTTCTTCATTTAACTTCTTGCGCCAATACTCAAGTGACCCACGGAGAACCCGTTCCACCATTGGTTGGTAAGAATGATCCACTGGGATTCCACTTCTCGTCCCCTTTGATGATTTCTCTAAAAAGTCGCGGAGACGTTGTTTATCCTTCTCGGAGAGACTGGCATAGACAGCCCGTTGTTCCTCGGAAATATCCAGTTCGTTTTCCTGAAAGCGTAAGTCTTGACGAGTACTCTCAATTTTTTCGTCCCATTGGGTCGCTTTCTGTGCTACATCCTTCTGCCATGCCTCTTTTTGTTCCAAAGACGCGAAGTAGGCTCGAAATGCTTCTTGAAACGCAAAAATATCCTTAACATTTTTTACGAGGGTCGCTTGTAACACAGCTTCTACCTTACTTCTATCCACCAAACCAATTAGAGCTAGCCCTTCCGTCGCATCTGAAATTTCGGAAGGGCTAACTTTAAGGCCCACAGACCTTAATAATTGGGCAAATTCCACTAAGTGCCGATCCAACTCGCTGGCCCTATTTTGATCCATGGACATTCTTTTCTCCTTGTTCCACTTTGCTTGACTCAAAAAGCAAGCGTTCTGCTCCCATCTCTCGATAGAAAAGTTCTACATCATCCTGACTTTTCAGTAACAGAGTTAGTGTTGCATCGACCCAGGCCGGATCGAGGCCGGTTTTCCCCATAACGAGTAACGCCTTAGCCCAGTCCATCGTTTCAGATACAGAAGGAATCTTATTCAAAGCAAGTCGATCTCTAAGCACATTAACAGCCCTAGCCACTTCTAGCGCTAATCGTTCTGGCAAATCTGGAATCTTAGCTCGCAGAATACGAACTTCTTTATTGACCGAAGGGGGCTCCACATGAAGGAAAATACACCGTCTTTTAAGCCCATCGGACAGTTCCCGTTCTCCATTAGACGTTAAGACAACGATAGGTCGTTTTTTCGCCTTAATTGTCCCCATCTCGGGAATTGTGACTTGAAACTCCCCTAAAAGTTCAAAGAGAAAAGCCTCAAACTCAGAATCTGTCTTATCGATTTCATCGATTAACAGCACAGTTCGTTCCTCACTCAAAAGTGCTTGTAACAAAGGGCGCGGGAGTAAATAGTCTGTTGAGAAAAGATCTGCCTCCTGCAGGTGCTCGCGTCCCATTTGAATCTTCAAGAGTTGTCGCTGATAGTTCCATTCGTAGAGCGCTTTGGTCTCATCCAACCCTTCATAACATTGCAGGCGGATAAGTGGCGCTTCAAAAACTTGACTTAAGGCTTTGGCGATTTCTGTCTTGCCTACTCCCGCAGGCCCCGAGACCAATAGCGGTTTACCCAACTCGGTCGCTAAGAACGATGTTAGCGCGATCCGATCATCTCTTTCACTTATGTAGCCGATTGCTTCTAACGCTTGTTCAAACTGATCTAGAGTCATCCGGTTAGACATTAAACTCCTCCTAATTTAAGCGATATTCGTGGTTCATAGTTTGATAATCTCCACTAACTACCACAAGCCACTGTTTTCAATCCCTAAATCCACGAACCATAAACTACGAACCGCTAATCACGTCCTCGTATACTGTCTCGTAACTTTCCACAGCTCGTTCAACCGGAAATGCTTCTCGCGCCCAGGTTACAGCTTGAGCAGAGAAAGACTTGTACAAGGTATCATTCGTCAATAATTTAAGCACCGCCTCACTCATCCCTCGGATGTCCCCAACTTCAGCTAGAAATCCTGTTTTTCCGTGTTGAACGACTTCAGGCAACCCTCCAACCCGGCTCGCAACCACCGGAACACCACAAGCCATTGCTTCAAGAGCCACTAGGCCAAAACTTTCCTTTTCTGAGGGGAGAATAAAAACATCTGCCATCTGTAAAATTTCCTGAACACTTTCCTGTTTTCCAAGAAATTGAACCTTTTTCTCTAGCCCTAACCTAACCACTTCTCGTCCAACCCGACCCATCTCCGGTCCATCCCCGACGAGCAAGAGACAACACGGAGTGGCTTCTTCAACCAGAGCAAATATTTTAACAACATCCACAACCCTTTTCACTTCTCGAAAATTCGAGATGTGCACCAAGACCTTTTCTCCACAAGGCGCAAAATGTTCTCGACATCTTGCCATCGACTCCTCTTTTGGCGAGTAACTTCTCGGATCAACGAAATTCGGAATAACTTTAATCCCTCGGTCGATCGTCCCGAAAGTATCCTCCGTATCTCTAGCCAGTGCAGCAGAAACTGCCGTAACTCGGTCGCTTTCCCGCAGCGCCAACCGTGTTAATAGACTAAATTCTTCAAAGGCACCTACCAACGTTATATCCGTACCATGCAACGTGGTCACTAGTGGTAGAGGCCTAGTCATCATCTGTTTAGCCAAATAAGCACTAATACTATGAGGAATCGCATAGTGAGCATGGACTACATCCAATCCCACAAAATTAGCAACCTCAACGATTTTATTGGCAAGTAATAGCGTATACGGAGGAAATTTAAACAAAGGATAGTTCACATCAGTCACTTCATGGAAAAATAATCGTTCATGAAATCGATGCAAACGAAAGGGCCTAGCAGAAGAAATAAAGTGAACTTCATGTCCTCGCTCGCCCAAAGCATACCCTAACTCGGTTGCTACAACACCGCTACCCCCATAACTCGGGTAACAAACCATCCCAATTTTCATCCCTACCACCCTCTTTTAATCCATATCCAAGACTTCCGCGACCGGAGTTAAAATAATTAGTTATAATCAAACGAATCTACTTTAGCTACTCGAGTTATTACTTCAACATATTTCTTAAATCATAGACCCCTAAAGGCTCTTTTTGCCAGAACCCCTCAGCCCAAGGTGCTCCGATTTGACTTCCTAGGTAGCGATCACGCCACTCTAAACGTTGGAGCAGACCGTGCAAACGAGTGGACACTGTGTCCTTCCCCCCCTGAAACTGAGAAAGATAACAGCGCAAGGCCTTTTGTTTACGCTCACCATCTACTTCGTCCAAACGCAATAACAGGGGATTCGACACCATTTCATGAATAAAATACTCCCAGATTCTCTCAACGGCCCAAGGTTCTGAGGACCTATACCTTCTCAAACGGGCATTGAGCACCGCAGCCCTTACCAGACTAGTCGCCTGTACATGATCTAAGTGATCATCTTCATGAGACGGGGTAAACACCACCCTCGGACGGAACTCTCGAATTACTCGAACGATTTCCGAAACTTGATCCTCACACTCACGAAGACCCCTATCTGGGAATCCTAAACAAATCCGTTCAGAAACCCCCAACACCGTTGCCGCAGCTATTGCTTCCGTCCGTCGCAGAGCAGGGTTACCATTACTCCCCATCTCTCCGGCCGTTAAATCACAAATTAATACCTTCCGGCCTAAACGCACTTCCTGTGCTATCATTCCACCAGCACCGATTTCCGCATCGTCTGGATGAGCCCCAAAGACAATAGCATCATAACTCCAACTCTGCATCCGTTTCACCCCCAATAAAAAAACTTGGCTGATGATCAGCGCTGGCCAAGGATTCAGAGATCAAGTTCCTCAAAACCTATCGGCATAGCGTTTTGAATCGCCGCTCCAATAATTGTCTGTATATCATTGACCATCCGGGATACTTCAAACTCTGCTTCCAAATACTCTCTTGCCGCAGGGTTTATGCTCAGCAAACTGTATAAACGTTCTAACTCTTGTTGCTTCTCTTCGCTGACCTCTGTCTCCAACATTTGCGCCTCGCGGATCTCCCATTGTTTCAATTGGAACTCACGAATCATCTTATGATTGTTAGCATCACCCATAACCTTTTCTTTAGATTTTAGAAACTGCTTGAATTGATCCGATTCATTCAGTGTGCGCGCCAATTCATGAGCCAAATCATTTGCAGCCATATTGTCCACCCCTCCCAGTCCCCTATCTATGCATATCTAATTATTATCTCATTATATAGAACTTTAGGACTTGAAACAAACACTTATCCTTCATGACAAGTATTAACAAGACCACCCAACAAGTCAAAGGCCTGTAGTCTGCTAAACGACAATAAATCATCCCATTGTTCACGAGTAATATTCCAAGGGCAATGCACAGCCATCCGGCTGGCAAATCCCAACGGAGTTCCGCCATAAATTTTTTCCAAACGACGCTGAGAGAGGCTGATGAGCCCAGGCGAATGGGCATTACACGAAATAGGTTCTAGGCATAGAACTGGCTTACTCTCGTATGTTACGAGTAAACTAAAGTTTGCGAGATGTTTTATAGCTACTTTCCCTCGGATAATGGACTCCTTTAGAGGCACTGGATCTGGTTGAATAACTCCACCCAGCTTATGCCAAAAACTCCGTTCAGAAGAATCAGCATTAGATACACAAACCCCCACAGCCCCCATTTGACAAGCAAAACGTACAACGAAACGGGCAAAGTCACATTCTACATTCCCCTTTAGCGATAATCCGTCTAAAATGACGAGCCGCTCAGAACTGCTTAAAGTGAGTTCTCCGATTCCCCGTTCTCCTAATTGAACCACATGATACCCTGGCAACATTCTAATCATAGGGTTTAATCCAGTACCTCTTTCAGTCAAAAAGGCTCCTAAGGCTCGTGTCCAATCTTCAAGACCATCTTCATTCCACTCTACTCGAGGGGAAAGCTCAATTTCAATCCAAGGCATTTGCTCGTCTCCTTCACAACCCAACTCACACTCACACACATTGTTAGTGTTACACCGGAATGTAAAGTCTATTCCCTCAGGGTTATAGGCCCATGGAACCCATCAGTCCAGTTTGTAAATTACTTTTTCCATACATGCAAAGCCCACAATGGATTGTACCCCGATCTGACGTAGCAACTGACTCGCTTCCTCAATATCCCGCCCGACTACCTTGGCACAGTGAGCATCTGACCCCAAGGTGAACTCGATTTCCCGCCGCATTATTTCCTCGACCAACCGTCTCTCTGGATAAAATTCTGCAACTTGCTTATACCGACCGTTCGTATTCAATTCCAAGACTAAGCCGTGTTCCGCCACGGTCGTTAAGGCTTCGTCCGCCAGCGTTAAAATATCCATTTTAGGCCTAACCCCATAAAGTTTAATAAGATCCAGATGCCCAATCGTAGTAAATAGCCCACTCTTAGCTGCTAAAGTCACGACTTCAAAATACCGACCATAAAATTCATCCGCATCTTTTTTATAATGCATGTGTTCCTCTTCCGGAATATCAAAAATCCAGCCGTCAAACTCATGAACAGACCCTATTACAAAATCAAACGGAAATTGTTCCAGCAAATGTTTAATCCTGCCTTCTTCGTGAGGACGGTATTCTGCCTCCAATCCAATACGGACAGCTAAGTCAGGATACTCCTTTGCCACTTCTCGAATCATTGGGAAGTTCATTTGATCCCAAAAATAATCATGATCAGCAAACCCAATTTCTTTTAAGCCCCGACGAGATGCCTCCTCCAAATACGCCCGAATAGTTTCCTCGTTTACCTCTTGTGGATTGTTGTGCCCAATAAGATGAACATGCATATCTAACATCTCTTAATAGTTCCTCCTAAATCTCTATTTATTGGTATCACACATCGCCTTTGCGACAAAAACCATCTCCAACTCACACAGTGCCTTTGAGTCGAAGACGAAAACAGCTTCCCAAGCCGTCGTCCTAATGTCGTTCTAACTCCGTCGACCCAAGCTAGAGGAAGTTTCTTAGCTTAAGGAGCACGGAGAGAGGAAGCGCGTCAATGAGCGCAGCCGATAAGGCGTTAAGAAACGCAACTGGCTTGTCCACGGATGGACTGATGTCGCGGTGCCAAGGATGGCAAGGAGCGACGCGCACATGCAGAAAGCACAAGGGTTTTGCGTTTTAGCCTTAGCGACAAGTGAATAGCGCTGGAACACGATAGTCTCCTGTGGAGAGTATCGCCGAAGGCGCCAACCCACAAACGAACACTAATCGCCGAGGATGATGCGACTGGGCTAATAAACTTCCTCCCTAAAGACTTTGTACTCCCGTCCTTACCATAAGATAAGGATGTGTATCCAGCTCTGACTTCGCTGTCTTCGTCGTTGCTGCCGCCAAATCCGCAAAGAAATTACCGGTTAATTTTACATCCGTTTTCCCGACGATTTTACCTTTAATAATACGCAAACTGTGGGGCGCACTGAGAGAGTATGACCCTGAAACTGCCTCTTGAGTATGTAATCCCAGCACGGATAAAACAAGCACGCCATCTTCGACGCCCTGTAAGGCCTCTAACCAAGGGACTTCGGCCTTATGCTCAAGGTAAAGACCCGCAGTTCCTTGAGGAATCGCAGTCGGTTTCGCGCCCCATCGTACTGAGTCTTTAACCCGGAGAAAGGGGGTCTTAAGCCTTCCGTCACGAACCAACACAGTACTGTCTGCGGGCACTCCTTCAGGCGTCACCAGGTAAGACCCTAATTCCAACGGACGGAGAGGGTCAATGATTAAGGAAAACTCCGGGTGGAACACAAGTCTATTTTCAAGAAAACTCTCCTTAGGAAATGCTCCCTGCCCCTCGGTCACTCGGTCTCCTGAAAAATTAGGCAGAATAAACTGCCCTAGCATATCCTCAGTCATAGAAGGGGCTAGGATTACTTGCGTCTGGGGCCCAACGGGCGGGGCAATTATATGCATAGCCTCATATAACGTCAACGTCCGTGTCCATAATTTTTCCTGCTCTTCCGGTAGAGATAACCTACGCTTGGCAAATCCACCCCCGACTAGGCTATCAAAGGAGAACCAAGCTACAAATTGTGACTGCTGATATGTAACCGCAAGTCCAGCCGAAGTCCGAACATGTCGATATCCCCATGCCGTTTGAATACTACCCTGCATCTTCGCCTTAGAGGGTTTATCCGTTAACCACTGCCTAACTTGATCAAATAATATTTGATCCTCACCGGCGATAATTCTCTGGATTGCCCGGTCCTCAACTGCGACAAGAGGCAAAGGCTCCGGAGCAGGGATATGCGCTGCATCTGGGTCTTCATAGGAAGCCTGTCTCCACTGTTCTAATTCTTGCTGCCAATAGTCCTGATCATCATGAAATCCCAATTGAACCATAGCCTGACTGCATCTTCCATCTGCCCAGACTAAGAAAACTTCACCATTTTCACCCTGACGGTAACTGGGTGGCGTATAAACACTTCCAAGGAAATTATCCTTTATACCTAAAGACACCGCTTCCGATTCATGCACTAAAATGCGCCAACCTGATAATCTCAATTCCTCTTTCTTTGGGGCATGCTGAGATTGATAGAGAAGCTCTTCTAACTGTGCAACAAGTTTCATTGATGTTCCCCTCCCAAACTGACTTGTAGATCGGCATCCATGAGCAGGTAGCGATGGCTTCCACCACTTGAGGCAACAGATTGTCCACCCTTTCCACAAGTTCCGATCGCATCATAACACCCTTCACCAAGCCCTCCACGAATCGCTTCTAAGGCAGAAAGAATTTTCCCGCTGAAAATCGAGGGTTGGTAGATTGGAAGCTCCGGGTCAGCAACATCAATGATCCCGTCACATTGAAAAACAAAATCTCCAGTTTTCGGATTAACTTGACCCCCACGATAGCCTAAGAGCAGCAGATTTTTCTCCCCCTCAATTAGTTCACCATGTTGCAAGAGAATTTCCCGCACCGCTTTTACTTCCTCCATTAAATGCTCTGCCGGTACTAAAGGAAGCATCTTATCGACTAACAACCGAATATTACTCATGCGAGGGAGGGGTATATGCCCATAGCTTTCCGCCCTGCCGGCTCCCGTCACAGGCATTCCTGCTTCCTCAGCTGAAAATATATCCCCCAACCCCGCCTCTAACACCCCGTCCTGTACAATCGTCACAGTTTTTCTAATGAGTCCATTGGCTGAATACGGTTGGTAAGCCCAGTCCCCAGCGAGTGGACCATCAATGATATTGACGCCTGGTCTAGCTACCCGTAAGCCTTTACGGAGCTTTCCACCTTCGCCAAGTACAGATTCATTCATATGATCTGACTCTACTGCATGCCCAAAAGCCTCATGTGCCAGCCCCTTTGCTAACCCATAATCAATAATCAAGGGATAATGACCACTCGGCAGCTGAGGCGCACTACATACTGCTCTGGCAAACTCCGCACGGTCTAGAGCCTTTCTTTCCAAGACATGATCCTCTAATTCCTCAAAGAGCACGTTAGCGTCCATCCCACTGCGATGAATTAAGGTACTCTGAGCCTTACCCTGATTCCTTACTGTCCCTTGATGCATCA
>JUEG02000492.1_pt1 | contig 10904 bp, 14 predicted proteins | sample 432341 | NCBI WGS metagenome assembly JUEG02 (sample SAMN02953476, study PRJNA257561) | rock porewater metagenome | biome: terrestrial; feature: Opalinus Clay rock; material: porewater; isolation source: Opalinus Clay rock BIC-A1 borehole | place: Switzerland: Mt Terri URL, St-Ursanne ...
CTTGACATCTTGACATCTTGACATCTTGACATCTTCAGACTATTGAAATAGTATTTAGGTATAAACTATTTCAATAGTCTGGAGTGTATTTAGTGTGAAAAGAATAATATTATTCGACTCCGAATTGCGGTTGATGGAGATTATTTGGAGCAAGGCACCAGTCTCGGCCAAAGTACTCAGCCTGATTGCTGCAGAAGAAATCGGCTGGAATAAAAACACCACCTATACGGTGTTGAAAAAACTGGTTGAGAAAAAGGCAGTCGAGCGTACGGAACCGAATTTCATCTGTAAACCGCTAATTACGAGAGAACAGATACAATCTGAGGAAACAAGAAAACTTCTCGATAAATTGTATGACGGTTCGCTAAAAACCTTTTTCGCTTCTTTTTTGCAGAGGGAAAAGCTGTCGGAGGAAGAACTTGACGAGTTGAAAAAGATCATCCGTGAAAAACGCTGAAGGGGGGATGGTCTTGCTTAATCATGTTTTCTACTTTGTTTTAAATATGAGCATCACAGCGGCTCTAATTATTATGGTCTTACTTATCATTAGAATGAGCTTTGGGCGATGGATTCCTAAGTCTGTCGTCTATTCCCTATGGGGAATTGTACTTATCCGTTTGCTAGTGCCGGTTGCAATCCCCAGCGAGATGAGTATGCTAAATCTGCTTAGCGGCTTTCTCACGAGAACAGTGGCCGTTCCCAAAGGATCTGAGCTCATGCCGGATTTCAGCACGCTCAATTCCATTCAAGCAGCAAACGCTTATTTCCCGCTGGAGTATAAATCTGACATCCTAAGAATCATCTTCACAGTTTCAGGGTATGTTTGGATTAGTGGAGCTGCAATTTTGGGTATTGCGTTGCTGGTTATGTACAATCTGACCGCTGCTCACTTGAGAAAGGCTGAACTCATTAAAGATAGTGTCGTTTTGGAAATGTGCAGGAGCCGTTTAAAGGTGAAAACAGACGTACGGTTGTTTTCATCTGATTTCGTCGCTTCCCCCATTGTATTTGGCATCATTAATCCCCGGATAATTATTCCGCAGGACATGGACGAACAAACTCTTGAGTATGCTTTACGGCATGAGCTTGCTCATATTAAACGAAGGGACAACTTCTGGAAAATGATCTCTATGTTTGCAGTTTGTATCCATTGGTTTAATCCCTTAGTCTGGCTCTCTTTATACATAGCAGATCGGGATATGGAGTTAGCGTGTGATGCCAAAGTATTGAAGGACTTGACAGGCAAAGAGAGAAAATTCTATGCAGAGGCACTCGTTTCTCTAGCGGCAAAACAAAGGTTCGCTCTTACCGCATTTGGAGGGACCGCGATTAAGCGGCGAATCATCAACATCGTAAACTATCAGCGGGTTTCCCTTTTCATGGCCTTGATTACAGCGGTGATTTACCTGGCGCTTGTGTTCTTGCTGCTTACAAATCCTAGCTTGTGAGGTATTGAAACGCCATGACTTCGGAGACGTGATCTGAACAAATGCACGGGAATAAGATTTAAAGGGAAGACGAAGAAGGGAAAAGATATGCTGCAGGTAAGAAAACCATTAGGTACGATGCCTTAGATATTCCTAAAAAGTGAATAAAATAGTGAGTATAAAAACGGCCGATGTTAATTCGGCCGTTTTTCAAACCTGAAACTATTGTTAACACCACTGTTTTTAGTAGTAATTATACTATTTCAGTTCGTCCAAAGAACGTTTCGACGGTCCTTGTGATTTAGTGGTGGAAATTATGTCCCAGACAAATCGTCGGAAATGAAACGAATGGAAATACCCCAACCCATGAATGTAAAATACGGTTGTAGAATTTGCTGATTTTAAAGAAGTATAATACTTATGTAACGAACTATTCAAATTTTGGATATATGTTACGAGGAGGTGAATGCATGCAGGACATCGAGCAGCTCTATAAAGAGTATGCCAAACAAGTCTATAAATACTTATTCAGTCTTTGTCACAGCGAGCAGATAGCAGAAGAGCTAATGTAGGAGACTTTTCTTCGGGCAATTAAATCGATTAAAACCTATGATGGGACATGCAAAATTTATGTATGGCTTTGTCAGATCGCTAAGCATATTTGGTATCAAGAGCTTGCCAAAAATAATAGAACTCAAATTACAGAATTGTCGTCTGAGATTCCTTCAGCAGAGAATTCTGTGGAAGAAAACAGCATACTTCGTGATGGGAAAATGAGCTTATTCAAAGATTTACATATGTTGGCTGAACCGATGCGAGAAGTGATGTACCTGCGCTTGACAGGAGAGTTCAGTTTTCGGGAAATTGGAGAGATCCTAGGCAAGGACGAAACATGGGCTCGGGTTACTTTTTATAGAGGCAAACAAAAAATTATGAAAGGGAGAGTTCAATGAAGTGTGAGATTATTAAGGATTTATTGCCGTCATATATCGAAGGTCTTACTAGCAATCACAGTAATGAAGAAATAGAGAAACACTTGGCGAACTGTCAAGAATGCAAAACCTTTTATCAAGAGATGACGGGTGAAATAGAGGGGAAATTACCCGCAACAGAGGTTGAAGGCCTCGATTTTTTAAAAAAGGTACGCAAAAATAGTATTCGTACAGCAGCCCTTGCTGCAGGAAGCGTAGCAGTTGTCCTGCTTATTTTAGTAAGTCTGTTCGCAGTCGGATTTTCGGTATCCTCCAAGGATATGGACATGACTTATCAGCTAACGGATAATCATTTGCAAATTGCTTTTCAACTAAAGAATGGACATGATTTAACTCGTCGTTCTGAAAAACGTCAATTTATTTATGATGAGGACCACAAGTTGATCGGAATCGAAGACCGTTATAGACCTGTATGGGTATTCAATAATCCTTTCGATGATGTAGGTTCCAGTTTTTCTTTAGGGACTGAACTACTTCATCAGGAGTCCAAAGAGCAATTTACTAATACACTTTTTATTGAGTATTCGGATAAAACGGTAACGTTTGTAAATGGTGAATTGGTTGAATGACAAAAGGTCAGCAAATTGGGTCTTGTTTCAGGGAGATGTCAATCAAAGTGAACTGGATAGAGGCGTTCGCTACAGTTCCTGTGCTGGTTTTAGCAGCCTGATTTTTCTCAGGAAAAGCCGACTGCAGCAAAATATCTTGAGGTGACGGTAATGGGTAGTGATATAACCTATGAATTCAAAGATCTTTGAGAAGGGCTAATTAATTCATTAAAAATCAACAGGATTCTTTCTCTGGCTTAGGGAAGGGGTTCTGTTTTTAGTTTAGACCTATTAGGTGGGGCTAATTATACAAAGTTTTCTGATTCAGAACTCAAAACGAATATCCTCCTATGGTAGTTAGTGAAATCAGTTATTGTATTATTTATGGCCTAGTTCATATTTTCTCCCTATTTAGCTTTTATCAACAGTTCCAGACAGTCGCTGCGTTTTCAGTTGGAACTTAAAATAGAATCAAGTCCCTTATTTTTAAATAGAAAAACCGTCACAGAGATGTGGCGGTTTTTTGCTACTAGAATAGTTACTAAGAAACTTCCTCCCTATTCATGTCTAAAAATACAAGTGAGGACATACCATCAATTAAGGGGGGTAATGACGTGTCGCTACATTACACGCTATCTGTCATTAGAGCACCTAAAGTGACGCTCACTATTCCTAAGGACAAGTCCTGGCAAGTGAAAGAGAGTATATCTGGTTCGGATCAGAATGCGATGTTATGGGCTGATATGGCGAGATGGTTTGGGGAAGAAATCCATTCAATTATTGAAAGTATCAAAGAGGTCCCTTATCAAGTGGTTGAAGAAATACGTTTACGAGTGAGTCAGCCTCTCATGGTGCGAACGTCTGATAAAGATCTATTTCTAAACCGGGAGGGTGAAGTAACGAGTCCTGAAAAGGCTTACTTCGTTAGACGGGAAGATTTAGCTTGTGCGCTGGAACGAATGACCCATAGTTCGGTTTACGCTGCCGAGGAGGATCTCAAACAGGGATACTTAACCCTTCCGGGAGGGAATCGCGTTGGGGTAACCGGAGAGGCTATCGTACTGCGTGGTCAAATTCAAACATTAAAGCACATTTCCGCCCTGAACCTTCGAATTGCCCGGGAAATTCAGGGAGAAGGTTTAAAAATCATTCCCTTACTCCTACGGGCAGACGGGATGGTGTGTCATACTCTCCTGATTTCTCCGCCGCGAGCTGGTAAAACGACTCTCTTGAGAGAATTAATTCGAATAATTAGTAATGGAGTTCCAAAAATAGGGCTAAGGGGGCAGACTGTTGGCGTCGTAGATGAACGTGGGGAACTAGCGGGAATGTGGCAAGGGGAACCTACCTATAACCTAGGATACCGAACGGACGTTTTAGATGGCTGCCCAAAAGCCAGTGGGATGACTATGATGGTTCGTTCTATGGCCCCTCAAGTGATGGCAATGGATGAGCTCGGTCATATCGATGATGTTACTGCCATATTGGACGCCTTGCGTACGGGAGTGCGGATTCTAAGTACGGCACACGCTAGTTCTTTAGAAGAAGCACTTAATAGGCCTACCTTAGCCCATCTTCTAGAACAAGGAGTCTTTGAGCGTCTGGTCGTGTTAAGTAGGAAACATGGCCCGGGCACAATTGATGGAGTTTATGATCTTAAGACAGGGAGGATCCTGTGATGCTTATAATTGGGTGCGTTGCGCTCATTGCTGGATGCGGAAGTATGGGATTATGGTTGGCTCATCGAATTCGATTAAGACCGGTGGAATTACGAGGATGTTTGATGGCCTTAGCACTTTTGGACACGGAAATCGTTTGGGGCTCGACCCCTCTACCCGAGGCTTTCTGCCTTGTGAAGGAACGAACAGATCAACCCTGGCAAGGTTTCTTTGCAGAGCTTCAGGAACGTCTGCAGCGGAGTGAGTCAGCAAATTTGGCTTGGAAAGCAACAATACTTACACAAAATAAGCGTTTCTGTTTAAAACAAGAAGACTGGCAAGTGATCAGTGATGTTGGCAAAGGATTAGGTCGATCGGACAGTCATGAGCAACACAAGCAATTAGAACTAGTGCAGCGTCAACTTGCCTTAATGAAGGAGCAAGCAGGATTGCTGTCTGATAAGCAAGCTAAAATGTGGTCCTATCTGGGTTTTCTCTGTGGGATCGCTGGGGTGCTCATTTTAATTTAGTCATGGAGAGGAGTCAGATAAATGAGCTTTAATCTGATCATTACAGTTGCTGGCATTGGAATTTTAGTTGGAGTATTATCCTCCGTGCTGGATTCATCCGGTCGAAAGGAAATGGCCCAGGGCGTTACAATTATAGGTGTAATTGTGGTGCTCTATATTGTAGTAGAGTCTATCGCGGAATTATTTACCTTGGTTAAAAGTGTGTTTAACCTATATTAGGGGGCTAAAACGTGGAGATATGGCAAATCGTAGGGCTAGCCCTGATTGTTACAGTGATTAGTGTAGTACTTAAGCAGATTCGGCCAGAAATTGCGTTGCAATTGACTATTTTGGCAGGTGCATCGATCTTCATCCTCGTGATGAGCAAGATCAAAGTCATTGTTGAATTACTTCAGAACCTAGCAGATCAAGCCAATATCAGCTCGTATTATTTACTAATTGTATTAAAGATTGTAGGTGTGGCCTATCTTGCTGAGTTTGGCGCTCAAATCTGCCGTGATGCTGGGGAAGGTGCCTTGGCCAGTAAGATTGAGCTCGCGGCTAAAGTTGGAGTCATTGTCTTAGCCATCCCGATTATTGTAGCTATAACAGAGTCACTAGTACGACTCGTTCCGTGAGGTGATGTATTTGCGGCGATTGTTCATCGGACTACTATTATTTGTCGGCTTAATGAGTGGGACAACTTCTCCAGTACTTGCCGACGAGGTTACCCCTCAAACGGAGCCAGCAGGACTTTCACAGCAGATTGATCTGAGTCAAATGCGGGGGTTTCTGGACCAACTGGACGAGGATGTACTGAAGGCCATGCCTGATTTTTCATTGGCCAGGATGTTTGAGGATTTAAAGAGCGGAACGCTGGATCTGAGCCCGGAAAAATTAGGTCAGACTTTAATAAAACTACTTGGGCAAGAAGTACTGAGTAGTGCTCCACTAATAGGTAAGTTGCTTATTTTAGCGGTACTTTGTGCAGTGTTGGGGCAGCTGCAAATAGCCTATGGAGGAACTGTTGGAAAGACCGCCCAAATAATGACCTACCTTGTTCTGTTAAGTTTAGCTTTAACCTCTTTTCGGGAGGCCTTAAGTATTGCCACAGGAACTATCGATAAGATGGTAGGTCTGATGCAAACATTGTTTCCGGTAATGTTAACGTTATTGATCTCGATGGGGAACCTAACTAGCGCAGCCTTATTTAGGCCTCTGATCATGGGGAGTTTGACCGTTTTAGCAACCATGATTAAAACGGTTGTGTTGCCACTCTTTTTTCTGGCAGCGGTACTCAGACTTTTTAATCATGTCTCGGAACAGTTTAAGCTTAGTAAACTCGCTGGACTACTTGAATTTACAGGTAAATTGAGTTTAGGCGTGATTATGACCGTTTTTATCGGGGTCATGACAATCCAAGGGGTAACGGGAGGGATCGCGGATAGCGTAATCTTTCGTACCGCTAAGTATTCGGCGGACCTTATTCCAGTCGTCGGTAAATTTTTCAAAGATGCTGTCGAGCTAGTCATTACATCAGGTTTACTTCTAAAAAATGCTGTTGGGATAATTGCCTTGCTGGCTATTATTGTGCTATGTATAGCTCCATTGGTCAAATTATTAGCCATGATCCTCGTGTTTCGTATTTCAGCAGCCCTGATCGAACCACTCGGTGAGAGGGCCCTAGCGGAAAGTCTACAGGATATGTCCAAGAGTCTTATCTTTATCCTGGTAACGGTAGCTTCAGTGGCAATTATGTTTTTTATGACCGCCGCTGTGGTCATAGGAACTGGAACCTTTTCGGTGATGTTGCACTAGGCATATTCTTTATTAATGTGGTTAAGGAGGTAAAGCACTGTGCAGACTTTATATACGTTGGTGCGTAATTTGGCAGTGATCTTACTGTTGGCCACCTTTTTGGAAATGCTGCTTCCCAGTAAATCGATGCGTGGATTTGTTCAGATGGTGATGGGTTTGTTTGTGATTTCAGCAGTTCTTACCCCGATTACGACGTTTTTACACACTCCTTTGGCGATGGAGATACCAGCTTGGGCAGTCACTTCTACACAGGATTTACCAGCCATAGCCACGGAAGGGCAGGGACTAAAATTAGCAAGCGATGCTGTCCAAGAGCAATACCGGCAAATACTAGTGCATCAAATTAAAGCCCTGGCGCTAGGCTCCGATGGAGTAGAGGGCGTAGAGGTTGACGTTGAATTCGAAGAGGGGGCAGGCGGGTTAACGGATCAGCCTAAAATTGTTTTGGTTACGGTTACACTTACTTCTGCAAAAGGAGAAATACCTCTCGTCCAGCCCATTACGATAGGGCAATCCCCTCCGATCACAGAGAAGCAATCCTCTAGGGCCGAAAGTGCACGAGAAAGAATTGCCACGATAATGAGCATTGCGAAAGAAAAGATAATCGTTCAAGAAGGCTAGAAGGAAAAAATGGAAGGAGAGCCTGAATATGAAACTGCTTAAAGAAATATCGTCATCGGACAGAATGTTCATTGGTTTAGTTGCCCTCATTGCGATTGGAATGTCACTTATTTACTTTGGCAAAGGGCCTGCAGCGCCTACCCAGGGAGTACTGACTAAAGCAACCCAAACAACCCCCTCGTCAGCCCCAACAACAAAAATTGGAGTTTTGGAAAAAGAATTGGAGAGCAAACTACAAGCCAATTTATTGCAGATGGAAGGGGCTGGCAGGGTACAAGTCTCAGTAAGCTTCTCAACAGGGTTGAGAACTGAGTACGCGCGTAATGAAAATGTTACTAAACGAACCTCAAAGGAAACAGATAAGGCTGGAGGAATTCGGGAAACGACAGAAGTAACTCAAAATAATCAAGTAGTCATGCCTGGTGGTTCGTCCCAACCGGTTATGGTAATGGAAGATCGTCCAGAGGTTGCCGGAGTTTTGATTATTGCTGAGGGAGCCAAAGATGCAAAGGTGAGAGAGGGAATTCATACCGCGGTCCAAACACTCCTTAGTATCCCTAGTGCTAAAATTACTGTCGTCCCGATGACGATGGGAGGATCATAATGTATGATTAAAAGCAAGCGACCGCGCGTCTTGTTTTCCGGGCATATTTCTAAGTTGTTGTGGGGAGGACTGGCGAGTTTGGTGGTCATCCTTGCGGTATCTGGGATTTACACGTTGAAAAACGAACCACCTGCTTATAGTTCAGAGCAACCCAGTTTACCGGCCATTGCAGCCATCGAGGACAACTCAATTAAGTTTGAAGTTGAAACCGTCCTTCAGAGCGTTTCTGGTGAAAATTATTTTGTGAATTACCGTTTGAAACGAGATCAGTTTCGTCAGGAGACGAAAACCATGCTCTCAGAGTTGCTAAACTCAACGGTCGATAAGACTAAAGAGAAAGCTCAAGAACAATGGCTCGAACTCAGCACGAAAATGCACAAAGAAGGAGAAGTCGAGAATCTTCTCAAAATCAAAGGGTTTCAAGATGCTGTGGCCGATGTTCTTCAGGAAAACGTCACCGTAATAGTTTATGCCCCCAGCTTAACCCAGAGTGAAGTAGGAATCATACAAGACACCGTCGTCCGGGTAACAAAAGTTCGACCAGATAAGATATCGATATCAACTAGAGAATAGATTGAAATACAACATAAGTAATTTTAAAAAGCTGTAGCCGCTAAAGACAGCTTTTATTTTTATCTTAAAATACTGTATACTTACTGTCATCTCGTTGATAAACTCGTCGTACCCCCATATAATTAATATATGTCTAATTTTAAGGCAGTAAAAATAATCCTTTTGCAGGGATTTTAAACAATCGGGAGAATATAGAGGGGGTAAAGGCAGTGAAACCAGTCAAAATTACGGATACAACTTTGAGAGATGCTCACCAAAGCCTTTGGGCCACTCGGATGCGAACAGAAGATATGTTGCCAATTCTCACGGAGTTGGATGAGACTGGTTTTTTTTCGCTTGAGGTATGGGGAGGAGCCACTTTTGATGTCTGCTTGCGCTTTTTAGGTGAGGATCCTTGGGAGCGGTTACGGAAGATCAAGAGTTATGTCAAAAAGACGCCCCTACAAATGTTATTGAGAGCGCAATCTTTAGTCGGGTATCAACACTACCCAGATGACGTGGTTCGGGAATTTGTGTCGCTAAGTGTAAAAAATGGAATCGATATTATCCGTATTTTTGATTCGCTTAACGATGTTAGAAATATGGTTGTTCCCATGGAAGCAGCAAAAAAGGCGGGTGCTCATGTTCAAGCATCGGTTGTATACACCATAAGTCCAGTTCATACGATAAAGCATTACTTAGAAACAGCCACTTCGCTTGCAGAACTGGGTGCAGATTCACTTTGCATCAAGGATATGGCCGGATTGCTGACCCCGTTCAAGGCTTACGAATTGGTTTCGTTATTAAAAAAAGAGTTAGGGATTATGATCCATTTGCATAGTCATTATATTGGCGGAATTGCTGTGCCTGCGTATTTAAAGGCAGTCGAAGCAGGAGCGGATGTGCTAGATACTGCCAGCGTCCCTCTCGCTTTTGGTGCAAGTCAACCACCCGTCGAAACTGTCGTACGGGCGTTACAAGATACAGGTTATGATACGGGTTTAAATTTGCGTCAGCTGTTCCGCATTGCGAAGTACTTTGAAGCATTGCGCAAAAGTAGAGGTTTTGAACGTGGAATAACTCGCATCTCGGATATGAGAGTGTTTGAGCATCAGGTTCCAGGGGGGATGATCTCTAACCTTGTCTCACAATTAGAAGAACAAGGGGCTTTGGAGCGTATTCATGATGTGCTGGAAGAGATTCCAAAGGTTCGAGCGGAACTTGGTTATCCGCCGTTGGTCACCCCTACTAGTCAAATCGTCGGGACGCAAGCCGTATTAAACGTGCTGACAGGGGTAAGATATAAATTAGTACCTGGTGAAGTAAAGGCTTATGTACGTGGTCAATATGGACGTCCCCCTGCCCCTATAGACCATGAAATCCAGAAAAAGATCATTGGTGCTGAGGAACCGCTGACCGTTCGACCTGCTGATATACTTGAACCTGGTCTAGCGAAGGCGCAACGAGAGAGTGCTGGATTGGCACGTTCACCTGAAGACGTGATCAGCTATGCTATATTCCCTCAAGTGGCCAAGAAGTTTTTTGAGGAGAGACAAAGTGGTGTCATATCAAGAGAGGAACCGACCGAAACAAAAGACGCGAAAGAATCAAAAGAAACACAGACAACATTGTTGTCTAAGGAGGATTCCAAATTGAATTTGCAGGAAATAAAAGAACTTATTAAGATGATAGATGAAACTGATATTAGTGAATTAAATCTTGAAAGCGATGGAATGAAAATAGCGATTCGCAAAGGATCTAGTGGGGCTGCAGGCATTCCAGTGATGGCCACAGCACGCCCAGAGGGTCAGGAGCACGCTGTTGCACCGTCACCAGTTCATGCCTCGCCAAGTATTGAAGCTTCCAAAGTGCCAGACCCAGTTGTTTCGGCGAACACGGAAATGATTACTTCTCCCATGGTAGGGACATTTTATAGCTCGCAGTCTCCAGAAGCACCTGCTTATGTGAAAGTAGGTCAGCAGGTCGAAGTGGGGCAGCCTGTTTGTATAGTTGAGGCCATGAAATTGATGAATGAGATTGAGTCAGAAATAGAGGGCAAGGTAATTCAAATACTTGTTGAGAACGGGCAACCAGTTGAGTATGGTCAACCGCTGTTCATCATTGAAAAATAAGGAGAAATAGCATGTTTAAGAAAATCCTGATCGCGAATCGCGG
>JUEG02001253.1_pt1 | contig 10883 bp, 7 predicted proteins | sample 432341 | NCBI WGS metagenome assembly JUEG02 (sample SAMN02953476, study PRJNA257561) | rock porewater metagenome | biome: terrestrial; feature: Opalinus Clay rock; material: porewater; isolation source: Opalinus Clay rock BIC-A1 borehole | place: Switzerland: Mt Terri URL, St-Ursanne ...
GGGTTCATTTTCTTTCTCATCCAGATGAAGGGTGTAAAATACTTTAAGCCCCATGAGATAAGAGATCCGGAATTTGCACAGGCTTTGAAGCTTGCCAGTGCAAAAGGAGTGACGATTTTGGCTTATGATTCTATCGTCGATGAAGACGGGATAACCTTAGGAACTCCCATCGAAGTTCGTCTTTTTTAATGTTTCAGCTTCTTTATTCCTGATCTCTCAGATTAACGACCTGAGCCTTTTCTGTAGATTGCTGAGCGGTCAATGGGTCTCCCACTTGCAGAAGCGGGAGACCCATCCTATTGGTTAAATTTTGAACTTCTCCACCATTGTATTCAAGTTCAGAGTGTGTTCGGCCTGGATCTGGGCAACCTTGGTCACTTGATCCATCGCCTTGGCCATTTCGCCCATATTTTTGGCGATTTCCTGGGAACTGCTCGTCGTTTCTTGAACTGAAGCTGAAACGGTTTGAATTGCGTTATTCACTTGTTCGATGGAGGTAAGCATTTGTCCTGAAGTCGCAGCGAAGTCTTCCACCAACGTTCCTATCATATTGGCATCCTTGGCATATTGTTCTTCTGCCTCCACAAGCATCTCATAATCAGGAATTACTTTTTCATCAATAAATTTTAAAATTTCTGAAGAATTTTGCGAAAGATTGCCAAATACTTCTGTGACTTTGCTGATAACCTTATGAATTCCAGCCACCGTCTGTGCTGATTGTTCAGCCAGTTTTCGTACCTCCTCCGCGACAACCGCAAAGCCTCTCCCCTGCTCTCCTGCCCGGGCTGCTTCGATAGCGGCGTTCAAAGCCAATAGATTAGTCTGCTCTGCAATACCGGCAATGGTTTCAGCCATTATACCGATTTCCTGAACGACTTCACCGTTTTTAATCGCTTCGATGATTTCCCCTTGCTTCTGCAGATAAACGCTTCGGGTCACTCCCCTTGAAGTTTCAGCATTTTCACGCATCATCTGGGCTTTCTTCTCGATTTCCCTGACGATTATCTTGCCCTCATACGCTTTCTCGGCAAGCATACTGGCCCCTTTGCTGATCTCCGTTCCCGAGGCCAGCATTTCTTCCGTGGAAGCAGCAGTCTCCTCCATTCCCGCCGCTATCTGTTCAGTCCCGGCATTAATATTTTGTCCCTGATCGTTAAGTTCCCCAGCCGAAATTGATAATTCCTCTCCGGCTGTCTTTAAATCTTCAGCGGCAAGCATTACATTTTTCAAGAGGCAGCTCATGTTATTGTCGATATCATCATAGGCTCGGGCTAATTCGCCAATTTCGTCCTTCCTCTTGATAAAGTTATTTTGTTGATCCGTAGAAAAATCACCTTTGGCAAATAATTCGGCTTGCTTAACTGCAGCTAAAATCGGACGGCTGATAATTCTGCCTATGATCAGGCTGAGTAACAAGGCCAAAGCAAAACCGCAAGCCGTCAGTATCATAATAATCATTCGGGCTTTAACAAAGTCCTGTTCCGAAGCACGCTGAAGATCTTCATTATATTTCAAAGAACAACTTATCAGTCTTTCGATGATTCCTTCTACCTTAGCCTGATGCATACCGGCCTGCTGATTAAAGTCACTGGCTAAGGCGTAGTTTTTCAGTTCAACTGTTGTAATAGCCTTTTCTCTCAAGTCGCGGTAAACGGCAACCTCACTTTTGAATTCCATTAACAGTCCTTTTTCTTCCTCGGTTAAGTTAAGCAATTGATACTGCTGTATCAACAGGTCGTTATCCTCTATAGACTGCGCAATAACCATTCTGGAATCGCTGATCACTGTGGGATCTTCTGAAACCTGGCTCTTCCAGACTACACTGACCATCTCCGTAGCCCCTTTTTCAAAGTTCTGATTCAAGTGTTCCAGAATTAGAATAGGATCGATTCCATCTTGGGCAATTCTTTTAATATTATTGTTGACTCTGCCTAGGTTAAGCAACCCTGTTATGCCAACAGTCAGGATTAATATGGCCATCAGTAAAAAGCATATGAAAAGTTTTCTGCTGGTTTTTAAATTAATAAACCATTCCATTTCTACTAATCCCACTTTCTTTTAGAACATGGCCTGTGATCAAATCTCGTACTTGCCTGTCCAGGGATTTCAACCGATAAAAATACTAGGGTAAATGTTCAAAAGGAATGAGAATGGACTTTTGGATAAAAATCCATTCTCATTAACTATTAGTTCTGTTTAAGGGTTACTGACGAACGCCCATCGAATCAAACAATTCAGTATACTGTTCAACCTGTTCTTTAATTGAATTATTATAATCTGCAGTATTCAAATAGCTGGCATTGCCGTGCATTTCTTTCATCTTGTTAATAAATTCCGGATCTTTTTCGATTTCAGCAATAGCTTGATCCCATTTCTTCACAATATAATCAGGGGTGCCTTTCGGTACGCTTATACCCCCATACCAAGTAACGTCAATATCTATGCCAAGTTCTTGACAAGTAGGCACATCCGGAAATAATGGGCTCCTCTCTTTTGATGCGACAGCAAGAACTTTTAATTTACCACCTGCAGCAAGAGGATATGTTTCCTGCACTGACTGATCACCCAAAACTGCATGCCCTCCGGCTATCATTGTAATACCCGCACTGCCACTCTGTACAAGAATCGGTTGGGTTTTTTTGTAATCAACACTAATGGCTTTACACAATTCAGCGGCAGTAAGTGCATTCATACTTGTAGTACTTAAACTAGTATGCGTTAATTTTTCCGGATTCTGCTTAATCCATTCGACAAGCTCTTTCATATCCTTAAAAGGAGAATCGGCTGCAACAGAAAAACACATTGGATTATCCACAAATTTAGAGACAAAAATTCTATCCTCAAGCTTTATAGGTGGATTTTTCATTCCGGCAACCATCAATACGGAAGCGGCAATATTATCTGCCACTACAGTATATCCGTCCGGTCTACCTTGAATTAAACCATATTGTAATCCGGTAACGTTACCCGCACCGGGTTTGTTAATTACCAGAACAGGCTGTTTCCATTTTTTGCCGACAAAATCGGCAACAAGACGGGCAGTTAGATCAGTGAGACCCCCAGGACCGGCCGGAACCACTAATTCTATTTGTTTTGTTGGATAGGGCGCTTCCTGTTTATCGGTTTGTGATGACCCTTGGTTAGATTGTGATGAGCACCCGGCAACTGTAACTGTCAAAAGCAAGATGCCAATGATCCAAATCATTTTCTTCTTCATTTTCATTATAGATCCCCCCATTATTATTTATACTTCTTCTAATCCGGAGCTGGCTATTCTGCTGTTAGTCCGCCGCCTAAGTATAATGGAAATAATCAAAAGGACACCGGTCACAACAATGAGAGTTAATGAGATTGGGCGTTGAAAGAAAATGAAAGGGTTTTCAAACGCCATCGCAAAAGACTGTAAAAGTGACTTCTCCAACATTGGGCCAAGGATAAAACAAATGATTAAAGGGACTAATGGCCAATGAAATTTTTTCAGAAAGTATCCTAAAATCCCGAATATCAGAGCAACCAGAACATCTAACATATCGTTACGGATAGTATAGGTTCCAACGATAGATATCAGTAAAATAATCGGAGCTAATATACCAAAGGGGACTTGAGTTAACTTAGCCCAAAGTCCAACAAGAGGAAGATTGAGAACCAAACACACAGCATTCCCGATAAACATGCTGGCTATGACTGCCCAGACAAAGTCTGGATTCTGCTGGAATAGCATCGGTCCGGGTGTAAGGCCGTAAATCATCAGTCCCCCTAAAAGAACAGCTAAAGGCGGCGAACCTGGAATACCAAGAGCAAACAAGGTAATAAAACCTGCTGAACTTGTCGCATTATTAGCAGACTCAGGGGCAGCTACACCTTCTATTGCCCCATGGCCAAATCGTTCTGGTGTTTTCGAACACTTTTTTTCCAGATCATAGGCAAGAAACGTTGTTATAGCAGCGGAGACCCCAGGTAATAGTCCCATAAAGAACCCGAGAGTACCTCCACGAACTATCGTCTTGGCACTTTTTCGCAAATCATTAAGTGTTGGGAAAACCGAGCCGATATTACCCATAGAGATAGCAACTTTCTTCTCTTCAATCCCATTTAATACTTCACTTATTGCAAACAACCCGATGACCAGGCTGATAACATCAAGACCACCCCATAAGGGCGCATAGCCAAAGGTCAGTCGCGGCATATTAGTCATCGTTCCCAGTCCTATTAAGGATAGAAGGTATCCAAAAAAGCCCATTGCTAAGGCTTTACTTATAGATGCTCCCCCTAAACCTATTACTACAGTTAAAGCCAGGAGCATCAGGGCAAAATACTCTGGCGGACCAAACTTAAGTGCTTGATCAGCAAACAAGGGGCCAAAAAAAACCAAAGCAATTACCCCCATTGTCCCGGCAGTGAACGAACTAACCGCTGCGGTCCCTAGTGCCGGTCCCCCCCGACCCTGCTTAGCCATGGGATGACCGTCGAGACATGTAGCCACTGCAGCAGCATCCCCAGGAATGCCTAACAAGATTGCCGAAGAGGCTCCGCCATACATAGCTCCATAGTAGATTCCTGCCAGCATAATAATAGCCTTTGTAGGGGATAAGACGGCAGTAAGTGGCAACAAAATGGCAATCGCAGAGGTTGGCCCTAAGCCTGGCAATGCGCCCACCAGCGTACCGACAAAAGCGCCTATTGCAGCCATCAGTAAATTGTCTGGTTGCAGAGCCGTTGCAAATCCAGAGAGCAGCAAGTGTAATGTTTCCATTCTAATTACCTACCTAACCATAATAAAATACTAGGTTCCGGAAATGGGGACTGCAGCCACATCACAAATAATCCGTAAAATGCCATGGTGAGCACTGCCGCAAACACAGTACAACGCAACCACCCATAAGCACTCATGGTTCGGAACAACCCCAATCCGATAATAAACGTACTAGCCGTGTAGCCAATTACCTGCAATAATACCCAATAAGCAAACAATAAACCTGTAACTAAAAGCATCTTTTTACGCAACTCACCGGTAGGAAACTCTGCCTGCCTATCCCCCTGTGTCTTGAATACAAAGATAAATAGCCCCCCGAGAATCATCAGTGCCACACCTAAAAATCCGATAAATGTTTCGTCGCCTACTATGGATCTTCCAATATGCAGAGGATACAACCGTATCGCCTCAAAAACAGCCAAACCACCAATAACAAAGAGAATTACACCGGCTATCCGGTCCGCCAGCAAAGTTTTCACAGCTTCACACCTCCTCTACAAAGTGCCGGGGAAATTCCAGCAACAGTTTTACCACGACGTTGTGTGTTCAAAAACTTACCTCCTAGGTTTTGAAATTAGTCTGATAATTGGATTGAAACTGCCGTCATATCCCCTCCCCTGATTTGATTTACTAAACTGTTTATCTGTAAATATAACTTGGATATGGTGTAAGAGATTACATTCACAATATTGCAATCTTTAGTCTAATCATTCTAAACATCTCCCGCTTGTCAAAGCGGGAGATGAATCTGCAATTGAATGGGTTAAATTTCTTCCGTAAGAATTTGATGCACAGGAGATCCCTCGGACTGAGCCGGTAAACGAACACCACTGAGAAAAGCCATAGTAGGCGCAAGATCAACCTGACGAATAACCCGTTCAGTTTTATAACCTTGTTTAATCCCCGGCCCGGCTGCCACAAATATCGGTGAAAGAGATGTGTCTGCATAGCCATCTTGGGTTGATAAAGAGTCTGCGTGAATAACATTGTAAGACTCTTCAGTGAAATAGATGATATCGCCACACTCCGGACCACTCAGACCAATAATTACAGCATCCTTATTACGCATGGCCAGTGCCACAACCCGTTTACCGGTTTTGGGATCGCGGTAAGAATATAAATCAGAGATAATTTGTGTTTCCAAATCGTATTGGTCTTTAGGATCAACGATTCCGTGCTCATCTCGTCCAATTAAGTTGAGATAAATATAATTACCACGGCTGGCCACCGCTTTGGTATTCGCCCAGTCAAATTCGTGATTGCCGTTTTCATCCGTAATTATTTTGGCATAACCAAGTTCTTCCATTACCGGTGTCGTGATTCCGCCTGCCTCGCCTAATTCCACGCCGAGATTTTCCTGACAACTCAAGCCATGATCCGAAGTGACAATTATGGTCCAACCCTCATCTAAATAAGGGAGAAATCTACCCAGATAGTTATCTGTTTGAATATACATTCTCTCTATAAATCCCTGGTATGCTTCTTCATTATTGTTCCACTTCTCCTGGTGCTTAGCAAAATGCCAGAACAGATGCCCGCCATTATCAACATTATGCAAATGAGAATAAATGACATCATACTTATTGTTTTTCATAAAATAAGTCAAACAATCTGCCTGCCACTCACAATAGTGGTCCCAGGTTGGAATAAATACCTGATCGACAAGTATTTCGTTAGCGCCATTAATGACCGGTCTGTTAGGAACATACCCGATATGATCGATAACTTCCTTGTACAAACTTTTTGGGTGAAATAAATCATCCCGGCTCACATCCATGGCCATGCCTATCAGCATCGTGACTTCAGAACCGTCAGGCTTAATCGTTAAGACATGGTAATTTCTATTACATAAAATAGTTTCCCCTTGATCATTCTTGATGGTATCAACCACGTCATAAGCCGATTTTCCGCCTTCAATGGTCACAAGAGGCTCTAAGTCTTTCTTTGATTTATAAACTTCGACCGTATCATAAACACCTTGTTCGTTTTGTAAAAGCAATGCCGGGCGGCGTTCCAGGCCTTTTCCCAAGGTAAGAGTAAATTCCTTAGCAACCGCAGGTGCTTTAGCCCAACCTACAGCTTCTTTAATCGGTGACTTTACTGTATCGGCAATCATCTTGGCCAAGACATGTATTTCGTTTTCTTCTTCACAAGTGACAATATTTTTTATAACTTTTGCTCCGCTTGATATGGCGGCTCTTAAATAACTAGTCTCCCCATCATCTTCCAGTAATTCTTCCACATTCTCAATAATACAACCGGCACCAGGCGTAATAGTGGAAGTATTTGGCAAGAATTGCGCTTCTTTAAATTTATCTGAAGCAACGACTATTTTGGAAATATCTACACCGGCAATTCCGGTATTAATGGTCTGGGGCTGAGTGCCTTCCACAACATGAAGATTGGGACTATCTGAAGTGACAGGCCAAGAGCTGCCCGGCCAATGCCATACTAAGGTTTTTTTGCCAGCCTCTTCAGCCAAAATATTCCACAATGGTTCAGCTTTGCAACGTCTGGAGTCCAAATTATAGACCAAACTATCCAAATGACCATGATTGTGCCCAAAGAAACAAGTAATGCCGTGGGTTCCCGGATAGGCACCGGTAGATAATGTTGTCCAGAGCGTCGGTGTAACGGTAGGCATTGCCCCCAATAAAACCAGATCATCCCGGCAAGAACCTTTGTCTATGAACTTTTGTAAATTAGGCATTTTGCCCTGGTCCAAGAACTTTTTTGCCAGCCTTGGCTCAAAACCATCTACTCCTATAACCGCAATCTTCTCTGTTAAGGCTGTCCTCTTCATTTTCATAATCATCCTTTCGTCACAAATATTTTAAAACCCGCTTTACGCAACATCCCATATCGGGTCTGAAGCAAGCAGAAATGTCACAAAACGTTATGCTGCTTCAATTTCTTCCAATGTTTTGCCTTTTGTTTCAATACCTATGGTTTTGGACAACAAGCATAACAACCAGAAACATCCCGCCATCACTAAATAAATTCCAAAAACTGCACCTGTTGATATAATATATCCAAAGAGGATCGGAGCGCAGGCTGAACTAATTCTTCCAGCCGAGTTTGACCAGGCATTAGCCGTAGCCCTTATTTCAGGCGGGTAGAGTTCCGGAACCCATGATACGGTGAGTCCTGCACCTTGCTCATAAAAGAAAGGCATAATAATAAGTATAGCTACTAAGAGAGTTACATTGTTAACGAACATAACGGCTATGGAAGCCGCTCCGGCAACACCGTAACCCACATAAGCCATGGTTTTTCGTCCGAACTTTTCAATCGCCCAAGCTGAATATGCTCTGCCTAATATGGCCACACACGCAACTGCCAGGGTAAGCTTAAATGTTTCGGTTTTAGGTATTCCATATACGGTATTCAAGAGGGAGGGCAGCCACATTGCAAAGCCAAAGTAGGCCAGATTCGTAAAGAAATAGAAAGAAGTCGTAAAAGCAAAGCGTTTTCTATATTTAGGTCCAAAAAGTACTGCTGGGGAAACTTTCTTTGTTTTTTTCTCTTGCTCATCCTTGGCTTTTTCTATAATTACCTGATTTAAATCTTCTTCACTTGCTCCTAAGCGTCTTAATACTGCAACCGCCTCTTCTTGACGCCCTTTAGCAGCCAGCCAAAGTGGTGACTCAGGTAATTTGATACATGCAATTGCTAAGATAATTGGTACCGCTCCAACGATAAACATCGCTCTCCAACCAAAAACCGGGGCAATAAAAAGAGATATCAGCGAAGCGCCCAATAAACCGGCTGGAAAAAAACAACCTAAGACAGATGTTAATTTTCCCCGAATTGCAAAAGGTGCAATTTCCGAGGTGAAAACACCTGCGATGGGTATTGCGCCACCCAAGAAAAAGCCGGATGCAAAGCGAATAACCATAAATTGGGTTGTATTTGTTGTGAAATAAATTGCTCCGGTAAGTACTGAGAATCCAGCTATTGTTAGAACGAGGGACCATTTTCGTCCTATTTTGTCTGAAATAGGTCCCCATGCTAAAGATCCGATAAGCGCACCCCAGATACCGGCTGAAGCTAAAACACCATTGGTAATGGCGTCAATCTTCCACTCAGTTACCATAAAAGGCATTGCATAAGCTACGATATACAAATCAAGCGAGTCAACAAAAAAACCCAGCGCTGCACAAATAATAATAAAGTAATGAGTATTAGACAGTTTTAGGTTCTGGGAAATTCCGGATACGGTTTTACCTTCAAGTTGTGTGTTCATAAATTTCCTCCCTCTACATTAGAAGAATGAGCACTCACTACTTAATTTTAAATTTTCAAAGTACAGATACGCACTTTATCTGTTTAGTTTGTTTAACATTGATAAGCGCTCTCCTATAGGTCGGCCGCCCAATTAAGAGAACTAAATTTATCTCACCATACACCACCTTTCTGTTTTTAAAAGCAAACTTGTTTTATCTATAATAAATTCATCAATAGTAATCCTAGGTTCCTATCAACGAAGATACTCAGCATCAAACCACTCTTCATTTGTCTTTAAAGCATATGTTTTAATTGTTCAAACGCAGCAATATCATGATCGTACAGTACGGTTGCCTTATTTTCAGCAGCAATCTCCCGTAACTTTTTCATACTCGCATAGCAAGTTTCCAGATCAGTGTGAATTCCCGGCGGAAGATTTTCTTCCCAATTCTTCTTTATATTGACTAAGTCACCGGGAATTATATATTTACCATTACTTGTATCAACCATCACACCCTGTGAACCTGCTGAATGTCCGGGCAAAAACAATAACTTAATTCCGTCTGCAAAATCCACATCACCGGAAACCGTTTGAATCTGATTGAAATATCTCATGAAATATGGGATCTGGTGCGAAAGATCCAACTCATATACTCTAATAAATTTGGCATCCGGCGCCACAGCATATTGTAATTCGGCTTTCTGTACGATTACTTTAGCTTGAGGCAATTTGAAGACACCCCAGGCATGATCCCAATGCAGATGGGTCAAAATCACTGTTTTTATTTCATCTACGGTTGTGTTGAACTTCTTTAAAGCTACATCTAGATGATTCTCTGTTTTACAGATTAGCGGGTTATGATATTTTCTCCCAAATTCCTCATCCTCGCCTCCCCCACTATCAACCAATAGCTTCTCTCCGGTTTGGTCATTGATGAGTAACCAACCAATCAGGGGCACTTGTGTTCTCCTTGTATCCCCTTCATTGTTCAAATTTTCATCCCATGCCAAAACCTTGGCAAACACACTAAGACGGCCAAGTTCCAAAGGAATTATCCTCCACGACATTGTATCCCTCTCCTTTTAGATCCTTTATCCTTCATCGGTAAACTTTTATAGTAAAGAGCAAACATAATCATGATTTTAGTGAAAACCCTTATTTTTGAATTGTATTTCCAATTTTCTTTAAATGAATTATACTATAGTTAATCTGAGGTGATAATTAACGATTTAGAATGATTGATAAGCTTTAGCTATCAATTAAACGAGGTGATTGGATGGAAATGCGGCAGCTTCGCTATTTTGAATCTATCGTTAAGTATGGAACAATGAGAGAAGCGGCAGCCAAGCTTTTTATAAGTGAACCTTCAATAAGCCAGCAAATTAATGAATTTCAAAAAGAAATTGGGTTACCATTATTTGAGAAGCAAGGAAGAAAAATCGCCTTAACTTCGGAAGGTAAACAACTTTTACCCTTAGTCAAAGCAGTCCTTGAAGCTGTTACCAGCATGGAAAATGCTATTTCTGAAATAGTTAATCCGGAAGTCGGATTTATCAAACTCGGTTTTGTTTCTGTTACAACGCTTGATATTGTACCTAATAAATTGATGGAATTCGCAAAAATTTGTCCCGACATTCGAGTTGAAATGGTTGAAAGCGGAACATTAGAACTTATAGAATGCCTTCTTAATGGTAGTGTTGATGTAGCTTTAATTTCTGTGAACAGTAGAATAAAATCAGTCATTGAATTATCCGATATGCAATGCAAAGTATTATCGAACGTAAGCTCTGTAGCAATTGTTTCATATAATCATCCCTTTGCAAAACAAGATAAAATTTCACTCAACCAGCTATTGGATGAACGAATAATTTTGCGGCGTCAAGGGGTTTATCGGGAAGAGAT
>JUEG02000013.1_pt1 | contig 10878 bp, 8 predicted proteins | sample 432341 | NCBI WGS metagenome assembly JUEG02 (sample SAMN02953476, study PRJNA257561) | rock porewater metagenome | biome: terrestrial; feature: Opalinus Clay rock; material: porewater; isolation source: Opalinus Clay rock BIC-A1 borehole | place: Switzerland: Mt Terri URL, St-Ursanne ...
TGCTCCAGGTTGATGTATTCCTCCAGCTCCATGTTGGGCCAGAAGTTCACGAGCTGGATGCGCTGGTTGGGCGAGCCGATGCGGTCGATGCGCCCGAAGCGCTGGATGATGCGCACCGGGTTCCAGTGGATGTCGTAGTTGATCAGCCAGTCGCAGTCTTGCAGGTTCTGCCCTTCGGAGATGCAATCGGTGGCGATCAGCAAGTCGATCTCGCCTTCACCCGCCATGTCTTGCGGGCGCTCCTTGGCGCGCGGCGCGAAGGCCGAAAGCACATCGCCCATGCTTTTGCGCAGGCCCGGCAACGTGACCTGGATGCCGGCGCTGCCGGTGACGACCGCCGCATGCATGCCCAGCGTATCCCTGGCCCATGGGGCAAGCTGGGCGTAGAGGTAGTGCGCCGTGTCCGAGAAGGCGGTGAACACGATGATCTTGCGGTTGGCTTTGCCATCGTGCGTGTTGATGGGCTCAAGGCATTTGCGGGCAATCATGTCGCGCAAGGCTGCCAGCTTGGCATCACGCGCGGCATCCACTTGGCGGGCTGCAGCCAGCAAGGTCGCCAGGCGGTTGCGGTCTTCCAGCAGATCCTGCTTCCAGCGAATCAGATCCACATCGCCCAGCAGCACCTTGACCTTGCGCCCGACCAACAAGGTCTCGAACGCCGGGTCGTCGATATCGACGTCGGCAATGTCGATTTCCTCCAGCGCCTCGGCATGGGATTCGATGCGCGCCAGCGTGTTCTCTACATCCTTGAGTTGGCGCTGCACGGTCAGGGTGAAGGACGAAACGCAGCTTTCCATGCGTTTGAGCACGTTCACACGCAGCAGGTGGATCAGGCTTTCTTCGCGATCCGCCTGACGGAAGAAACTTTCGCCGCCACGCACCTGGGTGCTGTACTTGGCGTCGTAGGCCGCCTGCTTGTGGGGCAGCACATAGCGCAGCGGCGCGTAGCTGGCGAGCGTGAGCCGACGGATTTCCTGGTTGATGTCGCGGATGGCGCGGAATTCGCCCGCAAGGTCTACATCGGCCTTGATGTTGATGGGCGGGAGCCGGTCGGGGAAGCGGCCGGTCTCGCTGGTGCCGTAGTACTTCTCCACATGCCGCCTGGAGCGGGCAATGGTGAGATGATCCAACAAGGTGAAGTAGTCAAAACCCAGCATTTCCACCAACTGGGTGGGTGTCTTTTCAGCGTCGTCCAGTGCCAGCCAGCGGTTGAACTGCGCCTGCGCCTTGCGGGTCGTGGCCTCGATGCTGGCGATGCCGTGCTCCATCAGGGCAGTGTCATCCCCCTCTGTGACAAAGGCGATCTGGTTGCGCAGGTCGGCCAGGCGATTGTTCACCGGCGTGGCCGAGAGCATCAGCACGCGGGTCTTGACGCCTTCACGGATGATGCGTCGCATCAGGCGGTCGTAGCGCGATTCCTTGCCCTTGTGCGTGGCCTTGTTGCGGAAATTGTGCGACTCGTCGATCACCACCAGGTCGTAGTTGCCCCAGTTCACATGAGACAGGTCGATGTCACCCGACAGGCCGCCATCGCGCGACAAATCGGTGTGGTTGAGCACGTCGTAGTTGAACCGATCAGCCGCAAGGATGTTGCGCTTGTCGTTGGCCTTGTAGAGCGTCCAGTTGTCGCGCAGGCGTTTGGGCGCCAGCACCAGAACGCGGTCGTTGCGCAGCTCGTGATACTTGATGATGGCCAGAGCTTCAAAGGTTTTACCCAGCCCTACACTGTCGGCGATGATGCAGCCGCCAAAGCGGTTCAGCTTGTCGATGGCACCCACCACACCATCGCGTTGAAACTTAAAGAGCTTTTTCCACACCACGGTATTACGGATGCCAGTGGCAGACTTGACGATGCGCTCCTCGTCCATCTCGTCACCGCTGTCCTGAAACAGGCGGTGCAGCATCAAGGTGTAGATAGTGAACGGGTCACGGTGTTCGCCAAGGGCTCGCAACGCCTCAAGAACGGATTCGTGCTCTTCTTCCTGACCCTCGGGGTCGGTTGAAGCAGCAGTTTGCAAGGCTGCCCACTGGTGATCGAACCATTGGGCGAGCTGCGCAGCTTCCTCGGCCGTTTCTGACGCCTGAATCAGGTTCAATGGATTGCCTGGCGTCAGGCCAAGGCCAGATGTGTTGAAGGCAAAGGAGCCCAGAACCACTTGTGCAGGTGTCCCATCCGGGCTGCGCAAGACAGCAGCCCCCTGTGGCACCGACCTCGATGCCCGCCGGAGCGCTACTTTTTCACTGATCCATTTCGCGCACTGATTGGCCAGCCAACGTGCCTGCAGACGATTGCGCGCAGCGCGGTCGCCCTCCGTGCCCAGGAGTTCGAGCGCCTCATTATCGGGAGGCACGATCAATTGGACTCGATCCAGAGCGGACAACGCCTCCCGGATTTCTGCGAAGGCGTAGAGAGAAAACGAAGGCGTTACACAGTCGAGTCGGTTGCCGTGTTTGAGGTTGGGCCTCATCAAGTCGATGACGCGCTGTGTTCCGGTGTTTTGGATCAGCTTCATGGTCGCTTCCGTTCAGTCATCAATCGACGTTTCTGCGCTTGGCGGCGCATACCCCGGCGCCAGCACCGCATTGCGCACGCCGTAGATCGCCAGATGGTCTTTCAACCAAAGCCGGTACTCCGGGCCGCGCAGGCGATGGTCGGGGGAACAGTCCACACTCCATTTGCGCAGGATGTAGCCCGCCGTGGCGGCGCGCAGCTTCATGTGCAGCGCACCACCCTGCATGCCGTAGTCCATTTCGGTGATTTCTGGCCGAGGCTGGTCGGGATGAGGGACCAGCTCCAGCTCGACAATCCGGGTCCACTGGATGTCTTGATCGCTCATCTCGTGGGACTCTACGGGCTGCCCCTTGCGCACCACAGGGCGCTTGATCCGGGTGAGGACGAAATCGCGGAACTCCTGCGATTTGCGGTCGAAGGCGCGCACGTGCCAGCGCAGGCCGTTGTCGATCAGCGCGAACGGGACGATCTCCCGCGCGGTGCGACCGCTGGAGATGGAGTGGTACTCGATGCCGAGCGGGCACTCGTAATGAATGGCCCGAGTGACGCTCGCCAAGATTGCCAGGTCAGGGTGAGTGAGCCGGGACGGGCTCTCGCTGGCCACCCACGCCTTGATGTGCATCGGTTCACCGTCGCCAAACCCCTGGGTCAGCCACGACAACACCCGCTCGGGTGGGAAATCGAAGATCGGCTGGAAGCTCGAACCCAGGACGTAGAACTTGCCTTTGCCGTCGTAGTCGATATTGCCCGGAGCCAAGTCCTTGTACAGCGCCAGATCCCTGGACGCGGCAGCGGACTGGGTACCAAAACGCGCGACCAAGTCCTGGCGGCGCATCTCCCCAATGAAGCGCAGACGCAATTCCACGAACGCGAGGCGGTCACGCTGTGGCTGGGTGAGATCGGCAAGCTGTTGGTGGGGCATCCTGACTGGCTCGTTCGGGTTAGCGAATGCTCGTGTAAATTTCTGCAGAAAGTATATGGTCTGTGTGGAGAGACGTCTATAAATCCAAGTTGATTCACTAGTTAGCTGCATTATGATAACCATTTTTGAGGCGCAAATGAGTGATCCGGCGTGGACTGGCAGGCGCTTCAGTCCAGCGCAGCGCGCCAGGAGTGACGTGGACTGGACGTGCATCCAGCAGGTCACTGCGGACGAGAGCTGGTGCGAATAGATCGCTGATACGGAACAGGAGCACGACCCATGGAACTGCGACACCTTCGCTGCTTTGTGGCTCTCGCAGAAGAGCTGCACTTCACACGGGCCGCAGAGCGCCTGCATATCGAACAGCCACCCTTGTCCCGCGCCATCAAAGAGCTTGAGGATGATCTGGGTGTGGTGCTCTTCGAGCGCAACCGCCGAGGCACGGTACTGACCGAGGCGGGAGCAACGTTCCTGCAAGGTGTGCGCAGAGTGTTCGCCGTCCTCAAACAGGCTCAGGAGAACGTACAGGCGGTCGCTGCGGGCCTGAGCGGAAGCCTTCGCATTGCCGTATCCGACGGTGCAATCGATCCCAGGCTGTCGGCCCTCCTGGCCCGCTGCCGCGAGGAAGAGCCGGAGATCGAGATTCGCCTGTCGGAAGTGCCGTTAGCCGATCAGTTGCGTGGTTTGCGCTCAGGCGACTTCTCGATCGGGTTTGCGCACACGGCGGAGGTCGGCGACGGCATCGTTACCGAGCCACTCTGGCACGATCCGCTGGTGGTTGCCGTGCCCGCCCGGCATCCTTTGCTTTCACACAAGGCTGTTCCGCTGCATCAGCTTGCGATCTACCCACTGGTCTTATGCGATCCGCAGGTATGCGAAGGCTACTATCGTGAACTGGCGCGGCTGCTGCGGCCTTTGGAGCGTCCACCCGACGTCGCCGAGCACGTGTCGTCATTGGACATGATGCTCACCCTGGTCGGTGCCGGCTACGGGGTAGGCTTCATCACCGAAACCAGGATCGCGGCGAGCCTGCGCCCCGACGTGGTGATCCGCCCTCTGGCCATGGATTCCGCAGTCATCACGACCTACTTGCTACGGCCCGCCGGCGAGGACTCGCCGGGGTCGGTGGAGCGATTCATCGCGCGCCTGCGCGCGCACTCGGACGATTGATCCGCAGCGGCCAGGACTGGCTGCCTGAAGCCTGCCAGTGCGGTATCCGGAGGAGAAGTCTCGTCAATAATGTTCACTGGTGGTAAAATTCCAGGGTACTTACGCTCGTCGCAACCCGTGAGAAAGCAAGCGCCATGAATGTTGGACAAGCCATTCGACTGTGCCGAACGCAACGGGGCGTCTCTCAAAGCACCATTGCGAACCGAGCCAATTGCTCCGTGTCGTACTTGTCGATGCTTGAGAACAATAAGCGCGACCCGACACTTTCGACGGTTACAAGAATTGCCGAGGCATTGCATGTGCCTGTCGGCCTGCTGTTCGTTCTGGCTGCCGACCAAAGCGAACTGGGTGCGATAGACGAGCACGTCGCCGATCAGTTAATGCAGTCTGCGCTGGCATCACTGGGAGCATCGGCCAACATGACAGCGCAGGTGGGAGGCCACTATGGCTAATGCCGAACAACTCAAGGCGTTGGTGAAATCCCATATCGAGCGGGATGACCAGCATTTCTATTCTGTTGCCATGCAGGTCGCGGCCCGTGAAGCGAAGGTAGGTCACGGCAAGCTTGCCGAAGAACTCCGCGACATGATCGACGCGGCAAAAGCCCGTGTCTCGCCGAGTGGCCCCGAGGGCAAACTGGTGCCGTTGGCCCGTCCTCGCGGTGAGCTGGCAAACTTGCTGACGGTTTCCTATCCGAAGAATCGTCTGTCGGACATGGTGCTCGATGCGGAGATGGCCGAACAACTTGGTCGCATCATGAAAGAGCAGAGGCATCATTTGCGCATCCGCGAGCATGGCCTGTCGCCGAGACGCAAACTGCTGCTGGTCGGGCCTCCGGGCACCGGCAAGACGATGACCGCCTCTGTGTTGGCCGGTGAACTTGGCATTCCGCTGTTCTCCGTTCGACTGGATGCACTGATCACCAAGTTCATGGGGGAGACCGCCGCCAAGCTGCGTCAAATATTCGATGCCATCAATGATGTGCGAGGCGTCTACTTCTTTGACGAATTCGACGCCATCGGCTCACAAAGAGGGCTGGCCAATGACGTGGGTGAGATTCGGCGGGTACTGAACAGTTTTCTGCAAATGATCGAGAGCGACCAATCTCATAGCTTGATCGTTGCAGCAACGAACCATGTTGAGATCCTTGACTACGCGCTTTTTCGCCGATTTGATGACGTGATCGAGTATCGGCTCCCGAGCGCGCCGCAGGCCACCAAGCTGATCCAGTCGCGGCTTGGGAAGTTCGCGCCCAAGCCCTTTCCGCTCAAGGCCATCACAGCCAAGGCAGAAGGCTTGAGCTACGCGGAGATCAGACGTGCCGTAGATGAATCCATCAAGGAAGCCGTGATGCACGACGAGGAGCGCGTAAAAGCAGATGTGCTGACACGTGCTTTCGATGAGCGCCGCAAATTGAACCTCAGAATGAACAACAAGAAGGTCGCACCGAGCAATGCCGGATCAACTACAAGCTAAGCGCCCACATTTCATTCTTCGAGACACATCTCAAGCCGTCGAGTTCAAAGCGCACTCTGCTGGCGGTGGATCGACACGCAGCGTGCCGACGTTGCCCCGGCAGCAGCACGGTGCATCCCTTCGCGACCAGGTTGAAAACTTGAAGCCCGCTGCAGCAGAGGCGGTGCAAGGTCAGCGAGACCTGCAACTGGAAAGCGGGTTGGGCTTGCAAATCCAGTTTTCCAGCCAACCTGATGTCGAGTTGGCATTCGAGAGCTTGGCGAACGAAACCAGGAACATTGAACTTCTCAGTGTTCGCCGCGAAGGCAACCAGACCTTCGCCAATGTCTTCGTTCCTGATGGAAAGCTGGCGCACTTCGAGAAATACATATCCGACTATCTGGAGGAGAAGAAGGACAGTCGCGGTCAAGCGCGCGATCACCGGAAGCTGTTGGATGCCATCGAATCCATCCGAACTGCAGAAATCAGGGCTCTGTGGACTGACGCTCCCGAACTGCTGCCTGACGATCTTGCGACCGCCTTCTGGTGGGAGGTATGGCTTCCGGTTCGAGGGGCGGGGCAGCGGCAAGTCGTTGTAGAGGACTTCAAGAAGCTTGCTCGATTGGCGGAATGTGTCGTCAGTGACAAGCAGGTCAATTTTCCCGAACGCACGGTGTTGTTGATGTATGGGTCGCAGCAGCAGTTCTCGCGGTCGGTGATGACGCTGAACTGTGTCGCTGAACTTCGCTACGCCAAGGAGACGGCCGAGTTCTTCGACGGCATGGGCATCAGTGAACAACGGGAGTGGGCGGACGACTTGCTGCGTCGCGCCCAGTTGAGGCCATCAGGCGACACCGCTCCGCGAGTCTGCTTATTGGATTCCGGCGTGACGCGCGCGCATCCGCTCTTGGAGCCGTTGATGGATGCGAGCGATTTGCATACCGTGGAGCCGGCCTGGGGCGTGGATGATGAGGCCAATCATGGCACTGGCTTGGCGGGCTTGGCTGCCTATGGCGATCTCACAGACGCCCTGGCGTCTGCGGATTCGATCAACGTCCCTCATCGGCTGGAGTCAGTCAAGCTGATACCGGCGGAAGGTGCGAATGAAGGCGATGCGCGCCACCATGCTTACCTTTTCATGGAAGGCGTTGCGCGGCCTGAAATCTCCGCTCCGAATCGGTCGCGCGTGTTCGCTTCGGCGGTGACAGCCTCGGACTACCGTGATCGTGGTCGTCCTTCCTCGTGGTCTGCTGCCGTCGATAGCCTTGCTGCGGATACCGATGGGGTCGGTGAAAGCCCGCGTCTGTTCGTGCTGTCCGCCGGCAACACGCGCGACCCCAATGCATGGGCGGGGTATCCAGATAGCCTTTCCACCAATCTCGTGCATGACCCTGGCCAGGCATGGAACGCGATCACGGTGGGCGCTTTTACCGACAAGATCGACACGGAAGGTCATCCTTCCTTGAAGCCCGTTGCCGAAGCCGGCGGCCTCAGCCCTTTCACGACAACAACCAGGACGTGGGATCGCGCATGGCCCTTGAAACCCGAAGTGGTGCTGGAAGGAGGCAATGCAGCCAAGGATGAGCTGGGGGCGGTAGGCATGGCCAGCCTGAACTTGTTGACGACCCATAACCAGCCGTTGGATCGCTTGTTCACTACCAGCAATGCCACCAGTGCCGCATCGGCATTGTGCGCGGGAATGGCGGCGCAGATCATGGCGGCCTATCCGCACCTCCGACCTGAAACCGTGCGTGCGTTGCTGGTACATTCGGCGCAATGGAGCGAGGCCATGCGGGGGATGTTCTTGCCCGCAGCGCCCAACAAGGACGACTACGTTCACCTGATTCGCCATTGCGGCTGGGGAACCCCGGACTTGAACCGCGCGCTCTGGAGTGCGGGAGACTCGCTGACCCTACTGGTTGAAGACGTGGTGCATCCTTATGCAAAGGTTCAGGGCAAGGGCATCGTGACGCGCGACATGAATCTGCACTCCTTGCCTTGGCCGAAGGATGAGTTGGAGGCGTTGCAGGACACGCCCGTCGAGATGCGCATCACGCTCTCCTACTTCATCGAACCCAATCCATCAGCGCGTGGTGTTGCATCAAAGTATCACTACCCTTCGCATCGCCTGCGATTTGATGTGCAGCGTCCGCTTGATGCATCCACCGAGAATTTTGTCGCACGGGTGAATGCGGCAGCGCAGCGCGAGGATGAGGGTGACCCTGTGAACCCCTCAGATCCCAATTGGCTGTTGGGCGAACGGCAGCGGCATCGTGGTTCGCTGCATCAGGATGTCTGGAAAGGTACGGCGGCTGACTTGGCCAGCCGTGGCTTCATTGCTGTGTATCCTTCGGCTGGGTGGTGGCGGACACGGCCTGCGCTGGAACGTTATGGCCTGCCGGCGCGATATAGCTTGGTGGTATCCATTCAGACCCAGCAGACGGACGTTGATCTTTACGCTGCTATTTCCCAGAAAATCCCTGTGGCTAATGTTGTGGTTGTCGATACGTAAGAGGCATTCCAGTGTTCCGCTGTCGGGCTAAGCACCCGCCCGGCGCCGTTGGCTGCGACAGCTTGCGCTGCCAATATCCGAAAAGACACTTACGACCGCTATGCCGAATCTTGCGGCTCACTGCCCGCGCTGAGGTTCTTTTCAGTCGCGGCCATCAATTCGCTGGCGCTTATCCCGAGTGCGGCAGCGATTTTCAGTATCAAAGGCAGCGTCGGCACATGCTCCCCGCGTTCGATCTTGCCCATGTGCGAACGCGATATTCCCGCCTGATACGCAAAATCGTCTTGAGCGACCCCCTGCGCGACGCGAGCGGCACGCACGGCCCGCCCGAAAGCTAATGCTGGTTCGGATTCATATGTGGGTGTGCCAGGTGGACGACCTGGCTGAATAGTAAGCTTCTGCATCAACAGAAGCGTCAAACAATCCTCTTAAATTAACCACGTTAAACATATAGACGTTAAACTTCTCTCTTTACTATGATGCTGGTTTGCCCTTGACCTGCTTCGTCGCTTCTGTAGGTTCTCCGTGGACAACATCACCAGCCAACCCGCCCACCTCAGGCTTGCGATTGCGCCAGGCGTATCGTCATCTCAGCTCTCGGCGCTGCTCGCGCTGCAACGAGCGGAAGAACCCGAGGTCAGCATCACGTTCTTTGAAGTGGCAGGTGACGAGCTGCTTGATGGGCTTCGTGAAGGCCGCTACGACGTGGGAATGTCGCTTCAAGGAGCGAGCGATCCGGCCCTGGAAACCCAGCCCTTGTGGATTGAGCACATGGCCGTTGCGATACCGCTGAGGCTTCCCTTGCTTGAGCAGGCATCGCTCACCATCGCCGACCTCCAGAACTATCCGATCTTTCGCTGGGAGGCTGAGACCTGTTCTTCGCTGGATCGTCGGCTGCTCGCGCGTCTGCCTGCTGACCCGCAGAACCTTCAGTACGTGACTTCCTTCGAGATGATGGCGCTATGGGTTTCTGCCGGCTACGGTGTCGGGGTATCCGCACAATCGCGTATCAAGCACGCCCCTGGATGGGGAGTCAGCATGCGACCACTGGACGACGGCCCCTACGAAATCGTGGCGCACCTGCATAGGCCCCAGGGGCAAGCGAACCCTGTTTCCGAACGGTTCGAGCGCAGGGCACTGCAGATCGCAAAAGCGCTCCCTTCCTGATCGCAGTGGCTGTCGGTAGCTGCCAGCAGAAGGCGGTGGATTTATGCCTTTCGCCAAGAGGGGTGATGTGGTACATTCAGAGGCCACTTCTGGTTTTAATAACCAGAAAAAATCTTTATTAATCAATGGGCTGGCTGCCTTGGGTGATTCCCTTCGCCCGCTCCAGACACCACACAATAAAGCCCTGTTTTTACAGGGCTTTTTCGTTTCTGCATTTTGGTGGTGTCGAAAAAGTGTCGAAATTCATACGTTCGGCTTAGAGACGACCTAGTGGGCCTGCTCCTGAGAAGAGGTGCCTACGCCGGTGCCTTCGGTGGTAGACAGTCCCAAAACCGCGCCTGAATCTGTGGTAGCCGACCCGTAGGCGGCGCGCCTGACAAGATCAAGGCAAGATTAGCCGCCATGCATAACAAGCCGTTCGAGTGCAGGACCATAGTCCGCACAAGTGGTACCGGGAAACCCCTGCTGTGACGATTTACAGCATGAACCCCACCATGGACGAAAGAATTCAAAGGTTTCCATGAATAATGCTTGAACTCACGGAGCATCGATACAGGTGCATGCGGAGCCTTCTTTTCAATCGCAGCCAGCATCTCGTTAATTGTAGGGTTGCGAGCAGGCCGTTCCGCACTTTCGCTCGTTAGATCTGCAACGAGAAGCTCCGTCTCTTCATCTGTTGCGACGTAAAGCGCCCACATCGCCCGAACAAGCGATTCATACTGGACCCGAAGCAGCGCAGCGGCCGAGGTGTAGAGACCTCCAGCCACGAGATACTTCAAGCTTTGAGCATGCTCGAACCCAAGCGTCGCGAGTGACTTACTGGCGAGAAATCGTGAGGACGACGAGTCGTAGAGAGGCAGATCAAAGCACTCTATAAGCGCTTCTTCAAACGCCGCAGACCTCGAGAGAATCTGATCGAACTCCATGGATGCATCCGTGCGAATTAGCGTTGCTGGGATATTACATTTCTCAGTAAGCCTCAGGCACCCTCAAATCAGCCAACGGTCCCAACCTGATCGCATCATGCAAATGCTCTGGCGCAAGGTGTGCATACCTCATCGTCATGTTCAGCGACGCATGGCCCAGGATCTCTTTCAGCGTCACGATATGCCCACCGCCCATGATGAAGTGAGCTGCGAA